>WNGO01001442.1_pt1 | contig 24085 bp, 19 predicted proteins | sample 5400511 | NCBI WGS metagenome assembly WNGO01 (sample SAMN13153380, study PRJNA577476) | soil metagenome | isolation source: 20 cm soil or saprolite under Garry oak tree replicate 2 | place: USA:California | collected 2016-06-15 | reverse complement strand
TCGATCTCTTCTCCGGGGGAAATGGATAAGCTCTCGCTGAGTTGCTTGCTATAGCAAGCAGCAAATTCGGGCAGCCTTGAGTGCTCTTTCTCTCCGGATTATTTACTGGCTCTGTACGTGCTGCCAAAATTTGGGCAGGTCGAAATCTAAGACTCGGGCATCTCACACCCGTAAATTTCCGTTGACAGCTGCAACTGGTTCCTGATAAATGACTTGTACGTAAGCTCGTCTAGTTCCCGAGATGAGCTCGATCGCTTTCGATCTCAAATAGAGATGAAATTCATCGAGCGTTCATTGCAAGGAAGCCTCAGAGTTCATTCGCTTGCTATAACAACCAAGAACGCTACAGCGTTGGGGTGCTTCCGACCTGGCGATTCGAATTCAGGACGTCCACGCAGACCGCAGGTCCAAACGCCTCTATTCCCCGCTTGTCCCCGGACATTTTGGAGAGCGCGCTTTGACCTCTGGTAAAGCAAGGTCAACACCCAGCAGGGTGAGCAGGGAGACGTTGTCGGGTTCCCGACCAGAATCAGCAGTTCCGAATCTGGTTCCGCTTGAACAAAAAGAATCGAAGGCGCAGATGGATTTGGTTTGCGGTCGCAATTCCGATCGACAGAGTGCAGCCTCGTTTCGGTGGAAGGCTCACCTTCCATGAGCTCTCATTCCATCTCCTTGATGCTTCGCCATGCGTTCAAAGGACCGCAAGAAGTCTGCGAATTGTCGCCTGAGAAGCCGGCGCTGGTTCTTCCCGACGAAGAGCTGATGGAGTTGGTCCAAAAGAAGGATCACGAGGCTTTCGGTCAAATCTTCGATCGTTATTACATTATCGCGCGCAGCATCGCCCGGAAGATGCTGCGGAATCCTGAGGATGTGGCGGACGTCGTCCAGGAGTCTTTCCTGGACGTTTATCAGAATGCGAAGAGCTTTCTGCCGTCGAGAGGCACGCTGAAGGCCTGGATTTCCTGTTTGACATATCATCGGGCATTGAAGCGGCAGATGTTGCTGAAAAAACGCGGCCGGGAATCTGGTGATCTGGATCAGGTCGCATATTCTGTGGAAGCGGACGTCAAACCTGAACAGTGGATACGATCACTTGATTTCCGAAGGTGCCTGGACACCGTGTTCGGGACTCTTCAAGAGAAACAGCGGCGGACGATGTTGCTCTATTTCTTTGAAGGGCAAGAGCTTAGCGCGATCGCGGTGGAGCTGCGAGAATCGCTGGGCAACACGCGGCATCATTTCTATAGGGGGCTCGCGAAACTTCGGCGCGAGCTGGTGCAAAACGGCTTGCTGCAGGGCTATATAGAGTTTGTTGACGATCGGAATGAAGACAAGGTGACCGATTGAACGTGATGGAATCCTCGCACGAGTATTTTGACCGTCTGTGCGCGATGGCGGCGGTCAACGAGACTTCCCAGGAAGAGAATAGGCGGCTGGCCGAGCACGCCCGGACGTGCAGGGTCTGCAAGCAAGCGCTCGAGCAGTACCAGCAGGTCGCGGCGCAGACGTACGCGGAAGCTTCGTTCGAGATGAATGCATCGGAGACTGGTGCCGGGTTTGGGGTTGCCGCCAGGGAACAGCAGAGAGCGAAGGAAGCTTTGCTGGCGCAGGTCAGGGGCACGATTCACCTGCCTCTGACGGACGCGGACGCGGCGGCGCGGAGGGTGCCCAGAAACGGAAAGGTTTTAGCCGGCGCAGGCTCGCGTATGTCGGCGTGGGCGGGATGGGCGGTTGCGGCGGCGCTTTTGGTCGCGCTGAGCGGACCGTCGGCGCAGTACTGGATGACGAAGAGGCAGTCGCGCGAAGTGGACGTCAGGACCGCGAGTTTGCAGAAAGAGATCGAAGAGCTACGAGGGGAGTTGGGGAGGGTGCAGTCGAGCAGCCTGAGCGCTGGAAGGAAAACGGAGCCAGCGGTCGACGGACTGGAAACAAAGAAGTTACAAGCTGCAAATGAGTCGCTACGGAAGAGCCTCGAGAGTACGGAGGAAGCGCGTCACCAGGATGCGGGCGAGCTTGCGCAGCTGCAAGAACGCGTGAGGCTACTACAGAGTTCGCTGGATGTATTGCAGGCGTCGAGTGTTGGACTGGAAGCAGAAAGGGCAGTTCTGTCTGAGAAAGTGTCAAACCTGACGACAGAGCTGCGGAAGTCGCAAGACGAAATGGCAAGAGTGAGCGCGCGGAATGAAGATCTGTCGCAGGAGGCACTGACCAAGGTGCGTTATGCGGAGCGGCAGCAGAAACTGCTCGCCACAGACCGCGATGTTCGCGACATTCTCGGGGCTCGAAGCCTGCATATTATTGACGTATATGATGTTAGCAGCCAGGGGGAATTCGAGCGCGCGTTCGGGAGGATCTTTTATACCGAAGGGAAATCGCTCATCTTTTATGCTTTCGACCTGGATCAGCAAAAGGGGTTGAAGCGCGGTGCGGTTTTCCAGGCGTGGGGGCAAAAAGGGGAAAGCAAGGAAGACCCGCGCAGCCTGGGCGCGTTTTACATGGACGACCCTGCGCAGAACCGCTGGGTCCTCAAAGTGGACGACAGCAAAGCGCTTTCTCGAATCGACTACGTTTTTGTGACCGACGGCGCGCGCAAAGAAGGCGTGCGCCCCAAAGGCAAACCGCTGCTGTCGGCATTTCTCAATGGCGCTGCGAACCACCCGTAAGCCGGAACACCAAGACTGAATCCCGTTCGTCGTTCTAATCTCCACGAGAAGAAGAACCACCCGTTGGATCGGTGCGTTCAAAGGGGGCGCTGCGCGAGATCTTTTTCGCTAGGCAAAGGAAAGAGGCGCGCTGCGAGGTATTTCATCGCTGGTACAGCGTCGTTCATTCTGAGATATACGATGAAAGATACGGCGGTCACCTTCCTCGCCGGCGAGGAGACTTGCAGGATGAGAAGCCGCAGTGGGTGTGCTCTTCAGTCTTCGCCGCTGTGTCCGGGCTCAAGTTCCAGACTTGATCACTATCACGGGGCCTCTGTCCACCCTAAACATGGAGCGTAATACGTCGGTCAGCTCTCTTGTCGGCGAGGAGATTGGCATGATGACAAAACGAAGCTTGGTGTGCTTGCTTGCCTGCGCGCTAGCGCACATGGTCGGGCTCTGGGCTTCAGTCTCAGCACAAGGCGATCTCGCGACGGTGACCGGGCGCGTGCTCGATCCGAATGCGGCGGTCATCGTCGAAGCGACAGTCACCGCGAGGAATGTGGACACCGGAATCGAAACGGTCGTTCGAACGAACGAGGATGGAATTTACCGCTTCGTGAACCTCGGTCCGGGCAATTACGAGATTTCCGTGTCGAAGAAGGGCTTCAAACTCACTGTGAAACCGGGCGTCACGCTTCACGTCGCCGACACAGTGTCGATGAACTTCAGCATGCAAGTCGGAACCGTGAGTGAGACCGTCACGGTCGAGGGCGGCGCGCCGCTGATCAATACGGAATCGGCGGCAGTCAGTACGGTCGTGGACCGCAAATTCGTAGAGAACACGCCGCTGAATGGACGCAGCTTTCAGGACCTGATTTCGATGACGCCGGGCGTGGTGACACAAAACCCCAACACATCGCCTAGCGGCGCGGGCTCGGGTGGCGACTTCAGCGTCAATGGTCAGCGCACAGAAGCGAATATCTATATGGTCGACGGAGTGTCGGCAAACGTTGCAGCGGGCAGCGGTCGTGGCACTTTTAGCGGACAGCGAGCCGCGAGCGGGTCAGTCCCAGCTGGAACCGCTCTGGGCACGACGCAGAGTTTGGTTTCCGTGGATGCACTCCAGGAGTTTCGAGTGCAAAGCTCCACATACTCGGCCGAATTTGGGCGTGGGCCAGGGGGGCAGTTTTCCCTCGTGACGCGCACTGGCACGAACGATTTCCATGGGAGTGTGTTCGAATATTTCCGTAACAACTTCTTCGACGCCAACGACTGGTTCAACAATTCTCTTGGAAAGCCGATCAGCCCACTGCGCCAGAACGACTTCGGCGGGACTCTTGGCGGCCCGATCCTAATTCCCCACTTGTACCATGGTAAAGACAAGACCTTTTTCTTTGTTTCTTATGAAGGGTTGCGCCTGATCCAGCCACAAGCGGCTTCAACAAGTCAGCTTGTTCCCGACACGTTCATGAGACAGCAGGCGCCCGCCGCACTTCAGCCGATTCTGAACGCATATCCCGTGCAAAGCCTTAATGGTAAAGATTTCGGAACCGCCGCGACACCTAGCCTCGCGCAGTTTATCGAGCCATTTTCACTGCCAAGCCAGTTTGATTCCACGAGTATCCGGCTCGACCACACCTTTGGACCGAAACTGTCCCTTTTCTTCCGAGTTGGTTATACGCCGAGCTCAAAATCGAGCCGAACCTTGTCTGTGCTTAGCAGAAACACTAGCAACATCCAAACTTATACCCTAGGCGGCATCAGCCAGCTATCAAGTAAAGCTAGTAACGATCTTCGTCTCGGATACACGAGAAGCGATGCGGAGTTTGTAGGGACTCTAGACAGTTTTGCTGGCGCAACTCCCATTGACCTAGCAGCAGCGATGGGCGCGGGGTCTTCGGCAGGGTCACTCTTGCAAATGCAGATTGTGGTTCCCGGAGCAGGGAGCGCTACGTTAAGCCGCACTATCGCCAACAATCGACTCCGCCAATGGAACTTCATCGATACGTTCAGCATTGCGTTTGGGCGTCATCACTTCAAGGTTGGAGCGGATTATCGCAGAATCGTCTCGCCCAACAATCCGGTAAGTCCGCAAATTGTCGGTGCTTACTTCGGTGCGCAACAGGTTTTGAGTAACAAACCCTTTGCGCTGGCTGTACTGAACTCTGTAGGTGCGACGCCAATTTTCAATGAAACAGCAGTTTTCTTCCAAGATGAGTGGCACCTCACGCCAAGGCTGAACCTCTCGCTCGGCCTGCGTTGGGAGGCCGATCCAGCGCCTCACGGAGCCAACGGCCAAGATGCCTATACGCTCCTCGGAAGCATTAGCAACCCCAGTTCGTTGACACTTGCTCCCCGCGGTACACCGCTGTGGAATACTAGCTGGTATAACCTTGCTCCTCGCCTGGGATTGGCGTGGGCTGCTCACAATAATCCGGGCTGGGAAACGGTAGTTCGCGCAGGCGGCGGCGTCTTCTTTGACACCGACAATCAAGTGGCTATGGAACCATTTTCCGCAATCGGTTTTAGTGCGACCGCGACCTACTTTGGCGCCCCTTTGCCTGTGACTCCGGCTCAATTGAATCTCACTCCCTCCGTATCCCCGCCATTCAACTCCAGTGTGCATTTGTTCCCGGCTCATTTACAACTGCCTTATACCCTCGAGTGGAATGTGGCTGTCCAGCAAGCGATCGGCGCGAAACAGGCGATCACCCTGACTTACGTAGCGTCTGCTGGCAGGCGGGGGAGCGGGCAGCAACAACTGTCAGTTCAGAATTTCAACCCAAACTTTACCAGTAACAGCAAAGTGGCCTATTGGACATCTGCCCTGACTTCCGACTACGAGGCGTTGCAAGCGCAATTCCAACGCTCCGTCTCTCATGGCATCCATGCGTTAGCGTCATACACGTGGTCGCATTGCCTCGATACCGGCTCGAGCTACAGCTCGTTGCCGACTGCGCTAGGAATCGGCCAGACGGCTTTCATCCGTGGGAACTGCGATTTCGACGTACGTCACAATTTCCAAGGCGGCGGGAGTTGGGATTTGCCGGGTGTGAGTGGCAATGGGCTTGCAAAGGCTCTGGCGAACCATTGGGGGCTCGATGGCCGATTGATCGCGAGAACTGGCTTTCCCGTGCCTATCTGCGGGACTCAACTCACTGACCCCGCCACGGGGAGTCAGTACTGCCCAGGTCTCAATGTCGTAGCGAACCAACCCATCTACGTTTATGGGTCGCAGTACCCAGGCGGACGTGCCATAAATCCAGCCGCTTTCATTAATCCAGCCGCCGGGCAGCTCGGCAGCGCTCCCCGGAACTTTGTGCGCGGTTTCAGCGACTGGCAGATCAACATGGCGGTCCGGCGCGAGTTTCCCATAAGTGAAAGACTGCGGCTGCAGTTTCGCGCGGAAGCTTTCAACCTCCTGAACCACCCGAATTTCGGTCGTGTCGATCCAACTCGTTCGAGCGCGACATTCGGCCGAGCGACTCAAATGCTCAATCAAAACATTAGTACGCTTGCGTCTCAATACCAGCAGGGCGGTCCGCGATCGATGCAATTTGCGCTCAAGTTTCTCTTCTAGACAGCAACACGCATCAATGCTCAACAAACGTGCGCCTTTTCGGGACTGAACAGTTTGGTACATTCGTGATCAGGTAAAAAACGTGTGGATAACGTGATGGTGCTACATAACCTTTTGCTGTCTTTGCTGGGCGTGGCTGTTCTTGCCGGATCCCCGTCGTCAGCTCAAGAGAAACGAGGGATCACGCCGTGTGACTGTGTCACCGTGCGCGATCTGCAGCACGACGACTCGACGTGGCGTAGCACGATCAAAATCAGTCCGGACGGCAGCCGAATCGCTTATCCGGTAAAGTCGCCAAATCTCAAGACGAACGAAAACGACATCGAGCTCTATGTGAGAAATCTGCCGTCAGACCCCAACCATTCTGGAAGACCTGTTCTGGTTGGGGACATTTCGGCAATGCGATGGATGGCGGACGGCAAGCACCTCACGATGCTCATCAAGGAGAAGGGCCGCCGGACGCTCGAACGCGTCGATGCTGGAACCGGCGACCGCGAAGTGCTCGTCACTGCAGACACCGACATCGCAGAATACAGCATAGACCGGGACGGCGAAACTGTAGTGTATGCCACGGATGCGCAAAAAGGCGACCCGAAAGGCGGTCCAAGTCCACAAGAGATAGCCAGCGGATACCGCATTTCTTTTCAGACATCCGCGGATACCTTTTGGCCGACCAGGAGACTATTTGTGACGCGCCGGACAGGAGGCGCCTGGACGACGCCTGACCCGATCACGATCCGCTCTCCGCTGAGTCAACAACCTCTGACGTCGTTAACCCACGTAGGAAACGGGGACCTCCAGCCGACGCTATCTCCGGATGGAAGAACGCTCCTGGTCGGTTATTGGGATTTGTCGGAGAGCATGCCGGATGAGTGGCGCAAGAGTGGATTTATGCAGATGAGAAATAGCGCCGGCGTCATTCAAGCATTCCAGCTTCTGGTTCTCTATGACCTAGCCACAAAAGAAACCACTGTGCCCCTTAAAACACCCTGGGTATGGAGTGCCTCGGTCTGGTCTTCCGATAGCAGGTCATTTGTGGTGGCGGCGGACGCACCCGTAGGCAGCGAGTTGGAACAAGAAGACGTGAAGAGCCACCGCATAGAGCACAGCTCTGGAGCGCACTTATTCTGGGTCGAGCCGAGCACCGGGATCATCCAGCAGGTCGCCTCGACAGTGGCATTTCCATGGGAGGGGCCGCTTTATTGGGACAAGAACGGAGATTTTCTGGTGCACGTGGGCGCACTGAACACGATTACCCGCTTTTCGCGTACAGATGGCAAATGGCGAGAAGTATCATCGTTTCAGCTTCCGCTTCAAGTCGGCCTCCAAGTGGCAACGGATGGAAAGTATGTGGTCGGCGATTTCAATGACACAGGAACGCCGCCACAGCTATTTGTATTTCAACCTGGCCAGAAAGAGGTCCAAGTATTTGCGAAACTGAACCCACAATTTCAAGAGCTAACTCTTGCCCAGCCGCAAGAAGTTCATTGGAAGACATCTACCGGGTTTGATGCGAGTGGTCTGCTGTTATTACCGCCGCACTACGTCAAAGGTGTTAGGTATCCGCTTGTCATTCAGACAAAACCCTTCGTGAGCCTTTTTGTCTGTAGCTTCGGCAATTTTCCTTCATTCGCTCCGCAGCCAATCGCCAACGCCGGCATTATGTATCTGGGCCTAATCACCACGAAGGGTTCGACGCAACGAGAGGAGGATTATTTCCCCAAAGGGTATCCCGGCTATCAGGGAGTGGGAGGTGTTGCTGAGGCTGCGTTCGACATGGACTTCTGGGACAGTGCCGTCAGGGCACTAGATGCTCAAGGTCTAATCGATAGCAACAAGGTCGGTATTGTTGGGTTCAGCCGCACGGGATGGTACACGGAATTCATTCTCGCCCATTCGAAGGTTCAGTACCGCGCGGCAACGGTGGCCGATAATGTGCAATACAGCCTCGGGGAATATTGGCTTTCGCACGACGCGGGCACCATCAAGTCGCATGACTTAACCTACGGCGGGCCGCCGTATGGGCCTACGCTGAAGAACTGGCTGGACTACTCTGTTTCCTTCAACCTGGACAAGATTCATACTCCCCTGCTTATGGAAGAGATGGGCTATGGCAACCCCTATGACAATGTCGCCGCGCCGCCAATGAATCTAGCCCAGAGCTTCGAGGTGTTCACCGGATTGAATCGCCTGAATAAGCCCGTGGAGCTTTACTATTACCCGAATGAAGATCACACGCCGGATCACCCGCAAGCTCGGCTTGCCACGATGCAGCGCAATCTGGACTGGTACCGCTTCTGGCTTCAAGGATACGAGCGGTCGAATCCGGAAGACCCCAATCAATATGTACGCTGGCGTAAACTGCGTGAGCTCCAGCAAGAGGATGAGAGAAAAGCCGGTCTCAACCCAGCCATGCGGCGTTTCGTTGCAGAACAGAGCAAGCAATGAAAGTTGGCGCCAGGTTCCGCTCCAGTATCCACCTGGTTCAGAAAGACACGCACTTCCAAAAATATCTGGGAAGAGCAAACACTCTGTTGTGGTATGTTCGGTCAAGTGAAGGCCTCGCTTTTGGTCTCAAACCCGCCTCGATAACGGATTTGTACCATGGCGAGGCCTTCCGTGTTTCTAAAATCATGAATTTTCAGGGCTAAGTGCTGTCCTTTCCGTGGTGTCCGAGCATTTGTGAGATGGCTTCTAGTCATTCATCTGCCTCGTACGCGGAAACGGTGCAGCTAATCGGGGGGATGGCATGATCGAGATACTGTCCAGGAGCCTTGGCGCCATCAACTGTGCCTGTTTGCTGTATTGCAGAGGTGGCGCTCAGGCTGATCAGGATTTGCGGCTTACTGTAGCACATCGAATTTGCTCTCTTTTCTGTTGAACTTCGTGACTAGCTCACGTGCCGCTTTGTGGCCTGGCACGCACGGAGATCATTTGTCTGTCCCCTGGATATGGCCGTTGTTTTGTGAGACGCGCGGAAAGCCGCGCTGGGCGGCAACCCGACACCGTCCAGCCCCGGGGATCCGAGGACACTCAACCATCTAAGGTAACACATGCACGCAAAGCGACTTGTTCGTCTGCATCGTAAGCGCCGATCGTGCACAGGCAGGGATTGGGCACATGCGCGTCCAAGTAGACGTCAGGAGGCTTACTACCGTCACATGAGGTCGAGTTTATCTGCCGAATTGCAGAAATGCCGTCCTTAGTCGTGAGGATTCTTGGTCATGCAAAGACACTCGATCACCTAGAGCTAGACTTATATGCGGCCTGGCCTACTCGTCTGCCTCATAAGCAAAGAACGTGCAGAAGACAGCGTCGGGGTAAGTCGCATCGAGGAAAATGCCGCAAGTCTTGTCACTAGGGCTTGTCCAGAGTATCTGTTGAATTACAGAAATGGCGCAGCAGGTTCTCAGGATCTTAGGCTTGACGTAACGCATAGGTTTGCACCTCTTTTCCTTTCAAATTTGCGAGCAAGTTGACTCAGATCTTGAATGACTGAGAGAGGTAGGCTAGACGGCAGACTTATGCCGTCCAGCCTGTACAGATCCAAAGACGCTTGAACGCTAAGAGACAGATTTATGACTACTCGTCGGCCTCATAAGCAGCGGCGTCCGTATATTGAGTGGGCGAAACGCCCGTATCCTCTTGAAATTCAACAGGTTTATTTATATCGCTGCTGCCTACGTGTTGAATTGCGCAAATGGTTTCATCAGTTCTGATTATCTTTGGTTCGGTGTAACGCATGTGTGTGTTCCTTTTTTCTTTCAAATTTCCGCGCGAGCCAAGTCAGATCGCGGCTCGGCCTGCTCGGATCTTGTCTGCCCGGTGAAACGAGGGCATGAACTCGTGCCGGTGCCCTGCAGAATCTACGGGCACCAGATTTCCGGCGTGGGTTCTGAGCCAAAGCTCGAACACGACGGTCCTCCTGAGCAAAGACCACTGCTTTGTCTCTTTGCCTGTGGTTATGAGATCCACGGAGCGGGCAAGCTTGACGGGGTCTATCAGTCCGCAATGAACTGTCACTGCATCAGAAAGGAGTGTTTCGATCTGGCCCCGCGCGCTTTGCAGGGCGGCAAGCGGACTGCGCGCAACATACGCTTTTCGCTTGCGTTCCAGAATCTCAGTTGGAACAACGTCCCTGAGCGCCCGCCGCATGAGAGAACGCCTCCGCCCTGGCCGGACGTGCTGCTCTCGGGGGACGGCATACATGAATTCGAGGAGCCCGCGGTCGAGATAGGGATAACGCTTTTCGTAAGGCGGCTCCGAGGGAAGGACATCGCAGGTAAGTTGTCTTTGCAACGCATTCAGGGTCGAGATGTTCCCCTGGAAACTCGGCAGGGGGCCGAACAGCTTGACCCTGGTTCGGGGACCCTGCAAGGCCATCCGATTCCGTTTGACAAAGTTAGGATCAAGCCATGCCTCAGGCCCCTCGTTCTTTCGAACACCAAACAAGGTGAGAGGGAAAAAGCGACGCGCGGTCATAAAGAGCAGATGGAACCAGGGTACTCTCTTGTTCAAAGCCCAGACTTTGAGCTGATGAGCAAGAGTCCTGAATTGGGCTCTTGCGAAGAGATCTTCGAGCTCGAGTATGGGCGTTGGCACACCGCCCATCACTTCGTCGCCGCCGATGCCGGAAAGCACGACGTGGTTCCCTTGCGAGGTCAGGCACGCAGCGAATTGTTTCGCAGCCTCGCTAGGGTGACGGCCGGAGCCGGGAATTGCTGCAAAGTGGTCGTCGCTGGGTTCGAACCTAGTTTGCTGTAGAGAGCTGACATCGATATGGCAGCCGGTGCGGCCGCGCTTTTCTTCGACTTTGGTGAAGTAGGGGCGCTCGTTCCAGTTAGGTTCGGAGTCGTTGTAGTAGGACAGTGTGTCGAGGCGCGGAGTTTCAGCGGCTCCGTTCGCAATGATGGTGTCCGATATGCACACGATGGAGGAAGAGTCCATGCCGCCGCTCAGCTCCGCGAGGATGGGGCTGTCCGAGCGGAGCCTGCGCCGGACGGCTTCACTGAAGACGGCGCGGAAGTGCTCTTCGTATTCGGCGTCGGTGCGGTAACGGATTCTCTTGCCAGGATCGAAATCCCAATACTTGCTGACCGTGTGCATCCCCGCTCGGATCAAGACCGAGGAGGACGGCGGGACGGAATGGATCCCGACGTAGGGGGTCAGATGAGCAGCGGGAAAGAACGAGAACCAGCCTGCGATGTACTCCTCGCAGAGCGTGAATGTTTTTTCGGCGAAGAGGACGAGCGGATCGAGGATGGTGCTCCAGGTGACATGATCGTTGTCGAACGAGTAATAGAGATGGCGCGTCCCGATGGGGTCTTTGACCAGGATCAGCGAGCGCGTGTGCGGGTCCCATACGGACAAAGCCCAGTCGCCAATTAGCATGGCGAAGCAATCGCTCCCCCAGTATTCATAGGCAAGTGCAACGATCTCGACGTCCGTCGAGCCAATCGTCACAACATCGCGCAGCCGTCGGATCAAATCCGTGCGGTTGTCCAAGCGGCCGTCCCAGGTGAGAATGGCCCCGGACGATGTGACGTGGGGCTGCGTTTCGCGGCGGGACTCCTTAGTGGTGTGGAAAGCGCGATAGAGGATGCTGATGTTGGCTTTGGAGTAGGAGCCAGCATCGTCTGGCCCATACGGAGCGAGAAGCGGCTTCACTTTTTCGAGATAGTCCCGGTCCACAGGCTTGCCGTCGAAATTCCATGTTCCAAACTGGACGCTCATGTTCGGCCCTCTCTCTAAGCCAACTCTTTCAGCAACGATCGAGAACGGCGTACATTTCCGGGGTGTACGGCTTGTCGTTGACCACCCGGCCGCCAACTTCGACCCACGCGTGGGCTTTGAACGGCATCTGCTGAGCGCCGATAACCATTTGCGCCCGGACACCGTATTTCTTCAGAAGGCAAGCCGTCGCCGCAGATCGCTGCAGGCACAACGCCTCTTTCCAATACCAGATGCAGGCCATGTCAATTGCCGAGCAGATGCGTTCCACCACATCTGGACCAGGCGCCCGCTTTCCGAGGGAGCATTTGCGGACCTTTTCGTAAAGCGCTGCGAAGTTGCCACGCGCCAGGTAGAGATCGAAATGAATCAGTTTCCAGTACGCTTTCAGAACAAGAAACGACATAACCATGACCTCTCTTTTCACACCGGCAGTTGAAACTGGTCGCAGAGAAACGCCATGCGATCCGTAAGCGCTTCAACGCGCTCACCAAGCGGAAGCACCGGGGAATGCCCGCGAAACTTGCTGTAGTCCAGAAAGACGGGACGATCTGAAACGTTTGCTGCTTGCAGGCAGGCTGTCATCTTGCGCGCGTGGAGGGGATTGCAATTCCGGTCGGCGTCGCCGGAGACGATCATCGTGGCGGGGTATGCAACGCCGTCCCGAACCCGATGATAGGGAGAGTATTTCGCGAGAACGGCGAAGTCCTCCGGGTCGTCTACGGTGCCAAATTCATCTTTCCAGATATGCGCGTTGTCGAAGAGGTGGTAGCGGAGCATATCCAGCATAGGAACCATGCAGACGACCGCGCCAAACAAGTCCGGCCGCTGCGTCAAGGCAGCGCCTACGAGCAGCCCAGAGTTTGAGCCGCCAAAGATGGCGAGTTTTTCGGGAGCGGTCCTTCCCGTTTTGAGAAGCCATTCTGCGGCGCACAGAAAATCGTCGTAGGCTGTTTGGCGGTTGCGCCGCTTGGCGGCGTTGTGCCACTCGACGCCGAATTCCGAACCGCCGCGAATGTTGGGCAACGCAAACAGGCAACGACGTTCCATCAAGAAGGCGACAAAGGTACTGAACTGCGGTGTCATGGAGACGCCGTAGCCACCGTAAGAGGTCATGATCGTCGGGTTGCCGCTTCTATTTAGGACATCCCGGCGGCCCACGAGATACATGGGAACTCTTGTGCCGTCCTTGGACATGAACCAGATCTGGGAGTGGCTGAAGTCAGTAGAATCAAACGGAGTGCTTCTTTTGGCCCAGAGGCTGCGCTCATTGCTCCGCGCGGAATAGCGGAAGATGCCGATTGGTTCTGTGAAGGATTCCGTTTCGAGGAGTAGCTCATCGCCGTCCGGCGAACCGCCGATAATGCGAAGCGTTTCGTCGCTTTGAATGGGCATCTCTCCAGTTTTCTTCCCCGAGAGGTCGAAGATGAAGACGCGATGCTGCATATCTTTCATGTAGGAGACGAGAATGGAGTCTCCAACGACGACCCAATTGCTGATGGGTGTGTCGCTTTCCGGCACGATGTCGATCCACTCGTGTTCCCCGCTCTCCCGAAGATGGATTTCCACGATGCGGCGATTCGGCGCATCGCGATCTGTGATCGCGAGGATCTTGTCGTCCATCAACCGCAGCCCGAGCATATAGTCGATGCGGCTGAATATCAGTTGCGGCGGGACGCTTCCCCCGAATGGCCGCAGATAGATGTCCGTGAGAGTCTTGTCGAGGAAGTGATAGACGAAGAAGCCGAGGCGCTTCTTGTCGGAAAGCAGCGCTAGCCGAAGCTTTTCGTCTTCGCCCGCAACGAAAATCTCCCGATCTTCGGTAAACGGGGTTCCAAGAATGTGCTGGTACGCGGCGCGATAGAAGGGTTTCTTCGCCCCTAGCGCCTCGTGGACGTAGTAGAAGCTCTTACCATCCGGCGCAAAGGCAAATCCACGCAAATACCCGCGGGGGAGGAGGTCCGGGAGGCGCTTCCGAGTTTCGATTTCGAGCAGCTCAAATGTCCCCGTTCTCTCTCCCCCTTCTTTCACCTCATACAGGAGCAATCGACCGTCAGGTGAAACTCGCAGTGGCTTTACAGCCGTATAGTTGCCAGTCTCCCTTTCCAACGGATCGATTAGAAGATGATCCTCGCCGTCTGCGCCTTCACGCATGTAAATGCAAGGCTGCTCTTGGCCGGGCAGGCGCTTCCGGAAGAAGTAGCGGCTGCCGGCTATCTGCAGGGAGTCATAAGTTTCGACGGTGAGGAATTCTCGGATGCGCTCGCGGATTCGCTCGCGCCCCGGAATGTTGTCAAGGTATGCGCGGGCGTAGAGGGTCTGTTCTTCAATCCAAGCACGGGTGCGAGGGGAATCCTGGTCCTCAAGCCAGCGATACGGGTCCGTGACGGGAACCCCATGGAAAACCTCGGTCACGGGCTCGAGGGTCGAATGGGGCGGAGTCATCATTAATTGATGCATTCGACCCTCCTTCGCTGGACGGAGTCCGCTTCTTGCTTCATTCGACGGGTGAGACTCCGCAAATAGCCGGGGACTTGAGGAATCTTCAGGTGTTCTGGGTCCCGCCAACTGTTCCCCGCGACCGCGTAAGCAAATACGGCCACCAGCGGCGAGAACAAGAACATCTCGGAAACATGCTCGGGCAAGGAGACAGACCGCCAGCGTTGTGCGTAAGACTGCCGGATGGCATCTTCGTATCGAGTGAGCGTGGGATAATCTTTCCGCAGATGCGAGATGAGGTATTCAAACGTCAAGAAAGGGTGACTGACGTGGGCCTCTGCCCAGTCAATGAAGACGCATCGCTCGGAACCAACGAGGATATTGCCCGGATTGAAATCGCTATGGCCCAGCGTGCCCGGAATGCCCAAGGACTGCAGGGAACACAGGGCGTTCTTTAACGTTGCTGCGAGGTCGGAAAGTTCTTGCCGGGTGAGAATCGTCGGCGGTACTTTCGTTTGCTGTTTCATCAGCTCGGCCATCGTGTCGATGAAAGGGTCAACCAATTTCATGAGGGTCGCCAAGCCCAAGTCCCTGCACCCCGCCTCTAGCAGATCTTCCGTCATGCCAATGGATGCGATTTGCAGGTCCGCGAGAGTGGTTACGGCCGTTTGCCACGCAGAAGGATCCAGAGTTTCATTAAGGGTTGCTCCGCCGCCGTCAGACATGAGCCAGCCGTGCCATTCAGGCCTAATTCCCAGAATCGTTGGGACAAAGTCCGGCAGCAATCGCGCCAGGGCCTGCGAAATCCGATATTCATGAAGGTTTGGTTCGCCGACGGCCTTGAACCACACCGGTTGTTGCGCGGTGGCAAAGCGAATCAAGGAAAATGCCTCGCAGCCATTCAACTGCTTGAAACTCTTCAATTCCATTCCCATCGGGCGAATGATGGAGCCAACCCAATCCTGTAGTTCGCGCATCCAGCCGAGGCGTACGAATGGCTCGGAACTGTTTGTGCGACCTCTGTTCGTCAGGCGCGCATGACTCGACTTAAGAGTGCGACACTCATGCTTCGAAAAGAGGACATTCGACAGGGCGTGATGGATGGTGAACCATTCCATCCCCTGAGGAGGGAGGCAGAGCCCATCCTTGGATTCGAGCACAACGAAATAGCTGGCATCGGGCGATTCTTCGAGCACTCCGGAGAACAGGAAAACAGAAGTTAGCTTCCAGGAGTCGCGGATAAGTGCGGTGACTTCCTTCGCCGGCCTCGTAAATTTCGGGATCGCGATCTTCGGCAAGCGATAATCGTTTCCATGCGATTCGACCAGCACCGCTGTTCCCGCCGAATCAAACACGATCAGCAAATAGGTATCTTTCTGACTGACTACCGCCGCTTGTTCCCGTGTTGTCGTCGAGAGTTGCATCGCTTTTCCTTGAAGTGTCTCCCGCTGCTATCCAAGTCTATTCTTCCGTTCTCTACTTCGAGCCCCGCTCCTGCCGCGCGGGAGCGCTACGCCTCCCAAACAAATTGCAGAACAGGCCCGTTGGCTTGGGGCCGAGATGCCTTCGGGAGCCTGACGATTCCGCAGATTCAATCAGATGCTGCGCTCCGAGCTGTTCCAAGAACTCGTTCACGTCGTCAGAGGCCTGTTCCCGAGAAATGCCAAACTCAGAGGCGAGGTGAGCGGCGATCTGTTCCGGTGAGTGGCCGTCACTAAGCTGTTGCCAAATGATGGATCCGATCGGATTGAGGGTGACCATATGCCCTCCCTTAATGTCCATGAGCACTGCCCCGTCTTGAGTGATTGTGGTTCGGACATGCTCTGAAATCTTCATCTTCGATCCCATACGTCGCGACACTCACCTTGCTGTTGCGATTTCGCGAAGTTGCACAAAGACACTAGCGCCCTTCGTTTGGTTCAACTGCGCCAACAATTGTTTCCCTTCTTATTTAGTAGCTGGGCTGGAAGCTGGATCCCTTAGTAAAATCTTCGACAACGCCGCGATAGTGCAGCGTGTTGATCGGCTACGTCAACAAAAAACGGGCGTCCTGCGCGGACATTTGGAGTCCTGCGTGGCCATTTTGATCCTGGCCATTTCGAGTCTTTTTCGCTATCTCGCAATACTTTGAGAGCGTATTCCGGTGAGTGACTACAGCGCGGGAGTGTTGAATCGCTGAGAGTGAGGTGCCGGCATGGCTACGCTATGCAAGCCAACGTACAAAGCGTTTCGGCCGATCAACTGCTCGTGTGTGCCCTCATCCTCGACCACGCCCTGATTCAGAACAACTATGCGGTCTACCCATTTGAGCGCGGAGATACGGTGCGAGATGAAGAGGATCGTTTGCTCCGAGAAATAGTGTGCCAAGCTCGTAAAAATTCTTCGTTCCGAAGGGACATCCAGGGCCGAGGTGGATTCATCAAGCAACAGTAATGATGGTCGCTGCAGGACCGCGCGAGCTAGGGCAACACGTTGTCGTTCGCCTCCCGATAATGCATTTCCTCTTGGTCCCAGCGGTGTGTCCCAGCTCTTGGGCAGTCGCCGGAGTAATTCCTCGAGGTCGGCAATTTCGATTGCGAGACGCAGTTCCTTGATCGTCGCATTGGGCCTTCCCAGCAATAGGTTGTCTTTGAGTGTGCGGTCAAAAAGAATGCCTTCCTGCATGACGTAACAGACTCTTGTTCGAAGACTTTCCAGCCGCACATTTCGCACGTCGATCCCATCGATGCACACGGCTCCATGCTCCGCGTCATACAACCTGGCAATTAGCTTTGCGACCGTGCTCTTGCCACTGCCGCTGACCCCAACGAGCGCGACCTTCTCGCCTCCCTCTAGTTTAAGGTCAAGCTTCTGCAGGACGGGTTGGCCCGTGCGGTACGAGAAAGAGACACCTTCCATGTCTACATATCCCCTCACTGGAGAGGGGAGGTATACCGCGTCCTCTCTTTCATCTACGCTTGGCGCGGCCTGGATGATTTCCAAGATTCGCCCAATGCTTGTACTCATCCGATTCAGGCGGGAATAGATCTCAACAGCGGCGTTGAGGGGATCAAATAATCTGGCCATATAGCTGTAAGAGGCAACTAGTCCACCGACCGTCAAGGCGCCGACGAACACTTGGTAGCTCCCGTAGCCGAGAATAGCAATTGTGCCCAGCGCGATGACCGCCATATAGGAAGTTCTGAAGAGTATCTCGATGAGGTTCCTATGATTCAGCGCTTCCACTCTTGCTGCGGCCCGTTCCAAGAACGCCTTCGTTTGGCTTCTCTCCTGGTGCAGGAGTTGGATTTGTACGACGGAGGCCAAATGTTCTTGCAGAAAACTGCTTTCTCTGCTGGACTGCCGCTGTGCTGAATCCGACGCTCCCCGCAGCCGCTTGTCGAAATACCTTCTAAACACGAAGAAAAGAGGCACGAGCGGAAGAACCATGCAGGTGAGCTTGAAATCCAGTATGAACATGGTTGCGACAACAAAAATGGCGTTGAACGTGGTCTGGAGAGCATACGGCAGAAGGCTCGATCCCAGTTCAGCCACCTGATCGACATCTTGTTCCATCCGGTACAGCTTTTCTCCAACGGGTGTCGACTCGTGATAGTCCGTGGAAAGGCGGTTGATCTGCTCTAAGATGCTGAGCCGGATGCGGAAGACAAGATCCTGTACCGTGCGAAAGCTCACAACTCCCGAAAATGCCGAAAGCACCAGACGGCACACGTAGATTCCAAAGAATCCCGCCGCAGCAAGAAAGAGGAGGTGGAAGTCCTTCTTAGGGAGAATCCGATCAATCAGCCATTTGATGAGCAGAGGATCGAGCAAAAACATCAAGCTGCTCAGCACAATTAAGGACACACTGACCGCATATGCGCGCAGAAGAGGCCGCAGTTGGCGAGCAAACCAGCGGAACTGCATGTTGGGATTCGTTGTCAAGGGAACTCCTGGCACTTCTCGACCAACCTCTCGGCAGAACCAAGCGGTCGGCTTTTGCGCAGCAAGACCATTTCATATTCTTCGTTGGCCAGCGTCCCATCGGGCTTTCAGAGATGATTCATGCAGCGACGTGGCGTCGCTGCCAGAACCTCCGGAATTCTACTGGCGTTAATCGAAACATTTCATGGAAGGCTTTCCTGAAACCATCTTTAGTGTGATAACCGGCGTCGGTCGCAATCACCTTTATTGGCTCATCAGTGTTTTGTAATTGTTTTGCTGCGAAGACTAGCCGTCGCTTTCTGGCGTAGTCTTTCATCGAGATGCCTAAAGACTCTTTAAACAGTCGGCGCGCTTGACGGTCGGAAAGAGAAAGCTGAAGCTGGCTGCAAACATGCCCCAGGCTTTCATTGACCTTGGCTGGCGCATTGTCAATTGCGTCTTTGAGCTTGGTGGCCCTCCAGTCCGTGCTGCCGTTAACTCCCTGCGGAAATACGCGATCGATTAGCGATTCCAGCGTTTCCAATCTCAGAACAAAAGGTTGGTTGCCAATATTGGTTCGACCCTCCTCTTGTCTAAATTCACGGAAGCGCCCAGCCGGCGACGAAGGGTGCATAGGGTCCACGTAAGACTCCTCGCCTCCGGCGATCTTCTCGCCGACCAAAGCCGCCAGTTGCAGGTCTGCCAGACAATCTCTAGCAACGCGCTCTAGAGCTTCTTGTGTAAGGTTGAAATAAGCTTCGAGTACGTCTACAATCCCGTCGAAGCTGATTCCCGCCGGGCTTCCCTCGATCGTTACCCACACGCGGGCAGCAACTCCATTCAGGCTGTAACAGCACCCGTTTTTGATATCGAGGAGCAAAGCGCCATCCTCCGCATAGATGGACCGCACCCCAGGAGCGACCAACCATCTCGTTATACCGACTCCGTTCCCTTTTCCCACCTTTGGTGTGCTAGAAGCGCCGTGCGCCGCCCTCGGCAGCGTTGAGCGCAGATAGATTCGGTGAGATCTGCTTCGAGGGACTCCCAGGAGTTTTTTTCTCCGTTTCTTCGGCTGTGTTTGTAGCGTGCAATTGTTCTGCAGCACTTGCGAGACGCCTTCTTTGACGTAGCCTTTGATGGCTTTTCCCTTGGAGTCCCTGAACACCCAGTGTCCTTGGCTTGCTGGCTTGGTTAGCGCAGCCTGCTTGCGAACAACGCCCCCTCTGGCGTTACTGTGAGTGAATTCTTTGCTCTCTCTTGGTCGCAAGTTCATTCCGACAGGTTCGTCCGACGGTTTTGAAATACTTTGATCCCCAGGAGCGTGAAGAGCGTGGAGGAGCTGAATATCAGGTCGTTCGTAGATCATCGTGGTACGTCCAATCTGAGCGATTTCTATGAGGCCGGTCGTATGTTTGTCGTTAGGTTCCTCATGTCGGGATGTCGATGAATTTCTTGAGCGTCTTAACGCTCCCCCTCCATTCAAGTCCACCCCTTATTCTTCGGCAGGTCATGTCATCGCTTTCTGGTCAGTTAAGAAAGCGTCGATGGTAGCGAGGTCGATCTAGAGATGCTTATGCTCCAGATCGCATTCAAGACTTGCAGCCTGCCCGGATGCGTCTTGCGGACGAGACCGAAGGCAGGCAATCTGTAGTGGTTCGTCCCAGTCCGGATGGAAAATGATGATGCGAAGGGACAGACTGCCGTCGACTTCTTGCTTGGAGTAGATCGCGACGGAATTCCAGGTTTCGACATCATGTCCCTGCCGAATTTGCTGTCCGGCGCTGATGGAAAGGGAATCCGTCGTCGCGCGTAGGGATCCCTCGTCTCCGGCGTCGCAATGCACATGAAAGTCCACTCTGTGGCCCCCGGGTAGATATTTAGGTTGAGAACTGGTCCCGGTCTGTTGAGATTCAATTGGCATGCAGCAGGGCCCCTCAGAAGGAGTTATCTTTAAGACTGGCTGGGCGGGAATGTGTCCCCCAGATCCCCCATTGTCGAGCAGTTCGAGAGTTTCCATCTGAAGACGTTAGCCTGGCGAGAAAATCTTTAATTGTTTCCTTGAGCAAACACATCAGTCACCAACGACCTTGTGAAGCCTTGTTCCTTGAGGATAGCGGAGAGGACATTGCCTTTCTTTTCCGAGAGATAGCTGCCTCGCGTCTTGACGTTCAATTGGGCATTAATCTGAATTGTCTTTCCCCACGATCGAGCAAAACGTGTATTTCCGATGAACCGCGTTCCTTATAGCAAGCAGCGACGAATGCGCGCTTTGAGATGTTGGCAAGGCGCGACAGGCATGTATGAGCTTGTAACCGGGGCGCGGCGCCATCGTGGATCGAAACTCGCAAAGCGCGAGACCATCCCAGCGACTGTACGCGAATTGACCGACGCTCAAGCGTTAGAGCTACAGGACATTGAGAACGTGCAGCGCGTGGACGTGCATCCGCTCGATGAGGAGGCGTCCCCTGCCCACGAGCGTGTGCGCTTCGAACAACTGGCGCACGCACGGCGAAAGAGGAGAGTTCACTCCGAACTTCTCTCCCCTGCCGATCGCTTCTGTGTCATCACCAGCGACGCGATTCCTGTTGACTTCATAGGCTATCCCCTTTTTCCGTCGCTCATTTTCCTGGGCACGGCTTCGGGCCAATTCCTGCGCCCGGCAGCTTCGCAGCTTCTGCTTTCCCGGTTCCTCCCGAACATGTGACTTGAAGGATCGTTTGGCCATTTCTGGAAGCATCGTTTGGCCGTTCGGTGTCTGTAAGTCTTGTAAATCCGAAGCCCATTCGCTGCCTCTTTCGCAGCTGTGAACCATCGGTTGGCCGGAAGAGCAGAATGGGAAGTATCTACTGATCGTGGTAGCAAAACCCCAACTCTGTCGGCGAACGCCCGAAACCAGGAACCAGTGGTCCGCAGAACCACCGAATCGAAGCTCTTGGTCTGCCGTTCGCTACCTATCGACGTTCCTGGCCAACCGATGGTTCAAAAGCGGCCAAGGGATGGTTCAAGTCACAGAACGGCACAGGTCCCTCCCAGAAAGCACCCGCTCGCCTCGGGAGCAGCGGCCTCTCGCTCTTGGGTGCCCCAAGAAAATGGGGCAAGAAAAAGGAGAAAAATTCATGTCTTACCTATATGTTAAGTGGAATAGCTCGGGCGTGGTTTGTTCGCCAGCGGTTTAGCCATTAAAGCATGTCTTGCGTCTCCCTGGCCACTCCCGGAACGGAGGCCTGCGACGCCGTAGGCGGCGCGCTTAGGCCCCAGTGGAGGGAGTGGCCAGGCCCGGACCGACGGTCGTGGGCAGCCCTGTGCCTGCATGGAACAAAAAGCGAGAGCCCCTCGTAGTATGCAATATGCGCCCACTGAGGTTGAGCTATGCCTTCTCGCTTCTAGCCTTGCTTCCGCTGTTCCCTATCCAAGGACAGACTCCCGTTGTGAGCGCGGGTAATGCCGCATTGTCCGCGTATCCACTCCGTGGGGATCTGGTTGCCGGACCATATCGTGAGGGCTTTCGCAGATTATTCAGGTTTGACGCTTCGCGCACCTGGCAAACAACGCGCGATTTCAAGGGCGCATTTTCTCCCGACCTAAACGGAAGACCCGTTCAGATCAATGTCTGGTATCCCGCGGCTGCTACGGGAAGACCGCGACAGATGCACTTTGCAGATTACGTTAATCAGACCGCGCCGGAAGCATTCTCGAAGTTCAATACGATCGTCAAAGATCACAACCGCCGTAATGCTGTGGACTCCGTTCCCCGCGACCAACTCGCGGCGCTTCAAACAACACCTATGAATGCCTATTTTGACGCCGCACTTGCGGAGGGACATTTTCCTGCCGTTCTGTATTTTGGGGGTCTCGATGCGGAAATAAATTCCAACGTGATCCTGGCCGAGTATTTGGCGAGTCATGGATACATCGTCGCGAGTATCTCCCTCCTCGGACCGTCAGACGAGCAGACCTTTCAATCGCGAACCTCTGGTGATCTGGATGCATCGGTCAGGGACATGGAATTTGCTTGGTCTGTTCTGGCCGAGAACTCGAATGCGGACAAAGGCAAGCTTGCAGTCATGGGACACAGTGTCGGAGGCATCGAAGCTGTACTGTTCGGCATGCGTAACGCGAACACCTCAGCGGTCGTCGCTCTCGACGGGACCTATGGTTTTCCAGGCCTCTTGTCCGTCCTCACTCAATCCTATGGATATGCGCCGGAGAAACTGCGCGCGGTGTTTCTCGATCTGAGAAGGGCGCAAGGCGCGCAGGGAGACGAGCCTCTAGACTTTACAGCCGTTGAGTCTTTCCGCCACTCCGACAGAACTTTCATCACGATCAAGAAGATGCACCATAGCGACTTCACGTCCTTCGCCATGATCGGGGAACACTTCCACACACCGATCACCGCTAACTATCCGTTGAACGGGTGGAACAGGGAAACTGCAGAGTCTGGGCACGAACAGATGTGCAGGATTATCCTGGCGTTCCTCGATGCGAAGGTTCGAGGCGATGCGAATGCTGCGACTGCTCTGGCCGCAGCGGTCGAGCGAGCAGCTGGCGGTGTTTTGAGGCATCAGGATGCAACACCTCCACCACCGTCGCCCTTGGAGTCCGCCGCTTTGGTCAAAGAAAAGGGCTTAGCTGAAGCAAAAGCGCGCTTCAATAAAATCTGTGGAGACCAAGGCGTACGAACTTGCATCGACGGTGATCGATTCAACACCTGGGGATACAAACTGCTTGGACAAAATCGGCCAGAGGATGCGCTGGCTGTATTTGAGCTGGCAGCTTGGGCACACCCGACTTCAGCGAATGCACAGGACAGCCTCGCCGATGGCTATCTTGCCGTTGGCGACAAAGAGAGCGCGAAGAAGGCCGTTCAACGGGCCATCGAGCTTGCCCCTGGAGACCCGTTGCTCAACGCAGACTCAAAAGCTTCGTTTCTCACTGAGGAAACCGCGCGGCTTCATAAAATCCAGTAGTGCAGTAGACGCTGAAAGGCCAGGTCACTCCGAGCTTCTCCACGCAGCTTATGCTGTCGTCCTCTCGCCAGCCACCCGACATCGGCGGGTTCAAAAGGCCATCCCTTTTTCTGCCACTCATTTTCCTGGGCACTGCGTCAGGCCAATTCCTGCGTCCTGCAGCTTCGCGACTTCTGCTTTCCCGGTTCCGCCCTTACACACCATTGGGTTCCCTCCCATAAAGCAGCCGCTCGCTTTGGAAGCAGCAGCCTTCGCTTTTGGGTGCCCCAGAAAAGGGGGCAGAAAAAGGAGACATTTTCATGTCCTACTTAACCGTTATGTTAAGTGGAATAGCTTCGGGCTGAGGTTTGCCAGCCAGCGTTTCCGACATTAGAGCATGGTTTGTCTTGCGCTGGCCACTCCCGTAGCGAAGACCTGCGACGCCGGAGGCGGCGCGCTTAGGTCGTAGCGGAGGGAGTGGCCGGGGACGGATTATTGGGCGAATCTCGTCCGAGCGGGTACCCTTGCGAATGCCGCCGTCCGCAACATTTGCATTACTTCCGAGTTGCTCGTCATCCATTCTCGACCCGGTCGGAGCGAGCGCACCGTCCACCACTCCGATTCCTTAACTTAGAGTAGACACTCTACACAAATGATAGTAGAGTGTCTACACAATGAATCGTAATGCACCTTCCCGAGTTGGGCTCCTGCAAGGAACGCTCGACCTGCTTATCCTCCGCACCCTGCTTGCTGGGCCCACTCATGGCCACGCAATCGCCAAGCACATTCAGCGCACCTCAGAAGAAGTACTCCAGGTCGAGACCGGCTCCTTGTATCCGGCT
>WNGO01002016.1_pt1 | contig 24088 bp, 21 predicted proteins | sample 5400511 | NCBI WGS metagenome assembly WNGO01 (sample SAMN13153380, study PRJNA577476) | soil metagenome | isolation source: 20 cm soil or saprolite under Garry oak tree replicate 2 | place: USA:California | collected 2016-06-15 | reverse complement strand
CGCGCGCCGGCCCGCGCCGACCTCCGCAAGCTGCAGGGCGACGTGGCCCTGAAGATCGGCGACAAGAGCGGCGCGCTCGCGGCCTACCGGGCGGCGCTCGAGCTCGATCGCGGCTACGTGCAGGTGTGGCTCGACCTGGGCCGGCTGCATGAAGACAAAGAAGAGTGGGCCGACGCGCAGGCGGCGTACGAGCGCGCACTCGAGGCCCTGCCTACGTTCAACGAGGCGGCGCTGGCGCTGGCCGACCTGCTGCGCCGCAGCGGGCGCCCGCGGGCGGCCGTGGTGCGCCTCGCCGAGATGCTGGAGCAGGATCCGTACGACCTGCCCGCCCTGCTGCTGCTCGGGCGCGCGCTGCTCGACGACAAGCGCGACGAGCAGGCGCTCGAAGCGTTCCGCCGCGCGCTCAAGTTCGATCCGGATCAGGTCGAGGCCCTGTTCCAGCTGGGCGTGGTCCTGGCCCGGCTGCATCGCTACGGCGAAGCCGTGCAGGCGTGGGAGAAGGTCACGCGGCTCGACCCGAGCGGGCCGTTCGCGCAGCGCGCTCGCGTGCACGCGCGCACCGCGCTCGACCTGCAGCACATCTTCACGTCGGACGCGGCCTAGCCCATGGCGATCGAGGGACCGCTTCGCGAGCTCGGCATCCACGACGTCTTCCAGCTGCTCGACCTGAGCCGCAAGACGGGCGTGCTGCGTGTCACCTCCGAGCTGCGTCACAACGCGGGCACGGTGTATTTCGACGGCGGCACCATCATCTTCGCGGAGATCCGCTCGAACCCGCACCGGCTGGGCGCCCTGCTGCTGCGCACCGGCAAGATCACCGAGGCCGACCTGGAGCGCGGGCGCGACATGCAGGAGCGTCAGGGCGACAAGCGCCGGATCGGCGAGATCCTGGTGGCGCTCGGCGCCATCACGCCGCGCGAGCTCGAGCGCCAGGTCCGCTTCCAGATCGAGGAGGTCGTGTTCGAGCTGATGAGCTGGCGCGAAGGGTACTTCTCGTTCACCGAGGGCCCGCTCACGGACATGGCGACGGAAGCGACCGTGCGCATCCCGACCGAAGCGCTGCTCATGGAAGGGGCGCGCCGCATCGACGAGTGGTCGCGGATCGAGGGCCGCATTCCGCATCTGGGCGTCGTGCCGACGCTCGCGGCGCCCGCGGGGAGCGAGCAGGGCGGGCTCGACTTGCTGCCGCCGGAGTGGGAGATGCTGGCGATGGTGGACGGCCAGCGCGATCTGCGCACCATCGCCTCGGAGCTGGGGCGCTCGGATTTCGAGGTGGCGAAGACCCTGTTCGGGCTCGAGAGCGCCGGGCTCGTGGCACTGGTCGACCCCGGCACCGTGAAACGCGAGCGCAGCTCGATCACGTCCGATCTGGCCGAGCTCGTGGCGCGGGCCGAAGATGCGCTCGAGCGCCGGGAGCTCGAGCCGGCGCGCGCGCTCGCGGAGCAGGCGGCCGGTGTCCAGCCGCACGATCCCACGGTGCACCTGCTGCTCGGGCGTATCGACCTCGCGGCCGGGCGCCCCGCCGCGGGGGTGGACGAGCTGCGGCGGGCGCTGCGGCTCGACCCGCTGCTCGTTGCGGCGCACCGCTGTCTCGGCTACGCGCTCGTCGCCACGGGGCGCTTCGCCGAAGCGGTGGAGCAGTGGGATCAGTGGGAGCGGCTCGCCGCGCGCTCGGAGGCCGAGCTGGCGCAGCTCGACGCGGTGCGCCGGGCGAAGACGGCGGCCCAAACGCTGAGCGGCGCCGGAGCGGGGCTGCATGGCTGACGAGGTCAAGACGCTCTCCTCGCAGCTCGCTCAGGATCCGGACAGCCTGGTGTTCCTGCGGCTGGGGGAGCTGCTGCGCCAGAAGGGCCAGTTCGACGCGGCGCACCGCGTCGCGCTCACCGGGCTCGAGCGGCACCCGCACCTCGCGGACGCGCACGACCTGTACGCGCGCATCCTCGCCGACAAGCGCGACTACGAGCGCGCCTTCGACGAGTGGGACATGACGCTGCGCATCGCGCCCAGCCACCTCGGGGCGTTGAAGGGGCTCGCGTTCCTCTATTTCAAGGTCGGGGACGTCGGCCAGGCGCTCGCCCACCTCGAGACGGCCCGACAGCACGCGCCCGACGACCCCGGGGTCGCCCAGGCGCTGGCGCTGGCGCAGGGGGGCGGGTCCGGCGCGGCGCGCGCGGCCGCGGCGGCCGCCGAGGAGCTCGCGCCCACCGCCGGGGCCGCCGCGCCGCTCGAGGAGGCGCGCGTCTTCGCGGGGCTCGAGGGCGCCCAGGAGGGTCTGCTGCTGCTCGACGCCAAGGGCCAGGTGCTGGGTGGCGCCCTGAAGGATCCGCACGGTCGGGACGTGACCGACGCCGTGGCCGCCTACCTGGCGGGTGTGTCCCACGAGGCGGCGCGCACGGCGAAGCTGCTCGGGCTGGGGCGTTGGACCGGGGTCGCGGCCGAGGGGCAGCATGGGCACGTGCACCTCACCCCGCCGGCCGGCGATGCGCTGCTGTTGGTGGTGCGCGATCGCGCGGTGCCGATGGGTCGGCTCGCGATCATCGCGCAGCGGGCCGCCGGGGCGGCGCGCCGTTGGCTGGAGCAGCAGGCATGACGGCCGCTCCGGCGTACGGCCCGGCGCTGGACCTCGTGACGCGGGTGCGCGGCGTGCGCGGCGCGATGCTCGTGTCCGGGGACGACGGGATCGTCGTGGCCGAGCAGCTGATGGAAGGGATCAAGGGCGCGGCCGTGGCGGCGCTGGCGTCGAGTCTCGCCGCCCGGCTGCGGCGCGCCATGGAAGCGGCGGGCCTCGGCGCGAGCCTGTTCTGGCAGCTGCAGTGCGACCAGGGCGGGCTGCTCGTGGTGCCGGCGCCGTCCGGCATCCTCATCGTGGCGGTGGCGGAGCCGGATGTGAACGTCGGCTTGGTGCGCCTGGAACTGCTCCGCGCGGCGGAGGCCGTCGGATGACGACGCGCGCCGTCGAGGCCTGGACCCTCGAGCCGCTGGTCACGTTCGTGAAGGAGGCGAGCGCGCGGCTCGTGCTGGTCATGACGTCGGCGGGCCAGGTGATGGCCCAGCACGGCTTCTCGCGCGCCGTGGACGTGATGTCGGCCGCGGCGCTGGGCGCGGCGATCATGGCGTCGACCGATGAAATCGCGCGGCAGCTGGCGCAGCCGCCGTTCGCGGCGCTGAACCATCAGGGCGAACGGCACGGCATTTTCCTCGGCGGCGTGACCACGGGGCGCGGCAAGCTCGTGGTGCTCGCCGTCTACGACCTCGACGTTTCGTCGCTCGGCCTGGTGCAGTTATTCTTTGAGCAACTCAGGGCGGACCTGCAGGCCGCGAGCCCCAAGGAAGGCGCGTCGAAACAGGTGCTGGCGGCGGACTTCGAGCGTGAGCTGAGCGAGAGCCTGAACACGCTCTTCGGGAGATAGGCCGTGTCCCTGGTCAACTTCACGACCCGCGAGATTACCTGCAAGATCGTCTACTACGGGCCCGGTCGCTCGGGGAAGACGACCAACCTCCACTACATCTACGCCCGCGTGCCCGATTCACGCCGCGGGCGCATGGTCTCGCTCGCCACACAGACCGACCGCACGCTGTTCTTCGACTTCCTGCCGATCGACCTCGGTCAGATCTCCGGGTTCAACACCCGGTTCCAGCTCTACACCGTGCCGGGCCAGGTGTACTACAACGCCACGCGCCGCCTCGTGCTCCAGGGCGCCGACGGCGTGGTGTTCGTGGGCGACAGCCAGGCGCGCCAGCTCGACGAGAACCTGGAGAGCCTGCAGAACCTCCAGAGCAACCTGCTCGAGCACGGCGTGGACATCCGCACCATGCCGCTCGTCATGCAGTACAACAAGCAGGATCTGCCGCGCGAGCTGATCCTCTCCACCGCCGATCTGGACGACGCGCTCAACTTCCGCGGCGTGCAGAGCTTCAGCGCCGACGCGCTGCACGGCGTCGGGGTGTTCGAGACGCTGAAAGGGGTTTCGGAGATGGTGCTGAAACGGCTCGCCGCGGGGAGCACCGCGTGACCACGGCGCTCAACACCAAGTACACCTTCGAGACGTTCGTCGTCGGGACGGCGAACCGGCTCGCCGTCACGGCCGGCCGTACGGTCGCGGAGAACCCGGGCTCGGCGTACAACCCGCTCTTCATCTATAGCGGCTCCGGCCTCGGGAAGACGCACCTGCTCATGGCCATCGGCCAGGCGGCCAAGGCGCTCGCGCCCACCCTGAACGTCGAGTATCTGACCCTGGACGAGTACGTGGAGGCGTTCCACGCCGCGATCGCGGCGGGGCAGGGCGACGCGTTCCGCCGTCGCTTCCAGAACGTGGACGTGCTGCTCGTGGACGACGTGCAGTTCCTCTCGAACCGCAAGGAGATGCAGTCCGAGCTGTTGCGGCTCACCGAAGCGCTGCAGGGCGTGGGGCATCAGATCGTGCTCACGAGCGACCGCCCGCCGCCCGAAATTGCCGACCTGGACGAGCGCCTGATCTCGCGGCTCTCGGGCGGCCTGGTGGTGGACGTGGGCGTGCCCGACTACGAGACGCGCGTCGCGATCCTGCGGCGCAAGGCCGAAGAGCGGGGCACGACCTTCCAGCCGGGCGTGCTCGAGACGGTGGCCGGTCTCGAGTTCGCCAACGTGCGCGAGCTGATGGGCGCGCTCAACCGGCTGGTGGCGTTCCAGGCGGTGCACGATCAGCCGATCAACGCCGAGGCGGCGAAGCAGCTGCTGGGCGCGGTGGCGGCGGCGGCCCGGGCGGCGACGCCAATAGCCCCGGGCGTAAGCCCGGGGCCGAGGACGGGCGACGAGTTCGGCGCGTTCCTGGCGGACGTGACCGTGACCGTGGGGAAGGCGGTCGAGGCATGGCGGGCGCGGGTGGCGGAGGCGATCCTGCGCTGGGAGGGGGAGGGCTTCCGCACGCGTCGCCTCGAGCGCCTGCTCGAGCAGGAGACGCCGGCGGCCGTGGACGAGGAGATTGCCTCGTTCGCCACGGACGTGGAGCGCCTCAAGGCGCTCGCGGCCGAAGTCGGGGAGCTCGACCCGCAGGCGGCGGGCGAGAGCGTGTTCCGCGATCCCGAGCGGATGCGCGAAGCCGAAGACGCCGCGGCGCAAATGCGCGCCGGCGTCGCGCCACCCCCAGGACCGTCGGGCGCGTTCCCGCTCGGCGCGTACGCGGTGGGGCCGTCCAACGAGGTCGCCGTGAGCGCGGTGCGCGCCGTCCTCGAGCACCCCGGCAAGAAATACAACCCGCTGGTGCTCGTGGGGAAGAGCGGGCTGGGGAAGACCCACCTGTTGCACGCGCTCGGCGGGGAGCTGGCGCGCCGCAACGGCGCCGTGGTGGCATGCCTCTCCACGCAGGCGTTCATCGACGAGCTGATCGCGGCGATCGACGGCAACCGGGTGGACTGGTGGCGCGCGCGTTACCGCCGTGCCACCGCGCTGCTGCTCGACGACATCCATCTGATCGCGGGGAAGGAGCGGACGCAGGAGGAGCTGTTCAACCTCTTCAATCTGCTGCAGGACCGGGAGCGGCAGCTCGCCTTCACCGCGCCGGCCCACCCCAACACGCTGTCCGGGATCGAGGCGCGCGTGGTCTCGCGTCTCGAGGGCGGGCTGGTCGCCGAGCTCAAGGAGCCGGACCGCACGGTGAAGCGGACCGTGCTCGAGCGGCTGCTGACGGGACAGAACGTGACCGCCGAGCCCGCGCTGCTCGATTACCTGGCCGATCGTCCCTCCGACTCGGTGCGCACGCTCGTCGGCGTGGCGCAGCGGGTGGTCGGCGCGGCGGTGGCGGAGGAGGTGCCGCTCACGGCCGGGTTGGCGCGCGAGGTGCTGGAGGGGCAGTCGCCCCGCGAGGCGCAGCGCGCCGGCGGCTTCCGCACCAGCGGGATCGTGGTGTCGAGCCTGGGTGGCATCAAGAGTCGCGAGAAAATGGTGTGGGACTGGCCCGAAGTCACCGACCGCCTGATCGAGGAGCTGCGCTGATGGCCATCAAGGGCTCGCTCAAGGAAGCGTCGCTCCCCGACGTGCTGCAGCTGCTCGCGCTGGGCCAGAAAACCGGGTGCCTCTCGATCGCCGACCGGTCGAACTTCGGCTACATCTACTTCGACAAGGGCCGCATCTGCTACGCCTCGATCGTCAACCGGCGCGACCGGCTGGGGGACATCCTGGTGAAGCACGCCAAGATCACCGACGAGCAGCTAGCGGCCGCCATCCACCGGCAGTCCAAGGCGCGCGGCAAGAAGCTCGGTGAGATCCTGGTCGGTATGGGGGTCATCACGCAGACCGACCTGGAGCGCTACATGCGCGTGCAGATCGAAGAGTCGGTCTACTACCTGTTCACCTGGACGCAGGGGACGTTCAACTTCGAGGCCGACGTCCGGCCCGATCAGCAGGACTTTCAGGTGTCGATCAACCCCGAGTCGCTGCTGCTCGAGGGGGCCCGCCGCGTGGACGAGTGGAGCCTGATCGAGAAGAAGATCCCGTCGTTCGATCTGATCTTCGTGCTCGACAAGGACCGCCTGGCGATCAGCGAGGCGACGCTCACCGACGCGCAGCAGCGGGTGCTGCCACTGCTCGACGGGGCGCGCGACGTGCATCACGTCATCGAGGACTCGGGGCTCGGGGAGTTCGAGATCGGCAAGGCGTTGTACGGGTTGATCACCGCGGGCTACGTGCACCGCGCGGGGCGCACGGCATCGCCGGCCGACCAGCAGATCACCGACGCGCGCGTCGAGGAGCACCGCAACTTGGGCGTCGCCTTCTACAAGACGGGTATGCTGGACGAGGCGACGCGCGAGTTCCGGCGCGTCGCGGAGCTGCGTCCCGGCGAGGCGCACGCGCACTTCTACATCGGGCTGGTGGCGCTGAAGCAGGCGCGCTGGCGCGAGGCGATGGAGGCGCTGCGCCTCGCGGCCGAGCGCGGCGGGAGCCGGCCGGCGGTGCTCCACAACCTCGCGTTCGCGTACGAGCAGCTGGGCCGGCTGGACGAGGCGGAAGCGGCGTACGCCGAGGCGGCGGCCCGGGCCCGCACCGACGCCAAGGTGTACCTCGGCTGGGGCATCGTGGCCGTGAAGCGCGGGGACTACGCCGGCGCCGCGGGCCGGCTGGACCGGGCGCGCGAGCTGTTCGGCCCGTTGGCGCCGCCGGGGTGGTACTGGGCGCGCGCGCTCACGGCCGCGTGCGCCGGCGAGTTCGAGCTGGCCGAGGAGCTGGCCGAGGAGGGCGTCGAGGCGTACCCGTCGCACGCCCCGCTCGCCAACAACCTCGCCGTGCTGAAGGAGCTGGCGGGCGACCTGCCGACGGCGGAAGAGCTGGTGCGCGACGCGCGCACGAACGAGCCGTCGCTGCCCCAGCTCTCCAAGAACCTGGGGGACCTGGCCTACCGTGGCTCGCGCTATGACGAGGCCTGGGATGCCTACAACCGGGCCGTCGAGCTCGCCCCGGACCTCGGGGACGACGTGTATTTCAAACTCGGCAACATCGCGTACAAGCGGAACGAGCGCGAGCTGGCGGCGCAGCTGTGGCGCAAGGCGCTCGAGATCAACCCCAAGCACGAGCTCGTCAAGGCCAATCTGGACACCTTGAGCGCGTTGTCGTGACGTCGGAGCCGGACGAGCGCGCCTTCAAGGCGCTCACCCAGCAGATCTCGCGGGCGCGTGGGCTGGCGTGCGGCTCCTACAAAGACCGCTGTCTCAGGCGCCGCATCGCGGTCCGGATGCGCGCGCGGGGGGTCCACACCTACGACGAGTACCGCCGGGTGCTCGACACCGACCCGCACGAGTACGACCTGCTGCTCGACGCGCTCACCATCAACGTCACGAAGTTCTTTCGCAACCTGGAGACGTGGCAGGCGCTGGCGCCCCGGCTCGCGGCGTTGTGGGCCGAGCGCGCGGGGCACGTCCGCGTCTGGTCGGCCGGGTGCGCCTCGGGGGAGGAGCCGTACACGGTCGCGGTCGCGCTGGCGGAAGCCGCGCGGCAGCGCGGGCAGGAGACGCTGCTCGAGCGGGCGCGCGTGGACGCGACCGACATCGACCGCACCAGTCTCGAGCGCACCCGCGCCCCGGCGTTCCCGGACGCGGCGTTCAGCGAGATGCCGCCGGAGCTGGTGCGCCGCTACTTCACGGCGGAGCCGCCGCGCCATCCCCTCCCGGCGCTGCAGCGCATCGTGCGGGTAAACCAGCACGATCTCACCAGCCAGCCGCCTCCCGCGCCCCCGTACGACCTCATCGTGTGCCGCAACGTCGTGATCTATTTCGACCGGCCGCTGCAGGAGCGGCTGTTCGAGACGTTCGCGGACGCGCTCGCCCCCGGCGGGATCCTGGTACTCGGCAAGGTGGAGACGCTGTTCGGCCCGGCCCGGCAGCGGCTCGTGCTGGAGGAGCCGCGGGAGCGGATCTACCGCCGGGCGCGGTCCGGATGAGTGCGGCGGCGCCGCAGGTGACGATCGTCAAGGTCGCGGAATGGGCGGCGGCGCGGGCCGACGGCGTGATCGTGACGCTCGGGCTCGGCTCCTGCGTCGCGATCATGCTGCACGATCCCCAGGCGCGCGCGGGCGCCATGGCCCACGTGCTGCTCCCCTCCAAGAGTCTCGCGCGTGACGCCACCAACCCGGCCAAGTTCCCCGAGACCGCGGTGCCGTTTCTGATCGAGCGCTTGAAAGCGCTCGGCGCCGATCCCCGGCGCCTCGTCGCGAAGCTGGCGGGCGGGGCGAGCATGTTCGCCCAGCTGATGACGCCGGGGTCGATTCAAATGGGCGAGCGCAACATCGTCGCCTCGCGCAACGCGCTGCGCGCCGCCGCGATCCCCGTCGCGCGTGAGGCCGTGGGCGGCGACCGGGGCCGGTCGGTCCGGTTTCACGTCGCCGACGGGCGCGTCGAGATCCGCTCCGTGGGGGCCGATGCCGTCGTCATCTGACTCGCGGCCGACCGTGCTGGTGGTCGACGACAGCGCGTTGATGCGCCGCGTGCTGTGCGACGTCCTGGGAGGCGACGGCGGCCCCGGCGCCGAATTCCGCATCGTCGCCACGGCGCGCGACGGCTTCGACGCCGTCCGCAAGGTGCACCAGCACGACCCCGACGTCGTCACCATGGACCTGGAGATGCCCGAGCTCGACGGCCTGGGGGCGATCGGGTACATCATGTCGGAGACGCCGCGCCCCATCGTGGTCGTGAGCGCCCACGCGGGGCCCGGCACCGGGGCGGCGATTCGCGCGCTCGAGCTCGGCGCCGTCGAGATCGTCGCGAAGCCCGAGGAAGCGAGCCGGGCGGCGCTCGAGCGGATGGGGCCCGACCTGCGGGCCGCGGTGCGCCGCGCCCTCGCCGCCGACGTGTCGCACGTGCAGGTGATGGCCCGTCCGCCCGTTGCTGCGCGGCGCCCGCTCGATGCGGGGCTGCGCCCGCGCGCCCGGATCGCGGTCGCCGTCGCCGCGTCGACCGGCGGCCCGCGGGCGCTCGCCGAAGTGCTGCCCCGGCTCGTGACCGGCCGGGGCGCGGCGGTGCTCGTGGTGCAGCACATGCCGCCCAATTTCACCCGCTCGCTGGCGGAACGGCTCGACTCGATGAGCGCGCTGCACGTGGTGGAGGCCGATCACGGCGCGCCTGTCGTCGCCGACACGGCATACGTGGCCCCGGGCGATTATCATATGCGGGTGGTGCCCGCGCCCGATGGTCCGATGATCGCGCTCGACCAGGAGCCCCCCGTGTGGGGTGTGCGACCGGCCGCCGACCCGCTGTTCCGCTCGGTCGCGCAGCTGTTCGGCGCCCGCGCGCTGGGCGTGGTGCTCACCGGCATGGGCCGCGACGGCGCCGAAGGCGTGCGCGCCATCCGCGCCGCGGGGGGCGGTGGGATCGCCCAAGACCGCGAGTCGGCGGTGGTCGCGGGGATGCCGGCTGCGGCGGCAGCGGGCGGCGTGGACGCGGTCCTCCCGCTCGACCGGATCGCCGAGCGGATCGACCAGGAGCTGGTGGTGCGGGGGGCGGGCGTGGGAGGCAAGGGGAGCGCGTGACGGCGTGCGCGAGGGTAGGGGCGCAGCATGCTGCGCCCCTAGGTCGATCGTGAGCCGCGGCTACCTATTGGTCCGCGTCGACGGCAAGCACTACGGCCTGCCGCTCGGCCGTGTGCTCGAGGTGGGCGACCTGGGCGAGGTGCTCGACGTGCCCCGCGCGCTCGCGGCGGTGCGCGGCGTCACGCCGCTGCGCGGTCGGCTGGTGCCGCTGATACATCTGGGCGCGCTGTTGGGCGAGCGCACGCCGCCGGCCGATCGCGGCCGCACTGCCGTGCTGGTGGAGTTGGGGGCGGGGGAGGGCGTGCGGCAGGTGGCGCTGGAGGTCGACGACGCGGACGACGTGGTGCGGGAAGCGGCGCTGCCGGTGCCGCGCGGCGAGTCGCTGCCGTGGGCCGCGGGCGTCGCCCGCCGCAAGGGTGCGCTCGTGCCGATCCTGGATCTGGACGCGCTGGGAGACCGCATCACATGAGTGCCGATGACGACGTCCAGCTCGTCACGTTCAAGGTGGCGGGCCAGGACTTCGCCTTCAACATCTTTCAGGTGGAGCGCATCCTGCGCTACGAGGCGCCGGCCCCGCTGCCCAAGGCACCGGACTTTCTCGAGGGCGTGCTGCGCTATCAGGGAGGCGCGGTCCCGCTGGTCGACCTGCGCAAGCGGCTGGGCGCGCCGGCGCCCCACCGTGAAGAAACGCGCACCGTCATCCTGGAATGGGAAGGCGGGAAGCTCGGCGTGGTGGTGGATGCGGTCACCGAGGTGCTGCAGGTCGCCGCGAGCGAGGTCACGGCCCCGCCCAACATCGTGAAGGGGCTCGCGGCCGAGTACATCACGGGGATCGTGGTGAAGGACGGGCGGACGGTCATCGCGCTCAACACGGCGCGCCTGCTCAACTCCAAGGAGAAGCTCGCCATCGACGGCGTGATCAAGGAGACGGCCAAGCCCTGATGGTCGATTCCCCGGTGCGCGCCCTGCGGGCGGAGTACGACGCGATCGCGCGCCGGCTCGACACCACGACCGGCGGGTCCGAGCGCGAGGTAGTGAAGCGCGAGATCATCGCCTTCTTCAAGCAGGTCGACTCGCTCATCGGCGAGTTGAGCGAGTTGAAGGAAGAGATCCGCAAGCTGGTCGATCGCTACAAGCAGCTCGCCCCGCCGGCGGCGGAGGCGTCGGCTCCCGAGTTCACGGGCACGCGGCCCGCGGTGCACGCCGACCACATCGGCGCCTCGACCTTCATCGAGAAGGGCTGGAGCCTCATCTCGCTCGGCGACCACGCGGGCGCGATCCAGGCGCTGCAGAAGGCGCTGCAGCTGTCGCCCGGCGAGACCCAGGCCGAGTCGCTGCTCGGCTGGGCGCAGATGCTACACGAGGACTACGACGACGCCCTAGGTACGTTCCAAAAGGTGCTCATGAAGGAGCCGGCGAATTCGCTGGCGCGCATCAATGTCGGCTACATCTGTCTCAAGAAGCGGATCTTCGGGGAGGCGATCGAGCATCTGTCCAAGGCGATCCGGCTCGACAACGACAGGAAGGCGACGCTGTACGCCCACTTCTACCTGGGACTCGTGTACCTGCAGCGGGATATGTACGAGGACGCTCAGACCTTTCTGCAGAAGGCGCTCAAGCTCGGGCCGAACCTGATCGAGGCCCATTACGAGCTGGGCCGCGCCTACTGGTTCTCGGGCGACCAGGCGCGGGCGCAACAGACGTGGGAAGAGGGCTTCAAGGCGAACAAGTTCAATCCCTGGGGCAAGAAGTGCCAGGAGACGCTGGCGCTGGTGCAGCAGGGCCAGGAGCCGCCGCGCACCTAACCTTGTTGCTGCTGCTCCTCGCCCAGGGCCCCGCCCCCGCCCCCGCCCCCGCCCCCGGCGCGGTGCTCGTCGGGCGCGTGACCGCGGTGGCGTGGCCGCCGCAGCAAGGCCTGGCCACCGCGCTCGCGGAGGCGGCCGATCGCGCGCCGCCGTTTCCAGGCATCGGCCCGCTGCCCTCGCGTCCCATTCGCGTGATCCTCGCGCCGACCCGCGACCGGTTCGACTCGCTCACCCGCGGGCGCCTCCCGCGATGGAGCGAGGGAGCCGCGTTCCCCGAGGCCGGCACCGTGGTGTTGCTGACCGACGGCCCGCCCGATCGCCTGACCGGCGCCCTGCGCCACGAGCTCGCCCACCTCGCACTGCGCTGGCGCGTGCGACACATGCTGCCCCTGTGGTTCGAGGAAGGCTACGCCGCCGTCGCGGCGGGCGAGTGGGGCCGGCTCGATGCCCTCCGCCTCAACTGGCAGCTGGCACGGGGCGTGCACATGGACTTAGACGAGCTCGATCGCGCCCTGCGCGGCGATCGCATCGACGCGGAGAGCGCCTACGGGCTGGCGACCACGGCGGTGTTGTTGCTCGACCGCTGGGGTGACGGTCGCGGCGGGCGGGGGCTCGGACCACTGATCGACAACCTGGCGCGCGAGCCGACCTTCGATGCGGCGTTGCGGGCCACGTATCACGTGACGGAGGGCGACTTCGAATCGCGCTGGCAGCGGGACGTGGCGCAGCGGTATGGCTGGGTCTCGTGGAGCCTGGCGGCGGGCGCGTTCTGGGCGGCCGCGGGGCTGGTCCTCGTGTGGCTCGTGCGGGTGCGCCGGCGGCGCGATCGCGAGCGCAAAGCGCTGCTGGACGAGGGGTGGGTGGTGTCGGATCCCGACGGCCCAACTGCTTGACGAGCTTGGAATTGCCGCGTAAACTCTCGGCCTTATGCCCGACCAGGGTCTGGCCCGCTCGCGCCTGCACTTCGGACCGAGGAACTGGTTGTTTCTCGCGGCCGCGGTGGTATCGCTCGCGGCCGGGTACGTGCTGCTGGCTCGCGGATCGACCACCGCCGCGCCGATTCTGCTCGTTCTCGGCTACTGCGTTTTCTTTCCGGTAGGCCTCGCCCTTTAAGGCCCCCCCGCGGTGCGACGGGCGAATAGCTCAGTCGGTTCAGAGCGCCTGCCTTACACGCAGGAGGCCGGGGGTTCGAATCCCTCTTCGCCCACTGGGGTACCAGACTGCAACGTGAGAGGACATCGCGCGTGAGAATCCTGCGACTGGTGGCCGGCCTCGTGCTCGGCGGGGCGGGCGCTGCGACGGCGCAGCTCGCCATTCAGCAGCCGACCGAAAAACTGCTCGTGCTGCCGCTCGCCGTGAAGACGCCGGCGGATTCGGCGGCGAGCATCGCGACCATGGATGCGGCGCGCGCCCGGCTGGAGCAGGTGGCGAAGTACAAGGTCGTCGTGATTCCCAAGGCCAAGCTGTGCGACGCGCTGAAGGCGTCGGACTTCGCCTGCGACGTGCTGCTGGACGACGCGCAGGCCCTGCTGCTGGCCCGGTTCCTCAACGTCAACGCCTACACCATCGGCACGCTGGAGCGGGGCAGCGGGCTGGTCGCCCACCTCCGGGTGCGGGACATCGGCTCCTCGGGGTACGCGGCGCTGTTCACGGCCTCGAGCGGCAACCCCGCCACGCCCGCGGCGCTGGGCGAGGCGATCGCCCAGAAGCTGAACGTCATCGTGCGGGCGGGGGAGCAGGTGCGCGACTGCAACGATCTGCGCCAGAAGAGCCAGTTCGCGAAGGCGCTCGAAGCGGCGCGTAAGGCGCTGGTGACCGAGCCGAATCTCCCCGGCGCGCATCTGTGCGTGGCGACCGTGTATGAGGCGCAGCGGATCTCGGTGGACAGCCAGCTCGCCGCCTACCAGCGCGCGGCCGCGCTCGACTCGCTCAACGGGACCGCCTGGGAGAACATCGCCCGCCTGTATCAACAGAAGGGCGATACGCTCAAGGCGATCGGCGCGTTCATCCACGAGCTGCAGGGCGAGGCCCAGAACACGCAGCTGCGTCTCGGCATCGCCGAGCTGCTGCGGCTGCAGAAGCAATACCAGCAGGCCGTGAACCTGCTCGACGAGGGACTGGCCCGCAACGCGGCCGACCAGAAGATGTCCGAGCTGAGGCTGCGGATTTGTCTCGAAGGGGAGCTGTGGCGCTGCGTGGTGGACGGATTCGTGCAGCAGATCAAAAACGACAGCACGCGGCAGGGGGACTCGACGTTCCTCAAGTCCGCGATCGGCGCGGCGCAGCAGATCTCCGACACGGCGAACCTGCTGCTGTTCGCGCACGCGGCTGTGCGGCACTTCCCGAAGTCGGCGGCGTTCTCCAAGGCGCTGGCGCAGGGCTTCGACATGAAGGGCCAGCGGGACTCGGCGTTGTGGGCCTACAAGCAGTCCCTCGCCATCGATCCGAGCGACGTCGCCAACGCCCTGCTGCTCGCCAAGGCGATCGTGGACGGGGCCACGTACGACACGGCCCAGGCGACGAAGCTGAAGGCCGACACGATCGCCCTGCGCCAGTTCCGCAACGCCTTCGCCGACCGGCTCGACAGCGCCCGGGCCTATCTGGAGCGCGCGGCGACGTCGCCCGACACGGCGACGCAGGTCAACGCTGCGGCCATCATGCGCAGCGCCGGCGAGAAGCTCGTCCGGGCCGGAGCGTCCGAACGGGCGCTGCCGTGGCTGCAGCGGACGCTGGCCATCGTGGCGCCGCGCACGCCGGCCGACACGCTCGGCCTGCGCCAAGCGATTCGCGCGAACGCAAGCTTCTGGGACGGCTTGGCGTCGATGTCGGTGCTGCCGGCGGAGTATCAGACCATGACGAAGGCGAAGAACTGCACGGATGCGAAGGCGTTCAATGACCATCTGGCCCAGGTGCACGCGGCGCTGAACCTCGGGCGCAGCGTGCACCCGCCGACGATCGAGAACAGCTGTAGCTCAGCTGGTTAGAGTGCCGGTCTGTCACACCGGAGGTCGCGGGTTCGAGCCCCGTCAGCCCCGCCTGAACCCGCCCCGCGGGACGACGCACCAGGCCCCGCCTGCCACGGCAGGCGGGGCTTTCGTTTTTTTCCGGGAGTGCGCCGACGTCCGACTATCATGTCCCGGTCCTCGCGGCGGCGGTGCGCAGTTGGGCGGAAGGCGGTCGCCGCGCCGTCGACGCGACGGTGGGCGGCGGCGGCCACGCGGCGCTGTTGCGGGAGGTCGGCGCGGACGTGCTGGCCGTCGACCGGGACCCCGACGCGATCGCGGCGGCACGCGCCCGGCTGGGGGAGGACGGCATCCGCTACTCGACCGGTCCGTTCGGCTCGGCCAAGGTGCTCGGCACCGTGGCGGCCTTCCGTCCCGACCGCATCCTGCTGGACCTCGGCGTGTCGTCCCACCAACTCGATACCGCCGAGCGCGGGTTTACCTTTCGTCCCGGGGCGCCGCTCGACATGCGGATGGCCGGAGGGCGGGGCCTGACGGCGGCGGACTTGGTGAACACCTGGCCGGTCGAGCGGCTGGCGCAGGCGTTCGCGGAGCTCGCCGACGAGCGGCGGGCGAAGCGGCTCGCGCAGGTGATCGTGAAGCGGCGGGGCAACGCGCCGTTCGTCACGAGCGACGACCTGGTGAACGCGATCCGCGAGACGCTGGGCCCGCGCTCGGGGCCGCCTGACTTCGCGCGCCTGTTTCAGGCGCTCCGCATCGTCGTGAATCAGGAGCTCGAGCAGCTCGACCTGGGGCTGCCGGCGCTGCGGGCGGCGCTCATCCCCGGCGGCCGCATGGCCGTCATCACGTACCATTCGGGTGAGGATCGCATCGTCAAGCACGCATTCCGCGAGTGGGGCAGGCGGTGCGTCTGCCCGCCGGGCCAACCGGTGTGCACCTGCCGGGGACGTCCGCTCGGCCGGGTGCTGACGAAGCGCCCGGTGCGGCCGGGGTCCGCCGAGGTGCGCGCGAATCCGCGCGCCCGCTCCGCGCTGCTGCGCGCGTTCGAGGTGGCGCATGAGGGTTAAGGGACGCCACTGGGTCGCCGTGTGGCTCGTGGCGTTCCTCGCCGTCACCTGGCTGGTGTACGCCCGGCAGACCGCCGCGATTCACGACGCGCGCGAGCTGATCGAGATCCGTGCCCGCCGCGCCAACCTCGAGGGCCACAAGGCCGAGCTCGAGCGCCGGGTCCGCGCCGAGCAGAGCCGGGCCGTCCTGGTGCCGCGCGCCCAGGCGAAGCTCGGCCTCCATCTGCCGGCCGACAGCGAGATCATCCTGATTCCGCTGCCGGGGCCGGGGAGCGGCCCGCCGTAGCGATGGCGAAGCCCGCGGTACGCCTCGAGTTCGTGGAGCGGGGCGTGTTCGCCGTCCTGGCGCTGCTGGTGGTGCGGGCCGCGCAGGTGCAGCTGCTCGAGGGCCGTCGCTGGGCGGAGGCGGCGCAGGCGCAGCGCACCGAGCGCATCGTGCTCCAGGCGCGCCGCGGCACGCTGAGCGACCGGCACGGGCGCGCTGATCGCCCGCCAGCTGGGCGTCCCCGCCCGCGGCTGGCAGGACGCGCTGCGCAGGCGCTACGCGTACTTCGCGGGCCCGTTCAGCGCGCTCGAAGTGCGGCCGTTGCGGGGCGTGCGGGGCGTGCACCTCGAGCCCGTCGTGAACCGGTTCTATCCCGCTCCCGAGCTCGCCCGCGCGACGATCGGGCGCGTGGGCGACGACGGCTACGGCGCTTCGGGGATGGAGAAGACGCTCGATTCCTTGCTGGCGGGACGCTCGGGCTCGGCCGTCGTCCTGAAGGATCGCGCCGGGCGCGAGTACGAGTCGCCCGCGCGCGTGATCGCCCAGCCCGTGGCGGGGCACGACGTGGTGCTGACGCTCGACGCCGAGCTGCAGGAGATCGCGCAACGCGCGCTCGACGATGCGCTGCGGCGCATGGACGCCGACGGCGGCGACGTCGTGATGCTCGATCCCGCCACGTGCGAGGTGCTGGCGATCGCCTCGCGGCAGCGGGACGGGACCGCACGACCCAGCGCGTTCATCGACACGTTCGAGCCGGGGTCGGTCGCCAAGATCTTCGCGGCGGCGGCCCTGCTGGCGCTCAAGCGGGTGCGCCCGGGGGAGCACGTGTCGGGTGAAAACGGGGTGTACCGCCTGCCGGGACGCACGATCACCGACGATGACCCGCAGCCGACACTCACGCTGGCCGACGCGATCCGCGTGTCGAGCAATATCGCCATCGTGAAGTTCGCGGCGCGCCTCAAGCCGGCGGAACAGTACGGGATGCTGCGCGATTTCGGCTTCGGCGGGCTCACGGGGGTCGAGTTTCCCGGAGAGGCGGCGGGGCGGTTGCGGCCCCCGTCCGAGTGGACCCGCCCCAGCGCCGCCAGCCTGGCCATCGGGTACGAGCTGTCGGTCACGCCGATCCAGTTGGCGGCCGCGTACGCCGCGCTGGCGAACGGCGGACTGCTGCTGCAGCCGACGCTGATCCGCGAAGTGCGTAGTCCGGAGGGCCGCGTGCTGTACCGCCACGAGCCGGAGCCGGTGCGCCGCGCGGTGTCGCCCGAGATCGCGGCGGCGCTGCGCGAGCTGCTGCGCGGGGTGGTGGAGCGCGGCACCGGCGCCGAGGCGGCGCTCACGAACTTTCCCGTCGCGGCGAAGACCGGGACGACGCGCCGCGTGGTGAACGGCCACTACGCCCCGGGGCAGTACACCGCGTCGTTCGCGGCGTTATTCCCGGCCGACAAGCCGCAGCTCGTGCTCGTGGTGAAGATCGACAATCCGCACAAGGGGAGTCATTTCGCGGCGCAGACCGCCGCTCCCGTGACGCGCTCCATGCTGGAACAGGCCCTGGCGGCGCGCACCGTCGCGCTCGACCGGGCTCGGCTCTCCACCGCCGCACCGCCCGCGACGGCGGTGCCGCTCGAGGACGACGGCGGCGTCGTTCCGTACGTCGTCCCCTGGCCGTACCAACCGGATTCGGTGGGCGAGCGGCGGCGTCAGACGGTGCCCGACGTGACGGGCCTCCGGCTGCGGGAAGCCGTCCGCGCGCTGCACCGGCGGGGCTTCCGCGTGGCCCTGAGGGGGTGGGGGACGGCGGAGCATACGTGGCCGGCGGCGGGCGACAGCGCCGCCACCGGCGCCACGGTCACGCTGTTCGCCGAGCCCGTGACCCCCGCCGCGGTCGGCACGCTCGCGCGCCGGCGGGCGAAGCGATGAGCCGACTCCCCGAGATCGTGAGCGCGCTCGAGCGCGGCGGGCTGCTGGTCGGGACGCCGGACCTGCATACCTGGCCCGAGATCACCGGGCTCACGGCCGACAGCCGCCGCGTCGCCCCGGGGATGCTGTACTGCGCCGTGCGGGGCTCGACGCAGGACGGGCATCAGTTCGTCGCGGCGGCGCGGGAGCGCGGCGCCGTCGCCGCGCTGGTCGAGCGCGAGCAGCCGGTCGAGCTGCCGCAGGTCCTGGTGCGCGACTCCCGCCGCGCCGCCGCCCTCGCTGCCGAGACGTGGTTCGGACGGCCGGGAGCGCGGCTCGACCTGGTGGGCGTCACCGGGACGAGCGGCAAGACGACGTCGGTGCTGCTGGCGCGGCACGTGCTGTCGGCGCTCGAGCCGATGGGCTCGATCGGGACGCTGGGCGCGTTCGACCCGGCCGGCGCCCCGGTGCCGAGCGAAGCCGGCAATTTGACCACGCCCGGCCCGATCGATCTGCAGGCGACGCTGGCGGCGCTGGTAGCGCGCGGCGCGCGCGGCGCCGCGATGGAGGTCTCGTCGCACAGCCTCGACCAGGGGCGGGTAGAGGGCCTGGTGTTCCGGACGGCGGTCTTCACGAACCTGACGCGCGAACACCTGGACTACCACCACACCCTGGAGGACTACTTCAAGGCGAAGGCGAAGCTCGCCGGCTACCTCGCGCCCACCGGCCTGGAGGTCGTCAACGCCGACGATCCCGCCTGGCAGCGGCTGCCGCATCGTCATCGTCGCGTCACGTTCGGCGAGCGTGACGGCAGCGACGTTTCGGCCCGGAAGGTCGTGGTCGACGGGACCGGCGCCCGTTTCGATCTGATCACGCCGACGGGGAGCGCGGCAGCGCGGCTCCCCCTGCTGGGCCGGTTCAACGTCACCAACGCCCTCGGCGTGGCCGCCAGTGCCTGGGGGATGGGCGTGCCGGTCGAGGAGATCGTGGAGCGGCTCGCCACCGCGCCGCAGGTGCCCGGCCGGATGGAGCGCATCGCGGAGCGGCCGTGTACGATCCTGCGCGACTATTCCCACAAGCCGGATGCGCTGGAGCGCGCGCTCGAGAGCGTGCGGCCCCTCACCCAGGGCCGCATCATCCTCGTGTTCGGGGCCGGGGGCGACCGCGATCGGGGCAAGCGCGCCCCGATGGGGGAGATCGCGGTGCGGCTCGCCGATGTAGCCATCGTCACGTCGGACAACCCGCGCACCGAGGACCCCGAGCGCATCCTCGACGAGGTGGAGAGCGGGATGCAAGGCAAGCCCCACCACCGCCGCACCGACCGGCGCGAAGCGATCGCCCTGGCGCTCGAGCTCGCCCGCCCGGGCGACACGGTCGTGCTCGCCGGGAAGGGGCACGAGACCTACCAGATCGTGGGGACGGAAAAGCAGCCGTTCGACGAGCGGAGCATCGTCAGAGAACTGGGAGCATCGTGAAGAACCGAAGTCGGAACGCGGAACGCGGAACGCGGAACATCAGGGGAAGCGTCGTGCGGCGAGGGACCTTGCAATGTTGTTCCGCGTTCCGCGTTCCGCGTTCCGACTTCGGGACGTACTGGTGACCGCCTGGGACTCCCAGTCCGTCGCCGCCGCGCTCGGCGTGTCGGCGCCCCCTGGGTTGCACTTCACCGGGGTGACCACCGACACGCGACAGCTGACGCCGGGCACTCTGTTCGTCGCCCTCAAGGGCGACCGGTTCGACGCGCACGATTTCCTCGCCGACGCGAAGGGGAAGGGCGCGGCCGCCGCGGTGGTGCGGCGGGGGACGCCGCGCGTGGACGGGCTGCCGGTGTTCGAGGTGGCGGATACGCTCGTGGCCCTCGGGCTGCTGGCCCGCGCGCGCCGCCGCCGGCTGCCGCGCGGCAATCCCGTGGTCGCGATCACCGGCTCGAGCGGCAAGACCAGCACCAAGGAGATGATCCGGGCGGTGCTGGCGACGCGCTACCGCACCCACGCTACGAGCGGCAATCTCAACAACCTCGTGGGCGTGCCGCTCACGATTCTCGCCGCGCCCGACGACACCGAGGCGCTGGTGGTCGAGGCCGGGGCGAGCGTGCCGGGGGAGATCGCCCGGCTGCGGGATGTGATCGAGCCGACGATCGCGGCGATCACGAACGTGGGCTACGCGCACGTGGAAGGATTCGGCTCGCTCGAGGGCGTGCTACGCGAGAAGCTGGCGCTGCTGGACGGGGTCGCTGTCGCGGTCGTGGGCACCGACCCGCCGGAGCTCGCCCGCGAGGCGCGGCGCCGTACCCGCACGGTCGTCGCGGGCACCGGGAGCGAGGCGGACGTGCGCCCCGAGGCGGCCGACCTGGACGACGCAGGGCACCCGCGGATCACGTGGGGCGGAGGTCACGCGGTCACGGTCCCGGTGCTGGGGTTTCACCAGATCGAGAACGTGCTGCTCGCGCTCGCGGTCGGCCGCGAGGCGGGGGTGGACCCCGGGCGCGCCGTGGCGGCGCTCGCCGGGGTGAAGATTCCGGGCGGGCGCGGCACGGCCCTCGAGCGGGGACGGCTGACGATCCTGGACGACACCTACAACGCCAACCCGGCATCGCTCGCCTGGGCCGTGCGGTTCGCCCACTGGCTGGCGGGGCGGCGCGGGCGGCCGCTCGCCGTGGTGGTGGGCTCGATGTTGGAGCTGGGCGAGGAGAGTGGCAGATTGCATGCGGCCGCGGCGCGGGAGATCGCGGCGCTCGAGCCGGCGTTGATCGGTGCGGTCGGGGCGTTCGTGCCGGCGTTCGCGCCGCTCTCCGGTGCACTCGGGGCGCGTCTCGTCACGGCGCCCGACGCCGCGGCGCTGGGCCCGAAGCTCGCGACCGCGCTCAAGGGCGACGAGATCGTGCTGCTCAAGGCGTCGCGCGGCGTCGCCCTGGAGCGGGTGCTGCCGTTTCTTACGGGACGGCCTCGAGACTAAGGAGGGGGTGGCGTGCTCTATCATCTGCTGGCGCCGCTCGCGAAGCAGCACATTCTGTTCAATCTCTTCAACTACATCACCTTCCGCGCCGCGGGCGCGACGGTGACGGCGCTGGTGCTCGCCTTCGTGTTGGGACCGTGGATCATTCGGCTGCTGCGCGATCGGCACGTGGGCCAGGTGATCCGCGCCGAGGGGCCCGCCAGCCATGCCGGCAAACGGGGCACGCCCACGATGGGCGGGCTCGTCATCCTCCTGGCGACCGTGACGCCCACGCTGTTGTGGGCGCGGCTCGACACCCGCTACTCGGTCGTCGCGGTCGTGGCGATGCTGTGGATGGGCATGATCGGGTTCCTCGACGACTACTTGAAGATCGTGCGCGGCAAGTCGCAGGGCCTGGTGGCGCGTTGGAAGCTGATCGGCCAGATCTCGTTCGGGCTGGCGCTCGGCCTGTATCTCCTGTCGTCGCCGCTCGCGCCGAATCTGCCGCCGACGTCCACTCAGCTGCCCGTGTTCAAGTACCAACTGATCGTGTTCTGGCCGGCGACCTACGTGCTGTTCGTCACGCTGGTGGTCACCGGGAGCTCGAACGCCGTGAACCTGACCGACGGGCTCGACGGCCTCGCGACCGGGCTGACGGCGATCGCGGCCGGCGCGTTCGCCATCTTCGCGTACGTGTTCGGCCGGTTCGACTGGACCAAGTACGTGGGGGTGTACTTCCTCCCCGGCGCGGGCGAGCTGACGGTGTTCTGCGGCGCGCTGGCCGGCGCGGCGCTCGGGTTCCTCTGGTTCAACGCCCACCCCGCCCAGGTGTTTATGGGCGACACCGGCGCGCTGGCGATCGGCGGCGCCTTCGGCACGGTCGCAATCTTACTGAAGGCCGAGTTCCTGCTGCTCATCGTGGGCGGCGTGTTCGCCGCGGAGACCGTCTCGGTGATGCTCCAGACGAGCGTATACCGCTGGCACAAGACGCGCCGGGGCAAGGAGTACGCGGATGCGCACCGCGTCTTTCGGATGGCGCCGCTGCACCACCATTTCGAGAAGCTCGGCTGGGCGGAGCCGCAGGTGGTGATGCGGTTCTACATCATGGGCGTGTTGTGCGCCGCGATCGCGCTCGCGACCCTGAAGGTGCGATGATCCCCGACGCGTGGCGCCGGGAGGGGAGCGTCGTGGCGGTCGTGGGACTGGGGAAGAGCGGCGTTGCAGCCACGAAACTGCTCGCCCGCGAGGGCGCGCGCGTGTACGCGAGCGACGCCTCGGATCACCCGTACGGCGGCGCCGCGGTGGCGGAGCTGCGCGGGCTCGCCGGCGTGGAGGTGGACGTCGGGCGCCACGACCTCGCGAAGATCCGGTCGGCCGCGGGCGTGGTCGTTTCGCCCGGCGTGCCTCCGGACGCGGCGCCGCTCGCCGCCGCCCGCACAGCGGGCGTCCCGGTCGTGTCGGAGATCGATCTCGGGTTCCGCGCGCTGGCGGGGTCGGGGACGCGCTGCATCGCGATCACCGGAACGAACGGCAAGACGACTACGACGGCGCTCGTGGCGCACCTGCTGCGCACCGCGGGGCTTCAGGCCGAAGCGGCCGGCAACATCGGCCGGCCGCTCGCCGACATCGCCGTGACGGGCGATCACTACCAGTGGCTGGCGGTGGAAGTGTCGTCGTTCCAGCTGCACGACAGCCCCCACTTCGCGCCGGAGATCGGGATCCTGACGAACCTCGCGCCGGACCATCTGGACCGCTACCCGTCAGTGGATGCCTACTACCACGACAAGCAGCTGCTCTTCAGCAACGCGCGGGCGCGCGACGTGTGGGTGTTGAACGGGGACGATCCGGCCGCGCTCGAGCTTCCGGGATCCGCGCCCGGGCGGCGCGTGCTGTTTTCGCTGCGGCGGCCGGCCGACGGCTGGTACGACTCGGCGGCGCGGCGGCTGCAGCTGGGCGAAGGGGGGGGCGAGCTCGTGCAGCGCGATGAGCTGCGGCTGCTGGGCGATCACAACGTGGCCAACGCGCTCGCCGCGGCGCTCGCCGTGCGGGAGGCGGGCGTGGCGCCGGGGGCGATTGCTCAGGGGCTGCGGTCGTTTCGCGCGCTGCCCCACCGGCTGGAGCCCGTGCGGGAGGTGGGCGGCGTGCTGTGGATCAATGATTCCAAGGCCACCAACATCGCCTCGACCGTGGTGGCCGTGGAGGCGATGGACCGGCCGTTCGTGCTGCTGCTCGGCGGGCGGCACAAGGGGGAGCCGTACACCCGCCTGGCTCCCCTGCTCGCGGGAAAATGCCGGCTCGTGATCGCCTTCGGCGAAGCCGGCGGGATCGTCGCCCAGGATCTCGAGGGCAAGGTACCGCTCGAGCGCGGCACGACGTTCGCGGATGTGGTGGCCCGCGCCCGGCGCGCCGCCCAGCGGGGGGACGTGGTCCTGCTCTCTCCCGCCTGCTCGAGCTACGACATGTTCAAGAACTACGAGGAGCGGGGGGCGTTATTCAGACAACTCGTGGAGCAGATGTGAGCAGGGAGGCGATGTGACCTGGCCTGCGAATCGTAGGGGCGCAGCATGCTGCGCCCCTACATCGATCGGGCAGGGCCCGGGTCTCTCATGACCGACCGCCGCTGGGAGACGCGACTGCTCGCGCTGCTCGCCGCCGTGCTGGTGGTGTTCGGCCTCACGGCGGTGTACGGGGCGTCGAGCCTCCTGACGACGGCCGGCGGACAGGTCGGCTCGGCGTTCGCGCTGCGCCAGGCGCTCGGCGCCGTGGTGGGCGGGATCATTGCGACGTTGCTCGCGCGCTCGGACTACCGGCAGTGGCGGCGCTACGCCTGGCCGGTGCTGGGTGCTGCGACCGTGCTGCTCATCATCCCGCTGCTGCCGTTCACGCACCGTCTCGCCCCGACGCTCAACGGGGCGCGCCGCTGGGTGGACCTCGGGTTCGTGACGCTGCAGCCATCCGAGCTCGCCAAGTTCGCGGTGGTCGTCTGGACGGCGATGCTGGCCGCGAAGAAGGGCGAGCAAATCCGCACCTTCCGGAACGGCCTGCTGCCCTTCCTGGTGATCCTCGCGCCGCTCGTCGGCTTGATCTTCCTCGAGCCGAACCTGTCGATGGCGCTGCTGGTGGCGATCCTCGCCGGCGTGGTGCTCTTCACGGCGGGCGCCCGCAT
>WNGO01001220.1_pt1 | contig 24104 bp, 22 predicted proteins | sample 5400511 | NCBI WGS metagenome assembly WNGO01 (sample SAMN13153380, study PRJNA577476) | soil metagenome | isolation source: 20 cm soil or saprolite under Garry oak tree replicate 2 | place: USA:California | collected 2016-06-15 | reverse complement strand
ATGACGGGAGGCGGCGCGCTGATCCGCGGCCTCGACGTCCTGCTCCAGCAGGAGACGGGCCTGCCGATCCACCTCGACGAAGATCCCATGACCTGTGTCGTGCGGGGGACGGGTCGGATCCTCGACGATCCCGAGAAATTCCGTAACGTCCTGACCACGTAGGGCGATGGCGCTCGGAGCGGATCGCTACGCCTCACGGGCCGACACCCTCGTTTTCATCGCGTGCGTGCTGCTGTCCCTCGCCGCCATGGGGCTGCCGGACCGGATGCGCGATCCGTTCGCGCGCACGCTGCGCCAAACGGTACTGGCGCCGCTGCTGGCGTTGCAGCAGCAGACCGAACGGCTCTCGGCCGCGCTGGAGCGTTACGACGCGGTCGTCGCGCAACGCGACTCGGCGGCGCTCGCCGCCACCTTTCTGGGGGAGCTGCGCAGTGAGAACCTGCGGTTGCGAGGGCTGTTGGGCCTCGGGCCGCGCCTCGGCTCCGGCTACATCCCGGCCGAGGTGCTGCACCAGACCGAGCCGACCAACGCGCTCACGTTCCTGGTGTCCGCCGGGCGCAAGCAGGGGGTGAAGCCCCTCTCGGTGGTCGTGAGCCCGGAGGGCCTCGTGGGGATCGTGAGCAGCGTGGACCTGCAAACCAGCGTGGTGGTCAGCTGGGCGCATCCCGAGTTTCGCGCCAGCGCGATGGCGGCGGACGGGAGCGTGTACGGCATCGTCGCGCCCCACGGCAGCGAAGGCCCGCGTGCCTGGCTGCTGGAGCTGCAGGGCGTCGCCTACAGCCAGCTCGTGCCCGACGGCACCACCATCCTGACTTCGGGGCTGGGCGGCGTGCTGCCGCGGGGCATTCCGCTCGGCACAGTGGTGGGCGTGGCGGGCGAAGCCGAGGGGTGGGAGCGCACCTACCTCGTACGCCCGGCCGTGCACCCCGCCGGCGTGACCCACGTGATGATCCTCACCGGCCCGCCGGTGCGCAGCGACCTGCGCTCGGTGTTCGAGTCGGGGAGCCCGACCCCGTGAGGCGCAGTGATCGGTACCGGTTCTACATCATCCTCGTGGGGCTGGTGGTGCTGCAGTTCGCCGTCACGATCCGCATGTGGGGCCGGCCCGTGGGACCGGATTTCCTGCTGCTCGCGCTGTTGATGTACTCGATCCGCGCGACACCGGGGCGCGGCGCGGGCGCGGGGTTCCTGATCGGACTGCTGCGCGACGCGCTGACGCCGGCGTCGTTCGGCGCCGGCGCCCTCGCCCACACGCTCGTGGGGTATCTCTCCGCCTGGGGGAAGGCGGTCTTCTTCGCCGAAAACGTATGGGTCAACGGCTATCTCTTTTTCGCGGGCACGTGGCTCCGCAACCTGGTCGTCGCGCTCGCGTCGGGGAAGCTCAAGGGAACGATGCTCGGCTGGGAGCTGCTGGTCTGGTCGCCGTTGCAGAGCGGGACCACGGCGGTGGCGGGAATGCTGGTGCTGTGGCTGTTCGGGCGCCACCTGGCCATCCGGCTGGGTGAAGCATGAGCTCGTTTCATCCGCATCTGCTCGACCGGCGGCTCCGCGTGGCGCGCGCCGTGGTGTGGGCCGTCATGGGCCTCATCGTGGCGGTGTTCTTTCGCACGCAGATCCTGGAGCACGGCAAGTACCGGCTCCAGTCCGAGCTGAACCGGTTGCGCCCCATCCCGCTCCCCGCCCCGCGCGGCCTCATCATGGACCGCAACGGCAAGGTCCTCGCCGAGAACGTCCCGGGGTATACCGTGTCCCTGCTGCCGGGCGACGAGGATTCGTTGCGCGCCGAGCTGCGCCGTCTCGCCCCGCTCATCAAGCTCGACGAGACCGAGATCGGACGCGTGTTGACGCGCTACCGCAAGGCGCCGTACCTGCCGGTGATGGTGCTGCCGAGCGCCAAGTTCGATCTCGTCTCGGCGCTGGAAGAGCGGCGCGTCATCTTTCCCGGCCTGTTGATCCAACCCGAGCCGAAGCGCCATTACCCCGATTCGAGCCTCGTGGCGCATCTCGTCGGGTACGTGGGGGAAGTGACCGAAGCGGAGCGGGGACAGCGGCGCTTCACCAGCGTCCGGCTGGGCGGGCTCGTCGGCAAGGACGGCCTCGAGCGGCAGTACGACGATTCGCTGCGGGGCGCGGACGGCGTGCGGTTCGTGGAGGTCAGCGCGCTGGGTCGCGTCGTGCGGGAAGCGGGCGCGGCGTCCACTCTGGCGCCGGTGTCGGGCCAGCCGTTACGCACCACGATCGACCTCGACCTGCAGCGCTACGTCGCCCAGATCTTCCCGGCAGGCCAGCGCGGCGCGGTGCTCGCGCTCAACCCGAACACCGGTGAGATCCTGGCGCTGTACAGCGCACCGGGCTTCGACCCCAACTCGTTCGTCGGCGGCATCGAGGCCGCGACGTGGCGGCGGCTGAACGAGAGCGAGAGCCACCCCCTGTTCGACCGCTCGATCCAGGCGCGCTATCCCCCCGGCTCGACGTGGAAGCTCGCCGTGGCGGCCATCGCGCTGAAGCGGGGCCTCGTCACCTTCCATAGTCACATGCCGATCCCCTGCCGCGGCGGCCTCCAGTACGGCAACCGGTTCTTCCGGTGCTGGTCCGCCAGGGGGCATGGCGACCTGAGCCTCACCGACGCCATCGCCCAGAGCTGCGACGTCTTTTTCTATCAGCTCGGCCTCAAGATCGGCCTCAGCTCGCTGCTCGAGGAAGCGAACGGCATCGGCTTCCATACGCGCACGGGCGTCGACCTGCCGGGAGAAATGACGCCCGAGTTCCCGGCGGGGACGGAGTACTACGACCGCGCCTACGGCCCCCGCCGCTGGACGTCCGCCGTCACGCTGAACCTCGCGATCGGGCAGGGCGAGAACGCCCAGACCCTCGTCAACATGGTCCGCTTCTACCAGATGCTGGCGAGCGACGGCCGGGCCCGGCCACCCTTCCTCGTGCACCCCGGACCCAACCCCAACGTGACGCTTGGCTTGAGCCCCGATCAGCTCGCCGGGCTCCGCCAGGCGATGATCAGCGTGGTCGAGCACGGCACGGCGCGCGGCGCCGGCCGCTTCGGTGGCACCATCACGATCGCCGGGAAGACCGGCACGGCGCAGAACCCCCACGGCCCCGACCACGGCTGGTTCATCGGCTTCGCGCCCGCCGACAAGCCCGAAATCGTCGTGGGCGCCATCGTCGAGTTCGCCCGCGAGGGGCCGTACGTCGCACCGCTCGTCACCCGGGTCATCGGGCACTACCTCGGCGTGGACTCGACCCTCGCCTCCCGCATGCGCATCGTCCTCCCGACCGACAGCGCGCCGCGCCCGATGCCGATCCTCCCCGGCGTCGTCCCCGAGGACACGCTGCCCCCCGATACCGGCGTCGTCGATACCACGCGCACGGATACCACCAATGCGACCCCGCCTCCGCGAGATCGATAAGCCGCTCGCCGGCGTCGTGGTACTGCTCGCCGCGTACGGGCTCGCGACACTGTACTCGGCCGGGCAGACGGACGTCCCCACCTTCGTGGCCACGATCTGGCACCGCCAGACGATCTGGCTCGCCATCGGGGCGGCCGCCATGTTCCTCATGTTCGGCCTCTCGCCACGGCTGCTCGAGTGGGCCACGCCCTACGCCTACGCCATCGCCGTGCTGGTGCTGGTGTTCACGCTCGCCACGGGGACCGGGGGGGGAACGGCGGCGAGCGAGCGATCGTGGATCACGATCGCCGGCGTGCGCCTGGGACAACCCGCCGAGCTCGCCAAGCTCGCGGTCATCCTGATGCTGGCCCGCTGGCTCGCCGAGCGGCGGGAGCCCCCCACGACGCTGCGCGACCTGGTGTACCCGTGCGTGATCGTCGGCGTGCCCGTCGCCCTGGTCGTGCTCCAGCCGGACCTGGGAAGCGCCATCGTCTTCATCACCATCCTGTTTGCCATGCTGTATTGGGCCGGCACGAAGCCGTCGCTGCTCTTGCTCCTGGGCTCGCCGGCGATCGGCCTGGTGCTCGCCTTCTCGACGGCCGCCTGGGGCGCCTGGATCATCCTGCTGTTCGGCCTGCTGTTGTGGTGGCGGCCGTACGTGTGGGAGGGCTTGACGATCATGCTGGCGAACATCGTCATGGGCATCGTCGCCGTACCGTTCTGGCGGCGCCTCGCACCATACCAGCAGAACCGGCTGCTCGCCTTCCTGAACCCCGAAGTGGACCCCCGTGCCACCGGCTGGCACGTGATTCAGTCGAAGATCGCCATCGGGTCGGGAGGCTTCCTCGGGAAAGGGTTCACCGCGGGGCCCCAGAAGCGGCTGGCCTTCCTCCCCGCCCAGCACACCGATTTCATCTTCCCGGTGGTAGGGGAGGAGCTGGGATTCCTGGGCGTGGTGATCGCATTGGGGTTGTTCGTCTTTCTGGTCCTCTGCATCATGCGGATCGCCCGGCGCGCCACCGACGCGTTTTCCAGCCTGTGCGTTTTCGGGATCGCCAGCATGCTGTTCAGCCACATTGTCGAAAACGTGGGGATGACCGTGAACCTGCTCCCCATTACCGGCATCCCGCTGCCGTTCTTTTCCTACGGGGGCTCGTTCCTGCTCGCCTGCTCGCTCGCCGTCGGGATCGCGCTGCGGGTCGCGTGGGAGTCGCGCCAATCCGGCTATGCTGAGCTGTGACAATGAGTTACGAGATCAGTACTGGCGCGCGCTCAGGCTCGATCCCAGATTTGTCGCCTTCTAGAGCCCCCCTATGGCACGAATGGCCTGGTTCAAAAAAGAGCGCAAGCCGCGCACGTCGGAACGGGTCAAGCTGGAGATTCCAGCTGACGCCTGGGAGAAATGCGACGAGTGCGGTCACATCGACATCAAAGACCGGTTCGTTCGCGCGCTCAATGTGTGTCCCAATTGCGGGCATCACCGCCGCATCACCGCCCAGGACTACGTCGACTTGCTGGTGGACGAGGGGTCGTGGCATGAGCTGGATGCGGGTCTCCGGTCCACCGATCCTCTCACCTTCGAGAGCTACCGGGATCGCCTCCTCGTCGCCGTGAAGAAGGCAGGCCCGCTCGAGGCTCTGCGCTCGGGCTACGCGCGCCTGGACGGCATGCCGATCGACCTCGCCGTGATGGACTTCAACTTCATGGGGGGCTCGATGGGATCGGTGGTGGGGGAGAAGATCGCCCGGCTCACGCGGCGCTCCGCCGAGAAGCACGTCCCCCTGATCATCGTCTCGGCGTCCGGGGGCGCCCGGATGCAGGAGGGCGTGCTGTCGCTGATGCAGATGGCCAAGACCTCCGTGGAAATCGCCCGGCTCCGCTCCGCCCGTATCCCCTTCGTCTCCATCCTCACCAATCCGACCACCGGCGGTGTGTCGGCGTCCTACGCGATGCAGGGCGACGTCATCCTGGCCGAGCCGGGAGCGGTGATCGGGTTCGCCGGTCCGCGCGTGATCAAGCAGACCATCGGGCAGGACCTGCCGCCGGGATTCCAGACCGCCGAATTCCTGCTCGAGCACGGCATGGTGGACGCGGTCGTGCCGCGCAGCGAGCTGCGCGACACCACGGCCCAGTTGCTCCGTCACATGGGTGGCCGCCGACCGGCGGAGGCGGCCGACTGAGCCGGTTGTCCTTCGAGGACGCCTGCCGCTTTCTCTTCGCGCGACAAGGGAGCCGCATCAAATGGAGCCTCGGGCCCACCGAGGGGCTCTTGGACGTGCTGGAGCACCCCGAACGCCGCTTTCCATCCGTCCACGTCGCCGGCACCAACGGCAAGGGCTCGACGTGCGCCTTCGTCGCCGCGGAGCTGCGCGCCCGCGGCCTGCGGGTCGGGCTGTACACGTCCCCCCACCTGGTCTCAGTGCGCGAGCGCGTTGTCGTGAACGGCGTCCCCATCACGGAGGAGGCCTTCGCCGATTGGGCCGGCACGCTGCAGCCCCACATCGAGCGCCTGGACGCCAGCTTCTTCGAGGCCACGACCGCGATCGCCTTCGCCGAGCTGGCGGCGCAGGGGGTGGACATCGGGGTGATCGAAGTCGGGCTGGGGGGGCGGCTCGATTCGACCAACGTCATCACGCCCTTCGTCTCCGTCGTCACGAAGATCGCCCGCGAGCATACCGATTACCTGGGGCCCGATCTCCCGTCCATCGCGCGGGAGAAGGCGGGCATCGCCAAGCCCGGCGTCCCGTTCGTCACGGGGGAGCGGGATCCCGACGTCCGGCGCGTGCTGGTTGACGAGGCGGAGCGCCGGGGAGCCGATCCCGTCATCCTGGTAGACACCGACCGGGGCTCCCCGCCGGGCGCCCGGCCGCTTGGCCTGCAGGGCCGGCATCAACACCAGAACGCCTGGGTGGCGCTGGCGGCGCTGAACGCCCTGGCGCCCCCCTTCGGTCCGGTCGGCGACGCCTGGCCCGACAGCTTCGCGCAGGCCTACATCGCGGGGCGGTTCGAGGTGCGCGGCAAATGGATCTTCGACGTGGCGCACAACCCCGACGGGGCGCGGGTGCTCGCCCAAACGCTGCACGACGCCGATCCCGCGCGTCCCCGGCGCGCGCTCGTGGGCGTGCTGGGCGACAAGGACTACGTCGGGATGATCGAGTGCCTGGCCGAGGAGGTTGACGGCTTCGTGTTCACCGTGCCCCACACCGCGCCGACCAAGCGCCGGTGGAACCTGCGGCGGGTCGAGCGCGAGCTCGGTGCGCTCCGCGTCACACACGCCTTCGAGCCCGACTTCGAGCGCGCGCTCGAGCTGGTGCAACAGGACGCGCAGACGGTGGTCGTCACCGGCTCGTTCCACACCGTCGGTGACGCGCTCGCCCGCTTGCCGGGCTTCGCGCCGGTCCCCTAAATTGTTGCGATGCAAGGACAAGCCCTCCCAGGCTTCCGCGACTTTTACCCCGACGACCTCGCTTTCCGAAACTCGATTTTCGCCACGTGGCGCGAGGTGGCGCGGCGCTACGGCTTCCAGGAGTACGACGGCCCGCCGCTCGAGCCGCTGGAGCTCTACACGGAGAAGAGCGGTGAGGAGATCGTGCAACAGCTGTACGCCTTCGCAGACAAGGGCGGGCGTAAGGTGGCGCTCCGGCCCGAGATGACGCCGACGCTCGCGCGCATGGTGGGGGCGCGCGCCCAGGCCCTGAAAAAGCCGATCCGCTGGTTCTCGATCCCGCAGCTGTTCCGCTACGAGCGGCAGCAGCGGGGACGCCTGCGCGAGCACTTCCAGCTCAACATGGACATCATCGGGGAGGCCGGCCCCGCGGCCGACGCCGAGCTGATCGCCGCGGCCATCGACATCATGCGCGCCTTCGGGTTCGGGCCGACGGACGTCCACGCCCGGATCTCCGACCGGCGGGTACTCCGGACCCTCCTGCTCGGCGGCGGCCTGACGGAGGCCCAGCTGCCGACCGCCTTCGAGGTGATCGACAAGAGCGAGCGGGTGCCGGGGGAAGCGCTCGCGGAAATCCTGGGGAAAGCGGGAATCGGGAAGCGTGAAGCGGGCAGTGTGTTCGCAGTAGCGAATCTCCGCAGCCTCGATGCCGTGAGCGCAGCCCTCGCCAAAGTGCAGGGCGGGGAGGAGGCCGGGGAATCGCTGCGGACCACCGTCGCAGCGCTCGGCACATTGGGGCTCGGAGAGTTTGTTTCCGTGGATCTCACGATCGTCCGCGGCCTCGCCTACTACACGGGCATTGTGTTCGAGCTGTTCGACACGGGAAAAGAGCTGCGGGCCATCTGCGGGGGCGGCCGTTACGACAACCTGATCAAGGAAATCGCCGGGATCGATCTTCCGTGCGCCGGTTTCGGCATGGGGGACGTCGTCCTCGGCGAGCTGCTGGCGGAGCATCGGAAGCAAACCGAGGCGCCGGGGCAACTCGACGCCTTTTTGGTGGCGGTGGGCGGCGAGGACGTCGCGCCCGTCCTGACTCTCGCCGCCGGCCTGCGGGACCGCGGGCTAGCGGTCGAGTACGCGCTCCGCAACCAGCCGATCCGCAAGCAGCTGGAGCTGGCGGCGGCGCGCGGGGCCCCCCGCGCCGTGATCATCGGCCCGGACGAGCGCAAGGCGAAGGTCGCCGTGGTGCGGGACTTGAAGACGGGGAAGCAACGCAAGGTGGCGTTGACGAAAGTCCGGAAGGGTGTCTTCAAGTAATGGCCCAAGCCCAGAAGATCACTCCCCGCGCCAAAGATTTCAGCGAGTGGTACAACGACGTCATCATGCAGGCCGAGCTGGCGGACTACTCGCCGGTGCGGGGCTGCATGGTGATCCGGCCCCACGGCTACCGCGTGTGGGAGCTGATGCAGGCCGCCCTCGATGCCATGTTCAAGGCGACCGGCCACAAGAACGCCTACTTTCCGCTGTTCATCCCCCAGAGCTTTCTCGCGAAGGAAGCCGAGCACGTCGAGGGGTTCGCCAAGGAGGTCGCGCTCGTGACGCACACGCGGTTGCGCGCGACCGGCAAGGAAGGCGCGGCCGCGATCGAGGTGGACCCCGAGTCCAGGCTCGACGAGCCGCTGGTGGTGCGGCCCACCTCCGAGACGATTATCTACGCGATGTTCGCGAAGTGGATCCAGAGCTACCGCGACCTGCCGCTGCTCATCAACCAGTGGTGCAACATCGTGCGCTGGGAGCTGCGCACCCGGCTGTTTCTGCGGACCACGGAGTTCCTGTGGCAGGAAGGGCACACGGCGCACGCCAGCGAGGCCGAGGCGGAGGCGGAGGCGCGCCAGATGCTCGGCGTGTATCGCAAGTTCCAGGAAGACTGGATGGCCATGCCGGTGATCACCGGTCGCAAGACCGAGAGCGAGAAGTTCGCCGGCGCGCTGCGGACGTACGCGCTCGAGGCCCTGATGCAGGACAACAAGGCGCTGCAGGCGGGGACGTCGCACAACCTCGGCCAGAACTTCGCCAGGGCGTTCAACCTGCAGTATCAGACGGCAGCGGGCGGCCTCGAGTACGCCTGGAACACCTCCTGGGGGGTTTCGACCCGGATGATCGGAGGGCTGGTCATGACTCACTCCGACGACAACGGCCTGGTGTGTCCACCCCAACTGGCGCCCGTGCAAGTGGCCATCGTGCCGATCTGGAAATCGGACGAAGAGAAGAGCCAGGTGCTGAAGGTTGGGGAGGATGTGAAGGGAGCGCTCGCGCGCGCCGGCATTCGCGTGGAACTCGATGCGCGGGACAGCCTGAAGCCCGGCGCGAAATACTTCGAGTGGGAGGCGAAGGGCGTGCCGTTGCGGCTCGAGATCGGCCCGCGCGACGTGGCGGCGGGGCAGGTGATGACGGCGCGGCGCACGGGAGGCAAGGCCCCGGCACCCTTGGACGGGCTCGCGCCGACGGTCGGCGGCGCGCTCGCAGAGATCCAGGCGAGCCTGTTCAAGGCGGCCCAGGACCGCCGCGAAGCGCACTCGATCCGCGGCGTCACAAAGCCGCAGTTCATCGAGTTCATGAAACAGGCCGGTGGGTTCGCCTATGGCGGGTTCTGCGATTCGGCCGCCTGCGAGGCCGAGATCAAGCAGGCAACGGCAGCCACGGTGCGCGTGCTGCCCGATCCCGAGTTCCGTTCCCCGGAGACTCCCAAGACGTGCATGTGGTGCGACAAGCCGAGCGTCGCCGAGGCGGTGTGGGCACAGGCGTACTAAGACGCCCCCAGGGGCGCGCTACGCCTTCGCCCGGACGCTCACGCCTCTAGCTTGAGGTGGAAACCTCCCCGCCGGTACCAGGTGGACGCATTTATCCGCCGGTGCACGTGCAGCTTCTCGAGGATGTTGTGCACGTGGTTTTTGGCTGTGGCCAGTTCGATGCCCAGCTGGCGGGCGATCTCCTTGTTGGACATGCCCTGATCGACCAAGCCAAGAATCTCCCGCTCCCGCCGCGTCAGCGCGTCAAATGGGCTGTGTGCCTCCGCTGCGAGCTCCTGGCTCAGTGTGGCAGCCAGCGCTCCCACTCGGCGCAGTAGGTTGAAGGCCACGCGGGGAGGGCAGTACAGCTCTCCCCGCACGGCGCTTTGCATGGCGATGAGGAGATCGTCGAGCGAGCCGTCCGGCAACACGTAGCCGGCGACCCCCGCCTCAGCCAACTGCGTGATCTCGGTCTCTGTCTCTCCCATCGTGATGACCACCACCTTGACGCCCTTGGCGTGCTGTCTCACGTCCCTCACGATGTTGGCCGCGTCGGTCATGGTGGCGTCGATCAGCACGATGTCTGGACTGTCGTCACGTGCGCTCGCCAAGATGTCTAGGCGATGCGACGCCGTTCCCAGCACCTCCACAGCACTACTTTGGGACACGGCCGCGGCGAGCGCCTCAAGATGAACCCGGCATCGACCAGCAATGAGCGCACGAATCATGGATGCGTCGTCACATTTGCGAACCCTAGGGTTCATGCCTGGATCTAGGCAGTCCCCCAACGATCTAGTCCCTGCACACCCCTTTTTTTGAACCCGCCCAGACTATTCCCAGCTACCTCATCTCTAAGCAATGATGAGTGTTGGGACGGGATGTCGCAAGCCCGGCCGGAGGGAGCGATGACGCAGCACGACGAGGCGGACCGAATGGAAGAACGTGGCAGGGACTCAAGCGACAGGGGACATGTCGCGGCGCCGGGTTCGCTCGAGAGGGCGTCCGACCCCGGGAGGCCCGCGGGGCCCATCGGGGTTCTCCTCGTCACCGCCTCAGGCGAGGTGAAACAACAGGTGCTGCTGATCTTGCGTCGACTTGATTACATCAAGCCCTTGGGCGCGAGCCGACGGATGCAGGAGGCGCGCCGGTGGATCGAAGCGCTGCAACCAGATGCAGTGCTGTTGCACCTTGCTGCGTCGGACGGCGCGGTGCTGTCGCTCCTGCCGACGATCCGCGACCTGCCGAGCCCGCCGGTGGTTGTGGTCCTGAGCGACGAGTCGAGCGACACCTTGAAGCAGCATTGCCGGGAGAGCGGAGCGCAGGTTTTCCTGGACATGACACGCCCTGAATGCGACGGGCTGCCTAGCGTCCTGGCCACGCTTTGGTACGATCGTCGACACCCACAAAGACGGGCCTGGGCGCACGCGCACTAGGCTCCGCAACGCTGTATTGGACGAGTGTCCACTCAACGACAGACCGCCCGAGGGTGACGTTCCTTGCCAAGCGGGGGACGAGTCCGTAGTATGGGCTGTGCAGAACGTGCAGTTCCCTTAGGTTGGGCCGAGGCGTCGCGTGGGTGCAGGGCAGGGCCGGGGATCTCCTCCAGCAGAACGGTGGGCCCGCTTGGTGGTCGATGTAACATGCCCGCTCCGCCGTGGCGCGTGGTATCCCGTGCTCAGCGCCGGTCCCGAGGAGACGGTCGTCGTGGTGCGCGACCGCGCCGTGATCCTGCCACACCACTGCCTCGAAATCACGAACACCCGCCCCAGCCAGTGGGCTGTCGTCGCTCGGGCATCGTTCGCTCCCTATGCCGTCTGCCCGAGTTGCGCCGACCGGGTGCCGCTGCATGGCTCGCCCGCGCAGTTGTGGTGCATACGATGTCAGCAGACGTTTGGCGTCGAGCCGGCCGACGCCCTGGTTGTGCCGGAGGACCCCCCCAACTGAAGACTGAAGTGCCTTGGTAGCCGGGTGAGGCATCGCCACCTCACTGGTTGAACCTGCCGCAACACCCCTTGAGCCGGTCGCTGACCCAGACGTCGGGTCGAAAAGCCATCTCCGTTTCCAGCAAGGCAATAGTCTGACCGACCGGAGCGCCGAAGTGGCCCCGGGAATGCAGGGTCGGCGATAAAACAAGTGCCGGGCCGGCCACGCCCTTGCCCTGCCTGGTGGGAAGCTGCCAAACGAGGCTACGACATGAGCAGCGAGATTACGCCGCAGCAGGTGCCCCCCCAACGCAGTGGGGACCGGCGGCGCGACTTCGGCCGCCGCATAATACGGGACCGCCGGCGTGAGGCGATCGAGGTTCAGGTCGAGCGCCGGAGCGGCGCGGATCGCCGATCCGGCGACCAGCGTCGCACACGAGCGGACCGACGCACTCGGCCATCAGGGGGCTTCAGGTTTCTAGAGCCCTAGTCGGCGCGGTTGCGCAATCTTCGGTTGGGTTAGGCAGCCAGAGAATCCCGCCGCACCGCGGCCAGCAGGTGCGTCCCGGCATCGAGATACCCGGGCTCGACACATGCCACCGCCTCGTACTCGAGCCACGCCTCCCACTGCTCCGCGGTCGTGATGAACTCGGTTTCGACGCCGGTCGCGAGCGCGCTCGACGCCGAAAGGTGCTCGACCGTGAGGCCCGGCTGCCCCAAGAACGCCCGGAGCTCCGCCGCGCGATACAGGTGACAGTAGTGCCGCGACGTGGGATCCGTCTCCGCGGTCAAGTCCCCCGTGGCGATGATCGTCTGCATGGCGGCGCGGGGCATGTCGCGCAGCGCCGCGCGGTGGCGGTGCAAGGTACCGCATAACGACATGACGCTCAGCAGCAGGTAGCCGCCCGGGCGGAGCACACGGCCGCACTCGGCCAGCGCCGTGTCGCGACGTTCGAACACGTAGCTGAAGGGTCCGCCGAACGCCACCACGCCATCGAAGCTCGCAACCTCGAAGATCCCAAGGTCGCAGATATCCAACTGGTGCCAGGCCTCGACGCTGGAGCCGAAGCCGCGCGCTCGCGCAGCGTCCCGATTCAACTCGAGCTGGGTCGCCGAAAGATCGGCCACGACCACCCGAGCCCCCAGGCGATGGAGCGTCTCGGTGAAGCGCCCCGGGCCGGCCCCAACGTCGAGCACCCGGTGACCGGGCCGGACGTAGCGCTCGAGCAGGGCCGTGTGCAGGGCCAGGGATACACGATCTCCCAGGGTGCGGTCGAACCGCTCCCATTCTTTGGTGCCGAGTGCATCGAAGTACGCGGCGATCGCCGCGGGGCTATACGTCATGTCGCCTCCGCGAGGATCACCACCTTGGGACTGGCGGCGGCGTCGAACGGCCGGCCTTCGTAGTCAGCGGAGACCCCACCCACGCCGAAGCCGGCCGCCTCCAACAACGCGATCAGGTCGCGGCACGAGTAAAGTCGTTGCCGCCGTTCGAAGTGCGCGATGCCGTTCGGCTCTCGCGCGGTGATTCTCTCGATCAACTGCGCTGGCTCCCGCCGGAGCGTGCGGTCGATTTCCAGCACCACGGAGCCTCGCCGCTCTTCATCGCGCGCTCGGAAGTCTGCAAGGATAGGGGTTCCGTTGGCCACCGCCATTAGGAGACGACCCTTGGGCCGAAGGACTCTGCGTGCCTCCCGCAGCACCTGCACGTTCTCGTCATCCTGGTCGAAGAACCCAAAGCTGTCCAGCAGCAGCGCGCTCCCGAAACACGAAGCGAGCGGCAGGCTGCGCATATCTCCACGAATCCAGCGCGGCGACAGCGACCCGGAGGTGGACGCCGCTTGCTGCGCGCCGAGGGTGAGCAGGGCGCGCGAGGCGTCGAGGGCTACGACGCGGCGCCCCAGCGATGCGAGCGGCACGGCGTAGCGACCCTGGCCGCACGCGACGTCGAGCAGTGGCAGCTCGGGAGGCGGGTCGAGGAGGGTCAGCAGGTGCGCGGCTTGCGCGTGCGTGGCCGCGGACGCAGGGCCCAGCGCCCAGCGCTTCTGGTACAGGTGCTCGAAGTAGGATTCCGTCCAATGCACAGATATATTTTGTGCCAGTCCAACCTTGAAATTGACACTGTTCCCGCGAGGCCGCACTACCCATTGCCACCTCAATCCTTCGCACCGTGGGCGCAGCCGCACTAGGCTTCGATCCGGCGCTGCTGCGCGGCATCGCGGAGCGCGTCGGCACCCCGGCGTACGTGTACAGCTCGAACCTCATCCGGGCGCAGTACCACGCGCTGCACGATGCCTTGAAGGACGTGCCCCACCGCATCTGCTATTCCGTCAAGGCGAACGGCAATATCGGCGTGCTCAAGGTGCTCAAGGCGCTGGGCGCGGGTGCGGACATCGTCTCGGTAGGCGAGCTCAAGCGCGCGCTCGCGGCCGGGTTCGACGCCGATTCAATCGTGTTCTCGGGCGTCGGCAAGACTGCCGCCGAGCTCGAGGAGGCGATCCGCGCGGGGGTCGGGTTCCTCAATATCGAGTCGCCCGCAGAGCTCGACGCGCTGATCGCCGTGGCCCGCAAGGTCAAGAAGCTGGCCCGCGTCGGCATCCGGGTGAACCCCGACGTGGCCACCGAGACACATCCCTATACGAAGACGGGCGAGAAGACCGCCAAGTTCGGCGTGCCCTACGACGAAGTGGTGGCTGTCGCGCAGCGCATCGTGGCCGAGCCCTTGTTCGCGCTGCGCGGCTTGGCGATGCACCTCGGCTCGCAGATCACCGACGTCGAGCCGTATCACCGCGGCACGGTGAAGCTGCTCGAGCTCGTGGCGGCGTTGCGAGCGTCGGGCGTCACCACGATCGAGGCGCTCGACGTGGGCGGCGGCCTGGGGGTGCGCTACCACAACGAGAAGGCCCCGACGCCCGCCGCGTTCGCGCAAGCGGTCGCGCCTCCCATCCGGCAGGCGGGCCTGGCGCTGGTGTGCGAGCCGGGGCGCTACCTCGTCGCCAACGCGGGCGTGCTGCTCACCAAGGTGCTGTACCGCAAGCATGCCGGAGGCAAAGAGTTCGTGGTCGTAGACGCGGGGATGACCGACTTCGTGCGCCCCAGCCACTACAACGCCCATCACGAGATCGTGCCGCTCCGGGACGGCGCGCGGCCGGAAGAGCTGGTGAACATCGTCGGCCCGATCTGCGAGTCGGGCGACTTTCTCGCGCTCGACCGCAAGCTGCCGACGGTCGAGCCCGGGGAGTATCTCGCCGTGCTCGGCACCGGCGCCTACGGGTTCGTGATGAGCTCCACGTACAACCAGCGGCCCCGGCCCCCCGAGGTCCTGGTCGAAGGGGACCGCTATTACGTGGCGCGCCAGCGCGAGACGCTCGACGACCTGCTGCGCGGCGAGGTACTCGATCCCACCACGTGGTACCAGAGGGGATCGTGAACCAGATCCTGATCCTCGACTACGGCTCCCAGTTCACGCAGCTGATCGCGCGCCGCGTGCGCGAGGCGCACGTGTATTGCGAGATCCACCCCGCCGCGCGCGGCACCGATCTCGCGTTCGTCAAGCAGTTCGACCCGAAGGGGATCGTCCTGTCGGGCGGACCGAACTCGGTATTCGATCCGGGCGCCCCCACCGCGGACCCCGAGCTCCTGGCGCTCGGCGTGCCCGTGCTGGGGATCTGCTACGGCATGCAGCTCGTTGCTCAGCTGGCGGGCGGCACGGTGCGGCCGTCACGCGAGCGGGAATACGGCCGCGCCGAGGTGATGATCCGGGAAACGGACCGGGGGGGCTTGTTCCAGGGGTTCGAGCCCGCGACGTGCATCACCGTGTGGGCGAGCCACGGCGACAAGATCGACCAGCCGCCCCCGCAGTTCCACGTGACCGCCTCGAGCGCCAACGCGCCGGTTGCCGCGATGCAGCACGAGTCCCGGCCCATTTACGGTGTGCTGTTCCACCCCGAGGTGGCCCACACGCCGCGGGGCGGAGAGATCCTCCACAACTTCCTGTTCGCGATCTGTGGCTGCACCCCCGACTGGACACCTGGTCACTTCATCGAGCACGAGGTCGAACGGATCCGCACGCTCGTCGGGCCGGCCCAGCGCGCGATCTGCGGCCTGTCGGGCGGCGTCGACTCGGCGGTCGCCGCGGCGCTGGTGCACCGCGCCATCGGTGACCGGCTGACCTGCATCTTTGTGGACCACGGGCTGTTGCGGCTGCGTGAGCGCGAGCAGGTGGAGACGGCATTCCGGGCCCACCTTGGCATGGATCTCCGTGTCGTGGATGCCGCCACGCGATTTCTGAGCGAGCTGGCCGGCGTCGAAGACCCCGAGGAGAAGCGCCGCCGCATCGGGCACAGCTTCATCGACGTGTTCGAGGACGCGGCGCGCCACGTGCCCGGGAACGTCGGCTTCCTGGTCCAGGGAACGCTGTATCCCGACGTGATCGAGTCCGCCTCGCCGCGGGGCGGGCCGTCGGTGACGATCAAGACGCACCACAACGTCGGCGGCCTGCGGCCCAATCTGCCGTGGAAGCTCATCGAGCCGCTGCGCGAGCTGTTCAAGGACGAGGTGCGGCAGGTGGGGCGGGAGCTCGGCCTGCCCGAGGAGATCGTGGGCCGCCATCCGTTCCCCGGACCGGGGCTCGCGATCCGGGTGCTCGGGCCGGTGACGGAGGAGCGGCTCGACCTGCTGCGCCGCGTGGATGCGATCTACATCGAAGAGATCCGCACCGCGGGGCTGTACGACCGCATCTGGCAGGCGTTCGCCGTGTTACTGCCGATCCGATCGGTCGGGGTGATGGGCGACGGCCGCACCTACGACCACGTGGTGGCGCTGCGCGCCGTGACGGCGCCGTGACGAGCCGGGATGGTATGACGGCGGACTGGTTCCCGTTTCCCACCGAGGTGCTCGCGCAGATCAGCAACCGGATCATCAACGAGGTGCGCGGCGTGAATCGGGTCGTGTACGATGTGAGCTCGAAGCCGCCCGCCACCATCGAGTGGGAGTGAGGCTAACCGCGCCTGAGCCGATTCCCCTCAATCGCGAGTCGTAGCCGCCGGGGCCGGGCTCCCCCGCCGCCGCCACAATACCGCGTGCGGGACTTCGGAATGCACTTCGGCCCAGCCGACGATATCCCCCTGCTCGTTGATCGCGATCGCGGAGCTTTGTACCGGGCGTTCTCCGGCCGGGGGGGGAAACGTCCCTAGGTCCAACATCTGGCCATTCTCCCAGATGAAGGCCCAGGCTGTTATCGCCCCCGGGGAGGTGCCCGAGGTCGGTGCGCACGCCTCCCTCCCATATGAACGCGCCGCTGGGATAGTCGTTGCCAGCGACCTGCCCGCGATTGTTGAGACGCATCGAGATGCTGCCGCTGACGGTGCCGAGCTCCTGGAGCGCGCCGTGGGACCAGAAGAATCCCGGTGTCGGTGTCACAGCCACAAGGCCTGCAAACACCACGTCGCCGGGGTCGTTGAGCGCCGTAAAAAAGCTGGGCCGGTCCCCTAAGGCGCCGAGATCTTGCATCACCCCCTGATCCCACAGGAATGCGTGCCAGGCTCCACCCGCATCCTGCGCCTGCCCCGCGACCTGACCACCCTGGTTGATGTCGAGCGCGCGGCTATCGCGACCCCCCAGCGTGCCGAGATCGCTCATCACGCCGTTCTCCCAGAGGAACGCGTGCTCGCCCTCGGTCGCCAGCGCGCTTGTCCCGACCACCTGACCGCGGTCATTGATTGCGGCGGCGCTGGCGGAGGGGCCGCCCAACGTCCCCAGGTCTCGTACCGTGCCATCCACCCACAGCGCGGCACGTAATTGAGACGCGTAGAGCGTGCCCACGAACGCACCGCTCGCGTTGATGTTTCCAAACACGAACCCCTGGCCGCTGGAAGTGGGCGAGGGCGAGCCGTAGTCCTGCATGACGCCTCCATCCCACAGGAAGGCATGGGGGTGGGCCCTGGCGTAGCCGTCGGTCGGATTGATCGAGCTCCACCCCATGACCTGTCCTCGGTCATTGATGCCGTACGCCTCGGAGCCAGCGGCGCGGTTGTTGGGCAGGAGCGTCCCGAGATCGACCATCTCGTATGCAGCGTCTACCCCGACCGCGCCGGCTGCCCCGACGGGAGAGGTGACATCGCGCGATTGGGCGCAGTGTGAAACCACACTAGATGTTCTTGTCTTCCAGCAGCTTCAGGAATTCCTGGGCGGTAGCCAGCTTCGCGAGCGTCCCCGGCACATCCGGCTCCTTGGCGAATTGGGCGATCTTACCGAGCACCGGCAGATACTGGTTCGACACTTCCAGTGGGGGAGCGACGATGAGAAAGAAGTAGTGCACTGGTTTACCATCGATCGCGTTGAAGTCGAGCCCCTGCGGCTTACGGCCGAACGCCACGCGCAACCGGTTCACCGCGAGGGCGCGGCAGTGCGGGATGGCGATGTTCTGGCCGATTCCCGTCGAGCCCAGGGTCTCGCGCCGCTTGAGCATCTTGACGAGCGTCTGCTCCGCCTTGTCGTCGAGCTTGAGCAGTCCGACGAGCTCCTTCAGCACGTCGTCTTTCGTGCTGCTCTGGAGGTCCAGGTTGATGGCCTCTTCCGAAAAGAACTCCCGCAGACGCACTGTCGCTCACTCCACGTGGCAAAGGGCGGCCTAACCTAATGAGTGGTTGCCTCATATGCAACGCGTCATTACGTTGTCAGCCATGCACTTCCCGTACCCCGTGGCGCACGAGGTTCCGCTCTTCTTGGCCCCGATGTCAGGGGTCTCGGAGTCGCCGTTCCGGCTGCTGTGCCGTCGGTTCGGGGCGGACGTCGTCGTGTCCGAGTTCATCTCGGCCGTGGGCGTGGCACGCGGCATCGAGCACCTGTTCGCCGACATGCGGTTCGAGAACGCCGAACGCCCCATCGGGATTGTGGGCGTGGCGCGCGGCATCGAGCACCTGTTCGCCGACATGCGCTTCGAGGAGGCCGAGCGCCCCATCGGGATTCAGCTGTATGGCGCCGATGCCACAGTCATGGCCCGTGCGGCCGCCATGGTGACGGAGATCTGCAAGCCGGACTTCATCGACATCAACTTCGGCTGCCCCGTCAAGAAAGTTGTGAAGAACAACGGTGGCTCGGGCTGCCTCAAGGACCTCGGGTTAGTTCAGACGATCATCCGGGCGGTGCGGGGCGCGACGCGTCTGCCGGTGACGGTGAAGATCCGGAGCGGCTGGGACGAAGCGCAGCGCGACCCCGTGGGCATCGCGCTCCGCTGCCGCGAGGCGGGCGCCCAGGCGCTCACGCTGCACGCCCGCACGCGCACTCAGATGTTTTCGGGGAACGCCAATTGGGACGAGATCGCCCGGGTCGTGGCAGCGCTCGACGTCCCGGTGATCGGCAACGGCGACATCATGACCCCGGAGGACGTCCTGGCCATGCGGCGGCACACCGGGTGCGCCGGCGTCATGGTCGCGCGCGGCGCGTTCGGGAACCCGTGGCTCTTCGCGCAGGCGCGCGATCTCCTGGCCGGGCGCCCCAAGCGGGCGGACCCCACGCCTGAGGAGCGGTTCGCCACGGCCCTGCAGCACGCGCGGCTCGCGCTCGCGCTCCAGGGCGACGGCCGCAAGACGGCGCTCGAGTTCCGCAAGCATTTCGGCTGGTACACCAAGGGCGTGCCGGGCGCCGCATCTTTGCGCGAGCGGCTCTTCCAGATCGAGTCGATGCAACAGGCCGAAGCGATCTTCTCCGCCTATCTCGAAACGACGGCGGTCGAGCGGGCGGCGTGAAGCTCGACGACCTGGAGCGTCTGTTCGAGCGCCTCCCGTTCGCGACGATCGATCACCTCCGGCCCCTCACGCAGGGGCATCAGGAGGTGATCTTGTGTCAGGGAAAGACGGCGGAGCAGGTCGTCGGCATCGCCGAGCGGCTCGCGGCGGCAAGCGGCAGCTTCCTCGCGACCCGGGCGGAGCCGCCCCAACGCGCGGCGCTCGGCGCGCGCTTCCCCCGCGCCGAGGTGAATGAGCTGGGGCGCACGGTCTACCTGCCGCCCGAGCCCGAGCCCGCACCGACGGGGCGGGGGACCATCCTCGTGGTGACGGCGGGAACGAGCGACCTCCCGGTCGCGGAGGAGGCGGCCGTCACGGCGCGCGCGCTCTCGAACCGGGTGGAGCGGCTCACCGACGTCGGCGTGGCCGGCATTCACCGCGTCCTGACCCAGGCCGACGTGCTGCGCCGCGCGGCGGTCGTCATCGTGGTCGCCGGCATGGAAGGGGCGCTGCCGAGCGTGGTGGGCGGGCTCGTCCGGGCGCCCGTCATCGCGGTGCCGACGAGCGTGGGCTACGGCGCCTCGTTCGGCGGCGTGGCGGCGCTGCTCGGCATGCTCAACTCCTGCGCCGCGGGCGTCACCGTGGTCAACATCGACAACGGATTCGGCGCCGCCGCCGCCGCGAGCCGCATCAACCACGCATGACACGAACCGGGGTCTGGGCCGGGCGCGGACTCGCCGTGCTCGGCCTGGCCGCCGTCGTGTGGGGCGTGTGGCAGGCGAGCCTCTGGGCGCTGCTCGCGGCGATCGGGGGGTTTCTCGCCGCCACGGGGCTCGCGTTCGCCCCGCTGGTGCGCGTCTGGCTCGCCGAGCGTCCCGCCACCCGCCCGTCCGACTTCGAGCACACCATCGACCTGCTGCGCCGCGCGCACGGCGCGCGCGCCGGTTGGGTCGTCGGGCTCGAGGCGGGAGACTTGGACGTGGCGACGCCGCACGACACGGGACCGGACATCCAGCGCCGGGGCGCGGCGATCGCGCAGCTCGCCTCCGTGGACGGCCGGGCGCACGTGGTGCGCGAGCCCGAGGGCACGTATGTCGGCGTCGGCGATTTTCCGTTCGGCGCCGCGCTGCTGCTCGCCCGGCCGGACGCCACGCCCGCGGACGGCGAGGCGGCCGCCGAGGAGCTGCGGCGGCTGGTGGCGAGCCTGCTCCTCGCACAGCGACAGGAGCCAGGCGAGCAGCCGGCCCAGCTCGTCGGGAAGCAGCTCGCCGCGATCGTCGGGGGCGCACAGACGCTGGAAGGGATCGCCAAAGCCGGGGCGGCGCTGGCGCAGCAGTTCGTGCAGCGCGGCGTGGTGATCGCCCTCCAGGGCGTGGGGCCGGCGACCGGGGAGGCCAGGATCGTGGCGGTCTCGGCGGCGGCCGATAGCCGGCTCGAGGGACTGCCGCTGGCGCCGGACGCCCCGGCGATGCGGGCCATTGCCGGGCGCGTGCCCGTGGTATCGCAGGGGCGCGAAGACGTCCTGGGGAGCGGGTTATCGGACCGCCGGCGGCAGGACCGCGCGGGTACGGCCTATCCCCTGCTGGACGGACACTTCGCCATCGGCACACTGGTGGTGCTGGGACCGCCGGTCCCCGGGGACGCGCGAGTCGCCGACCAGTTGCAGCGCCTGGTGATCGAGCTGGGCTCGCGGCTCGCGGCCGCCCGCGCGGTGCACGAGGCGGAGCAGCGGGCGGTGAGCGACCCGCTCACCGGCCTCCGCAATCGGCGCGAGTTCGACCGTGCCGTGCAGCGGCACGCCGCGGGGAAGCCCGCCGCGATGGCCACGCTGATTTACTGCGATCTCGATTACTTCAAGACGCTGAACGACACGCTCGGCCACGCCGCAGGGGACGCGGCGCTGCGCCACATCGCCCGCATCCTCGAGGGCGCGGTGCGCGACAAGGATCTCGTCGCTCGCATCGGCGGCGAGGAGTTCGCCATCTGGATGCCGCACGCGCCGCTCGAGTCGGGGCTCGAGGTCGCCACGCGCATCCGCGCGAACGTGGAATCGGCGGGCTGGCGGTGGGGTGGGGAGGAGTACCCCGTGACGATCTCGTGCGGCGTGGCCAGCTACCCCGACGTCGTCACGCAGCTCGAGAACCTGCGCAGCGCCGCCGACGCGGCGCTGTACCGCGCCAAGCAGGGCGGGCGCAATCGAGTTGAAAAAGCGAACGCCGCCGGCTAGGTTGGGATCGATCGGATTTGGGGGGCGACAGGCTTCGACGGGTTCGACGAGGGTATGGCTGCGTGCCCAGGTCGTCAGTCACCTGGTTAATCCACTGGCAAATTTCACAACTGCCAATTCAAACCTGGCACTGGCTGCGTAAGCTTCGGCTTCACGCACCTGCGTGAGAGGCAGCCCGCCTGAGGCGGCGCTCACGTATCGCAAATTCGGGCTGGCATGACCCGGGGCCCGAACGGGTTGTGTAAGAGCTGGTAAGGGCTCGTCGCTGCCGTGGCCGGCGAGGCGCCGCGGCAGCGAGACTCAAAAAGCCTCGCCTACGCACGTAGTGGCTGTATCGGAGTCATTCTCGGACCGGGGTTCAACTCCCCGCGCCTCCATACGACACGGGAAATGGCCGGGGGAGAGGGAAGGGGGAAGGCGCCCCACCTCTCCCCCCGTTGCGTTGCTGCTACAGACCGCCCGCCTCTACTACTAGAAACATAGTTGACAAACAACCACACTGCACCTACCATCTACTATAACGTTAGTAGATGGAGGCGCCCGTGCCGATCGCATTCACCGACCGCGAGCTCGACGTGATGAGCGTGCTGTGGGACGCAGGCTCCGCGACCGTCGCCGAGGTGCGTGAGCGGCTCAGCGACGACCTCGCGTACACGACCGTCCTCACCGTGCTGCGCACGCTCGAGCAGAAGGGCTACGTCGGCCACATCGGCGAGGGGCGCGCCCACCGCTACCGTCCCCTGGTGCAGCGCGCGGCCGCCGGTCGCAGCGCACTGCGCCGACTCGTAGACAAAGTGTTCGACGGCTCGCCCGAGCTGCTCCTGACCCAGCTCGTATCCGACAAGAATCTCAGTGACGAGGAGCTGCGCCGCCTGCGCAAGCTGCTGGCGGATCGGCTCCGGGAGAGGAAGCCATGATCGCCGCGTGGATGCTGTACTGCGTCGCCATCGCCATCCTGTTCGTGGTGGTCGGCGAGGCGCTCGAGCGAGCGCTTCACCTGGCCGGCCGGACCACGCGCTGGGCCTGGGTCGTGGCGCTGGCGGGCTCTTACCTCGTGCCGGCGGCGGCGTGGCTGCGGCCGAGTGCGTTCGGCGCGCTGCCAGTCCCGCTGGCGCGCCCCGCCGTGGCCGGGCTGCAGCCGACCGCCGTTCCGAGCGACCCACAGCCCGAGGGCGGAGCGCTTCCCGCGCCGACGCGGTCTTTCTCGCTCGGCGACCTCGATGCTCCGCTCACCTGGGCGTGGGGGCTCTCGTCCGCAGCCCTGCTGCTCTCGCTCGGGGTCGCCGCGCTCCGCCTGGCAGCACGGCGACGGGTCTGGCGCCGCGCCACCGTGGACGGCCGGGCCGTGCTCGTGTCGGACAACGTCGGCCCGGCTGTAGCCGGGCTGTGGCGGCCCCGGATCGTCCTTCCCGAGTGGGCCCTGCGGCTCACCGACGCGGAGCGACGCCTGATGCTGGCGCATGAGGACGAGCACGTCCGGGCGCGGGACCCCTGGCTGCTCGCCGCTGCAGCGGTGCTGGTCCTGCTGGCGCCCTGGAACCTGATGGTGTGGTGGCAGCTGCGGCGCCTGCGCCTGGCGGTCGAAATGGACTGCGATGCCCGCGTGCTCGCGCACGACGGTGACGCGCCCGCGTACGGTGAGTTGTTGCTGCGTGTGGTACAGCGCCGCGTTCGGATGCCGCTCGGCGCGCCAGCGCTGGGCGAGCCCGTATCGTTCCTCGGTCGGCGCATCCGCCGCATGGCGACGGCGTTGCCACGCTGGCGCTGGGCGGGTGTGACCTCCGCTGGAATCGTGGCGACCGCCGCCATCATCGCTGCCTGCGAGGCTCCGCGGCCGGTGGCCACCGAAGCGTCGGAGCCGCTCGACTCCGCCCGCGCCATCGAGGACCGCGCGGCAGTCGAACGGGCGCTCGTAAATGATCGAGTGTCGGTGAGCGTCAGTGGCAACAACCACGACGTGCAGCTTGACGCTACGCAACTCGCACCGCGTCCCATCGCATCGGCCGGCGGGTACTTCGTTCCAGACGGCCCATACCTCAAAGTCCTGACGCACGAATATCACCCGGAGATGTTCGGCGGGCACCCGGCGCCGAACTCAGCCATCGCGCTCATCTTCGCGAGCCAGGGCGGTCTGCTGGGCCACGCGAGCGGCATTCGCAAAGCGAGCGACGTCGACGTCGACGCCGTGGTGACGCGACTGTTGCCGGCGTTCGCGGGAAACCGGTCTACGTCCCTGGGGTCCGTGGACCTGGGCCCGTCGGGAGGTCCGATCGTGTATTGGAAGGTGTTGAACCGATACTTTAAGATGGTGAGCCGAGTCGAGGGCGCCGCCGCGCCACCCACGCAGTCGACGGAGCTGGAGCGTCCAGTGTTCCTGTCAGGACCGCCGCTGCAATACCCCAACCTGCTGCGCCAGGCGGGGATTCAAGGGCGCGTGCTGGTGCGCGCCATCGTCGACACGACTGGCCGTGCCGAGCCTGCGTCGGTGCAGGTGGTCGAGAGCCCCCACCCCGGGTTTGATCAGGCGGCGAGGGACTTCGTCCTGCACGCGCGATTCAGCCATGGACTATTTCGCGGCCGCGCGGTTCGCGTGCTGATCGAGTTCCCTGTCGAGTTTCGGACGCGAGGGTAGTGGCCGCCACGTGAGTCCTGG
>WNGO01000491.1_pt1 | contig 24126 bp, 15 predicted proteins | sample 5400511 | NCBI WGS metagenome assembly WNGO01 (sample SAMN13153380, study PRJNA577476) | soil metagenome | isolation source: 20 cm soil or saprolite under Garry oak tree replicate 2 | place: USA:California | collected 2016-06-15 | reverse complement strand
TCATCTCTTAGTGCTGCTCGAAGCGAGACAACTCCCCCTCGACCGCGTGCTCGAGGAGCTGGACGCCCGAGCGCAGTAGCGGCATGCCGTTCGTCCACCTCCATACCCACAGCGAGTACTCCCTCCTCGACGGCGCCAACCGGATTCCCGACCTGCTCGGCAGGATCCAGACACTGGGCATGGATTCGCTGGCGATCACCGACCACGGCAACCTGCACGGGGCGTGGCAGTTCTACAACGAGGCCAAGGCCCGCGGCGTCCGGCCGATCCTCGGCTTCGAAGCGTATCTGGCGTTCGGCAGCCGCCACAAACGCGAGAAGCCTGTCGACGTGCCCGCGGGCTACTCTCACCTCGTGCTGCTCGCCAAGAACCGGGTCGGCTACTCGAACCTGATCAAGCTCTCCTCGATCGGATTTCTCGAGGGCTTCTACCGCCGGCCGCGGATCGACCGGGAAGCGCTGGAGCAGCACCGGGAGGGACTGATCGGGCTGGCCGCGTGCCTCTCGGGGGAGATCGCGCTGTACCTGCGCCAGGGGAATTACGAGTCCGCCAAGGCGAGCGCGCAGTACTTCGCGCAGCTGTTCGGCCGCGACGGCTTCTGGCTCGAGGTGCAGGACCACGGGCTGCCGGACGAGCGGGTCGTCGCGGCCGGCATGTTCCGCCTGGCCGCGGAGCTGGGCCTGCCGGTCGCCGCAACCAACGACGCGCACTACCTGCGCAAGGACGACGCCGAGGCGCACGACGTGCTGCTCGCGATCGGCACCGGCAAGGATCTGGACGATCCCAACCGGTTCCGCTTCTTCGGCCAGGAGAGCTACGTCAAATCCGAAGCCGAGATGCAGCGGCTGTTCCCGGAGCACCCCGAGGTCGTGGCCGAGACCGCGCGCGTGGCCGCGCTGTGCGAGTTCGACTTCGAGAAGCGGTACTTCCTGCCTCAGTTCCCCCGCGCGCCCGAGTTCGCCTCGGACAACGACCTGCTGGTCCACCTGGCGCGGGCCGGGGCGCGGGCGCGCTACGGCGAGCCGCTGCCGGCCGCGGTCGAAGAGCGGCTCACCTACGAGCTGGGCGTCATCTCGCACACCGGGTACGCCGGCTACTTCCTGATCGTCTCCGACATCACGACGGCGGCGCGGGCGCGCGGCATTCCGGTGGGCCCGGGGCGCGGTTCGGCCGCCGGGTCGCTCGTGGCGTTCGCGCTCGGCATCACCGACATCGATCCGCTCAAGTTCGACCTGCTGTTCGAGCGGTTCCTGAATCCCGAGCGCGTCACCATGCCGGACATCGACCTGGACTTCTGCTTCGAGCGCCGCGGCGAGGTGATCGAGTACATGCGGTCCCGCTACGGCCGGGAGTCGGTAGGACAGATCATCACCTTCGGGACGATGAAGGCGCGGGCCGCGTTCCGCGACGTGGCGCGCACGCTGCGTCTCGAGATGGGAGACGTGGACCGCCTGAGCAAGCTCATCCCCTCCGGCCCCGGGTACGCGCTCACGCTGGCCGAGGCGGCGGAGAAGGTGCCGGACCTGCGGGCGGCCGCGGGCCAGGACGAGCGGGTGCGCAAGATCCTCGACTTGGGCACCCGGATCGAGGGCCTGGCGCGCCACGCCTCGGTGCACGCGGCGGGCGTGGTGATCGCCCCGGGCCCACTCACCGACTACGTCCCCGTGTGCCTCGCCCCGCAGGAAGCGGACGCGATCATCACCCAGTTCGATATGGTGGGGCTCGAGCAGGTGGGGATGTTGAAGATCGACATCCTGGGCTTGAAGACCCTCACCGTGATCCACGATGCCGTAGAGATGGTGCGCGCGCGACACGGCGTGACGCTCGACATGGAGGCCCTCGACCTCGCGGACCCCGAGGTGTACCGGCTGCTGCGCGCCGGCCGCACGGCGGGCGTGTTCCAGTTCGAGTCCCCGCTCGCCACCGACTGCCTGCGCAACATGCAGTGCGACCGGTTCGACGACCTCGTGGCGGCGAACGCCCTGCTGCGGCCCGGGCCGCTCGACACGGGCATGCATCTCGTGTTCATCAACCGCAAGCTCGGCCGCGAGCCGGTGCGTTACCCGCACCCCGCGCTCGAGGAGATCTTGAAGCCGACCTACGGCGTCATCACCTACCAGGAGCAGGTGATGCGGATCGCCAACCTCCTCGCCGGGTTCTCGCTCGCGGAAGCCGACGTGCTGCGTAAAGCGGTGGGCAAGAAGGACAAAGAGCTGATCCAGCAGGAGCTGGGTCGCTTCGTCACGCGCGCGGTCGAACGCGGGCACGCGCTGCGCGTGATCGAAGACATCGCCGCCCAGATCGAGACGTTCGGCCGGTACGGCTTCAACAAGTCGCACGCCGTCGCCTACTCCGTGCTGTCGTACCGCACGGCGTGGCTCAAGACGCGGTACGCGCCCGAGTTCATGTCGGCGTTGCTGTCCTCCGAAATCGGCAACAGCGACAAAGTCGTGCAGTACATCAACGAGGCGCGCGAGCTCGGCCTCGAGGTGTTGCCCCCGGACGTGAACGAGTCGGGGTTCAAGTTCACCGTGGTCGGCGAGGGCCGCATCCGCTTCGGGCTGGGCGCGATCAAGAACGTCGGCGGGAGCGCGATCGAATCGATCATCGCGGGGCGCGAGGCGGGGGGGGAGCCCTACCGCACGCTGGTGGACCTATGCGAGCGCATCGACCTGCGGCTCTGCAACAAGCGGGTGATCGAGGCGCTGATCGACTCCGGCGCGTGCGATTCGCTCGGCGGCCACCGCGCGCAACTGGTCGCCGCGCTGGACCACGCCTTCGCCGAGGCGCAGGCCCGCCAGGCGGAGCGGGACTCGGGTCAGCACGCCCTGTTCGGCGGGCCAGGGCGCCTCCCGCCTCCCGCCTCCCCCCTCCCGGATGTCCCCCCCTGGAGCGAGCACGACCGCCTGGCGCGCGAGAAGGCCGTGCTGGGCTTCTTCATCTCCGGGCACCCCCTCGCCAAGTACCGCGCCGAGGTGGAGCTTTTCGGTACCCGGACGACCGCGACGCTCGGCCGCTGGAGCGATCAAACGGTGCGGGTCGCCGCGGTGGTGACAGTCGTGAAGCGACAGATCTCGAAGAAGTCGGGCGCGGAATACGCCCGCCTCGTGCTGGAGGACTTCCACGGCACGGCGGAAGGGCTGGTGTTCCCGGAGGCGTGGGCCAAGCTCAACGAGGTGATCCGTCCCGACCGGGCGCTGTTGCTCACGGGGAGCTACAGTGCGCGGGACCGGGACGAAGAGCAGGCGCCGTTCATCGTCGACACGGCCCAGCCGCTCGACGATCTGCGGGCGAAAGGAGCGATCGGCGTGGCACTCGTGTGGTCCCGGACGGCGCCGCCGTCGCCCGACATCGCGCGGGCGGCCGCCGCGCTGTGCGCCGCGCATCCGGGGCCGGCGCCGGTGCTGGTGGAGTGGCGCGACGGAGGGTCGGCTGGTGGCGCCGCGACGGCCGCCGAGCCCGGCGGGCCGCCGGCCGGAGCGGCGCCCCCCGCCGACGCCCCGCCGCCGATCGCCGTGCGGCTGCGCAGCCGCTCGCTGCGCGTCGAGGTCGCCGACGAGCTGCTCACCGCGCTGCGCGACGTCGTGGGCCCCGACCACGTACATCTCGTGAGGACGACCTGAGCGATGGCGACCCACACGCTGGACTTCGAGCGCCCGCTGCTGGAGCTCGAGCGCCAGATCGACGAGATGAAGCGCACCGCCGGCGACACGGCGGTGGACGTGTCCAAGGAGCTCGCCGCCCTCGAGCGCAAGCTCGCGGAGCTGCGCGGCGAGATCTACAAGAACCTGACGCCGATGCAGCGCGTCCAGGTGGCGCGCCACCCCAAGCGCCCCTACACCCTCGACTACGTCAACACGGTGTTCACGGACTTCGTCGAGCTGCACGGCGACCGGTTGTTCCGCGACGACCCCGCGATCGTGGGCGGGTGGGCGCGGCTCGACGGCATGAGCGTGATGCTGATCGGCCATCAGAAGGGGCGCGACACGAAGGAGAACCTGCACCGCAACTTCGGGATGGCGCACCCGGAAGGCTACCGCAAGGCGCTGCGGCTGATGGGCCTCGCGGAGAAGTTCGGCGCTCCCGTGATCACGCTGGTGGACACGCCGGGCGCCTACCCCGGGCTCGGCGCCGAAGAGCGCGGCCAGGCGGAGGCGATCGCCCGCAACCTGGTGGAGATGGCGACCCTGCGCACCCCGGTCGTCACGGCCGTCATCGGTGAAGGGGGCTCGGGCGGCGCCCTCGCGGTAGGGCTCGCCGATCGCGTGCTGATGCTCGAGAACTCGGTGTACTCGGTGATCTCACCCGAAGGGTGTGCGGCCATTCTCTGGAAGGACGCGACCCAGCGGGAGCGGGCCGCCGAGGCGCTGAAGATCACCGCTGAAGACCTGCTGGAGCTGGGCGTGATCGACGAGATCATTCCCGAGCCGCCCGGGGGCGCCCACGCCGACCCCGACGCGGCCGCGGCAGCTCTGGGGGACGCGCTGCGCCGCCATGTGCGCCTGCTCCGCAAGACCAAGATGGAGAAGCTGCTCAAACGCCGCGAGGAGAAGTACCTTTCGATGGGTGCTTTGAGCGAGAAGTGAGTTGACGCCGATCGTCGAAGTCCGGTTCAAAGGGAACCGCAAAGAATACTTCACCTGGCCGTCCGAGGATCCGCTCGCGCTGCACGACGCCGTGATCGTGGAGGTCGAGCGGGGCCAGGACTTGGGACGCGTGTCGGCGCTGGGTGCCGTCGCGACCAAGAAGTGCGGCACCGCGTGCCAGGGGTGCAGTCTCGCCGGGGGCGAGGGGCGGGCCGCTCCGGCCGGGGGCCCGCCGGGCTCGGCGGCCGTCGCGGCCCCCCCCTCGCCCCCCCCGGCTCCGCACCGCATCCTCCGCCGCGCGAGCCCCGACGACACCGCCCAGGCCGAGCGGCTGCATGAAGAAGAAGACGCCGTACGCCGCAAGGTGATGGAGCGGGTGCAGCAGCACGCCCTGCCGATGAAGGTCTCCGACGCCGAATGGCAGTGGGACAAGAAGAAGCTGACCGTCTATTTCACCGCCGAGCAGCGCGTCGATTTCCGCGCGTTGGTGCGCGACCTCGCGGGCCTGTTCCACACCCGGATCGAGCTGCGCCAGATCGGCGCGCGCGACGAGGCCAAGCGCCTGGACGGGGTGGGCCGTTGCGGCCGCCAGTTCTGTTGCTCGAGCTGGCTCCCCGAGCTGCGGCCGGTCAGCCTCGCGCTCGCGAAAGATCAACACCTGTCGCTCAATCCATCGCAGATCTCCGGCGGGTGCGGGCGCCTGCTGTGCTGCCTCCGCTACGAGCACGACTTCTACGTGCAGACGCGCAAGCGCTTCCCCAAGGAAGGGAAAGTGCTGCGCACCGGCGTGGGATCCGAGCAGGTCCTGGCCGTGGACATCTTCCGCGAGACTGTCACGCTGCGCGCCGAGGACGGCGACACGCGCGTGGTGTCGCTCGAGAAGCTGAAGGACGACATCGCCCGCTCCGGCGGCGATGCCTAAGTTCTACCTCACGACAGCCATCGACTATTCGAACGGCGACCCGCACCTGGGGCACGCGCTCGAAAAGATCGGGGCGGACTGCATCGCCCGGTATCGCCGGCTGCGCGGCGACGACGTGCACTTTCTCATGGGGATGGACGAGCATAGTCAGTCGGTGATCCAGGCCGCCGCGGGCGCCAAGGTGACGCCGCAGGCGTGGGTGGACCGGATGGCCGCGACGTTCGCGGACCACTGGCGCCGACTCGAGTGCAGCCACGACGACTGGATCCGCACGACCGAGCCGCGGCACGTCCGCGGCGTGGTCGCCCTGCTCGAGCGCATCCAGCAGCGCCGCCCCGACGACCTGTTCGTGGCGGAGTACGAGGGACTGTACTGCACCGGCTGCGAGGAGTTCAAGACGCCGGCGCAGATCGCGAACGGCCATTGCATCGAGCACCCCACGCTCACGCTCGTACCCGTCAAGGAAGAGAATCACTTTTTTCGCTTGAGCGCCTACCGCGACGCCGTGCTCGAGCGCATCCGCTCCGGCGCGCTGCGGGTGGAGCCCGAGATCCGCCGCAACGAGGTGCTGCGTCTCCTCGAAGCCGGACTGCAGGATGTCTCGATCTCGCGCCAGCGGCTGCCGTGGGGCATCCCCTTCCCCGGCGACCCCGAGCAGACCGTGTACGTGTGGTTCGACGCGCTGATCAATTACCTCTCGGCGACGGGATTCCCCGAGCCGGGGTACGAGCGGCTCTGGCCCGCGGACCTGCACGTCGTCGGGAAAGGAATCACGCGCTTTCACTGTGTCATCTGGCCGGCCATGTTGCTCGCGGCCGGCCTCGAGCTGCCGCGGCTCGTCTGGGCGCACGGCTACGTCCAATGGGAGGGCGCCAAGATGAGCAAGACCGCCGGCACCGCGGTGAGCCTCGACGCCGCGGTCGAGCGGTGGGGCGCCGACGCGTTGCGCTACTTTCTGCTGCGCGAGGTCGGGTTCACCAACGACGGCGACTTCACGTGGGAGCGGTTCGACACCCGCTACGCGGCGGATCTCGCGAACACCTTCGGGAACCTCGTATCGCGCGCCCTCACGATGATCCACAGCTACCGCGGCGGCGCCGTGCCGAGCCCGTCCGGCGCCCGCGGCACGCCGCTCGACGACGCGGCACGCGAGCATCTGGCCGCGTACCAGCGCGCCATGGACGGGAACCGCCTCGAGGAGGGCGCGGCGCAATGGATGGACCTCGCGGCGCGCGCCAACCGCTACATCGAGGAGACCGCGCCGTGGAAGCTGGCGAAAGCGGGTCGGGATGCCGAGCTCGACCAGGTGCTCGCGAGCCTGGCCCGCACCGTCGCCCGGTTGGCGATCCTCGCCGCACCGTTCATTCCCGCGACAGCTGACACGGTGTGGACACTCTTCGGGCCCCCCGCACCCCCGGGACGGGTCCGCCTCTCCGACCTGGACAACCTGGCGGTGGAGGGTCGCGCGGTGGGAAAACCGCCCATTCTCTTTCCCAAGCCCCGCCCGACCTCCGCATAGAGCCCGAAAGTACGTGACATGGCTCACTTTGGCTCACTTTTTGCCATGTTGACGGGTCGGGAGCCGACCCGTACTTTTTAGCTCCCACCGGGAACCCGGCCCAACGCCCTGTCCGGATTCTCCCATCGGTAGGTACATGACAAGCTGTCGAGTGCCGGCGCGTCTCGCGCCGGATCACACGCGTTGACGCGAGGTCGCTACAGGGAGATGAGCAAGAAAGCGGAGCGACGCTGGACGGTCATGGTGGTGCCTCACGGCTCGGGAACTTCCCGCACCGTCGAGTTGTCGCAGACCGTCGTGAAAGTCCTGGCCGGGATCGGCAGCGTGGTCACGCTGGCGTTCCTGGTGCTGGGCGCCGCGGCGGTTTCGCGCGGGGTCAACATCACGCGCAGCCGTGCCCTCGAGAACGAGAACCGCCTGCTCGCCGAAGAGGTCCAGCGGATGCGCGAGCGGCTGGTGGGCCTCACCGACACCATCAACCAGTTCAGCCAGCGGGAGCAGGAGATGCGACTGCTGGCCGGGCTCACGCCGACCGACGCCGGTGTGCAGCGGGCGGGCATCGGTGGACCGGCCGGAGCCTGGTCGGAGCGCGACAGCCTCTCCGCCGTGGGGCCGCATGGCCAGGCGGCGCTCGCGGCGCGCGTCGATATCGACGCGCTCAGCCGGAGGGCCGACATCCTGGTGCGGTCGCTGAACGAGGCCTACGGCTCGCTCGCCAAGCAGCGGGAGCGGCTCGCGGCGACGCCGTCGATCATGCCGACCCGGGGATGGATCACCAGCGCGTTCGCGTCCATGCGGGTCCATCCGATCCTGCACCTCGCCCGCCCGCACGAGGGGATCGACGTGACGGCGAAGGCGGGGGCCGAGATCGAGGCCCCGGCGGCGGGCATCGTGACCGACGTCAAGTGGGAAGAGGGCTACGGCAACATGCTCACCCTCGATCACGGCGGCGGGATCGTGACGCGCTACGCCCACTGCTCCACGATTCTGGTGGCGCGCGGCAAGCGGGTGAAGCGCGGCGACGTGATCGCCAAGGTCGGCTCGACCGGCCTGTCGACCGGCCCGCACCTGCACTACGAGGTGTGGGTGAACGGCCACGCGGTGGATCCGGTCAAGTTCGTGATGCCGGATGCGATCGTGGACTGAGAGGCTGGCCGGATAGGCGGATAGACGGATAGCACGAACGGGGGGCGCAGCAGCTCGCGTCCCCCGTTTCGTTTTCCATCCATCTCTATCCGGCTATCCGCCTATCCGTCTAGCCTTTCACGGCACCGTATCCGGTGGCCGTCGATCGACCAGGATCACCGCGCTCGGGGTCGTGAACGCGGCGGGCGCCTTGCTGCCGACCACGGAGCGGGGCACGACGACCGCGGTCATCACCGACCCGGCGACCCGCGCTCCCGGAATGGGGTTGACGCTGGTCGTCCCCGCCTGACCCGCGGGCAGCGCCACGTTGGCCACGATCGGGAGCGTCGTGCCGGCGGCCGTAACCACGACCCGCAACGAATCGGCGGCTACTGCGTCCGCCGCCACCGTGATGTACGCGCTCGCTGCACCGTACGCGACGTTGGCGACGAGCGGCGTGGCCGGCAGGGTCGCCGTGTCCGCCCGGTGCCGGATCAGGTTCACGTCGACGTTTCCCAACCCTGCCCCGGCGTGGACGATTCGGAATCCGACATTGGTCGCCCCGGGATCCGCGCCCGCGTCGGGGATGACACGCACTTCGCGCGCCGGCGTCCGCCCGGTGCGCGCGAATCCCATGTGGATGAGCGTGTAATTACTCAGCGCGGTGAAGGTGAACGACGTGTCGATGAGGACCTGCTGCGCGATCACCGGATCGGGGCTGCTGTTGAAGATTCGGATCCGCCGGGTCCCCGCCTCGATTCCCTGGTAAAACATGTTCGAGCCGCGGAAGTCCTGATCGAACAGACCGGCGTTCGACACGATGTCCACGACGCGGAAGTCCTCTTGCATGGTATCGGGGACGGCGTGAACCCAGTGGATCGCGGCGAAGGGCGGAATCGGCTCCGTGAAGGTCGCGGCGCGGTTGCACCCGATGGCGGCGAGAACGCACGGCACTGAGGACAGCCAGAGCGCGACGGGGGGCGCAAGCATCTGCGTCCCCCGTCCTGCGTGCTGGCGGGCCGACCGCCTAGACACCCGTGCTCACGGCACCGTATCGGGCGGACGCCGATCGATCACGTACATGATATTCGGGATCGTGTAGTCCGCCGCCCCCGTCGCCGCCACATAGACCCGGTACACGGGCGTTCCCGTCGCCGGGGACGCAGGTGTGCCGGTGATCAGATACCTGAACCTGAAGCGGGTTGTCGCCGTCACGTTCGCCGCGGCGCACTTCTTCGCGGTGTCCCCGGCATTCACCGGGTTGCAGGAAAGGGAATCGGCGAGCTGGACGAACTGCCAGCCGTTGTACTCGGGCTGAGTGGCCCCGCTCACCAATACGTTTTCAACCGGACCCACGCCCGTGGCAGCACCCGTCCCGGTCGTCGCGACGGTCGAGTCCTTGGCTCCGCCGGAGCGGTTCGTCAGGATCGAGGCGGATCCACTCTGCACCGTCACAGTGTCGTTGCTGCGGGTGATCGCCTCCACGGCCTTACTGCTCGGCCTGCCCCCCTGCGGCGCCCGGCTGCCCACCACGGACCGGGGTACGATGAGCGCCGTGATGACCGACCCGGGCACCAGCGACCCGGCGATCGGATTCCCCAACGCTGTTCCCCCGGTGCCCGGGGGAACGGTGGCTTCCACGATCACCGGGCCGACGGTGCCGCTCGCGGTCAGCGCTACCCGATAGGCGCCGGTGTCCAGCGTCACGTACTGGGAGCTACCGAGGTACCCCAAGTTGGTGGCGTCCGGCGTCCCCGACGGCAGCGCAATGCCCCGCCGGACAAATCCGTCGGGTCGGACCGTCGTGTCCGCCAGCGCCGGTACGGCACCCGCGAACGACGGCGCGAGGTTGACGACCCGGATCGCGAACTTGCCCGCGGCCGGGGTCGGCAGCGCGGCGTCTTCGACGATCATGGCCCGGAGCCCCGCCGAGCGGGCGAAGCCGGGCAAGATGAAGCTGTAGTGCTCGCCGGCCGTGAAGGAGACGGTCGTGTCGAGCATCACCGTCTTGGCGAGGACCACGTCGGTTGTGTCGAAGAATACCTTGATGTGCCGCGCGCCTGCCTCGATCCCCATGGGGTAGGTGCTGGCACCGCGGAAGGGCGCACCGAACTGGCCGGCGTTCGATACGATATCCACGACGCGGAACGCCATCGTGTTGGTGTCGGAGACGGCGTTCACAAAGTTGATGGCCGCGAGCGGCGGAACCGGTTCCGTGAAGGTGGCGTCGCGGCTACACGCGGCGACGGCCAGGACGAGAACGGGCAGCAGTGAAGACCGGAATCGAATCATAGTGTGCTCGGGTCGAGAGAAGAGTTGAAGTAGTGGAATCACTGCTGACCGCCGCCGCCACCGCCCGGTGGGTTCTGGATCAGGCTGCCCCCACCGCCCAACAGCTGCCGCGTCACGGCGAACGTCACGAACCCCGCGGCAACCGCGCCTACCAGCAGGTACGTGCGCGGCTTCGAGAGCCGCCGCTCGTAGGCATTCCCGACCCAGGTGCGCTGCAACCGGATCGTTTCGCCGCTCCAGCGGGTCTGGGCTCCGCGGATGTCGGTCACGCCCACCACGCGGAGGGTGTAGTCCGAGTCCGTCGAACCGATCAGCGCTCCTTCCACGCGGGCGACACCGGTCCCGATGGCGGGCCCGGCCCCCACGCGGCCCTGGTCGGACAGCACCAGGGACACACGGCTCTGGGGCACGGGCTCGAGCGTCTGGAGTGGCGTATAGCTGTAGCACGCGGCCAAGGCGACCGGCACGACGCCGGCCCCAACCGACCGCCGTAGACTCCGATGCATGCGGTTTCGCACAGCTCGCCCTCCTCTAATACACGCCGCCGCCGAACAGGCCGTAATTCCCCCGGCTTGCCGCGTCGCGCCCGGCGACGCCTCCGGTTCCATAGAACGTCTCGGCGCGCGAGTCCATCTCCTGGTAGGGAACGGGCCAATCGAGCGCGGTGCCTTCGGGCAGATCGCTCCAGCCACGGCCGGCGAAGAACCACATCCCGTACCCGGCGTAGGCGGTCTCCATCCGATATTCCCACTTGAGGGCATCCCAGATGTTGCCGCACTTGGTCGCCTTGAAATTCGCGGCCGGGTCCGGGATCCGCGGCACACAGGAGTTGCTCCCCTGCACGCCGTTCACGCCCGGCACGCGCATCACGGTGTCGGTGATTGCAGCGGCCACGAGCGACGACAGCTTTCCATTCCCCGTGCGCGACGAATCGATCAACCCGGCGGCGGCCGCGATGTTGTTCAGCTCGAGCTGCGCCTCCGCCGCGTACAGTCGGATCTCCGCGGCCGTCATGACCGGGTAGGGACCAGTGCGGTTGGCGTTGCGGAACGCCCGGGAGCGGAAGAAGTCGTACTGCGAGATACCGATGGCGTCGCCGGGCTGGTCTTCCCCCGTCGGCCGGTTGCGGAAGTACGGCGTCGCGGTGAACGCGATCGGAGCCGTGGGCGTGGGAGATGCAGCCTGCTGCGCCGCGCGCGTCGCGCCCGTGGGGAAGCGCTTGTCGGGCGTGACGACGAGGAACGCGCAGCGTCCGCATGTCGGCATCGTGCTGGCGAGCCAGGGCGTGTATGCACCTGAGGTGTCCGCCATCCCGAGCCAGAACTGCGACATCTGGTGCCAGTTGGCGGAGCCCGTCGCGAAGGCCTGGATGACCCACGCGATATCCCACCCGCCCGCCGGCGGCGGGTTCATCGTGATTTGGAAGTCGGCGGTGATCCCATTCGTGGCGTCGCCCAGCACGGCGGTCCAATCGACCGTGGCGAGGTCTGCGGGCGTCCGCGCCACCGTGGCACGGAAGCGCGCCTTGTAGGAGCGGCACAGCCGCACGAAGCTCGGCACGTCCATCGTGGTGATGCCGTTGAACCAGGTGGAGGGAAGGGGAAAGCCGTCCGAGCCCGACGGTGTCGCATTCGCGATGGCGATTGCGGAATCGAGATACTGGAGCGCCGCGGCCATCACGACCCTGTAGCTGGAGAGCGGCACGACGACCTCGGCGTCGGCCTGGGGGTTGTCGTTCTCCGTCAGGATCGACGCCGAGTCGTAGGCCAGCGCCAGGTTGCCGAGCGCTACGCCCTGCACGAAGCGGGAGAACGCGCGCGCCCGGGCGTCCCGCGCGGCGGATCCCAGGGTAACGGTCTTGAGAGTCGCGATTGCCAGGGCCGCCATCCGCGCCGCGCGGTGCTCCACCACCCAATCGCGGTAATTCCCGACGTTGCCTTGGCTGCCCCGCGCGTTGGTGATCGGGTTACGCGGCACGGCACCGCGCGGCCCCATCGCGAAGTTCGCGAGCGCCGACACGTTCTCCATGCCCATCACCGCGAGCTGCGGCTGGAGCCCGTCGTTCGACCCTCCGCCCAGCACCGTGCCCTGGCCGAGGGTTCCCGCGTGCACGTTGGCGTAGAGAGCGGAGACGAACTGCTCCAGGTCGGTCGCGTTGCTGAACACCCGTCCGCGGTCCGGCTGGTTCAGGTTCGTGACGACGAGCGGGTCGTTACAGGCCGCCAGCCCGAGCGCCAACACACCGTACCATGCGAAGCGAAACGTTCCCATCGGTCCCCCTAATCGAATAAGGACGGCCCTCCCCGACGCGGCGCGTCATCGCGCCGCCGCGCCGGGGGAGGACGAGCCTAGAAGCTGGTCGTGATCCCGAGCGTGAAGCTGCGCGTGTTCGGGAACGTGAACGAGTCCGTCGCGTTGAGCGCCGCCGAGGAGCCCTGGCCGCCGTTCGCGCCGCCGATCCCGACCTCCGGGTCGAACCCCCGGTAGCCCGTGATCGTGAACAGGTTCCGTCCCACGAGGCTCACACCCCAGTCCCCCACGCCGCTCACCGGGCCGACGTGGTAGGACACGAGCAACTCGCGCAGCTTGGCGTAGCTCGCGTCCTCCACCGAGAAGTTGTTCGGTCCCAGGATGTCGTACAGGCCGCCCAGACCCGCCGAGTTATCGGGCGGGGCCGCCCGGTAGTAATAGCCGATCGGCTTGGCGCTCTCGACCGACTTGCCCGGTTGATCGACGTCCTTCGACAGGAAGTCGAGGTGGGCCCAGTGGAATCCCTGGTCGAAGACCCGCTGGCCGATCGACGCGTCCACCAGCGCGTGCAGGGTCACCCGCTTCCACTGAAAATCCTGCGTGATCGCGAAGCGGAAGTCCGGCAGCGCGTTTCCCAGCGCCACGATCTGCGCGTTACGTATGTCGTTCGCGTCGCCCCGCAGGATGATCGGCATCCCCCAGTTCAGTCCGACGCCCCAGGGCGCCGTGAGAGTCGAGCTCCCCGGCTTCGAGCAGACGGTCTCCACCCCTCCCGTCGTGGTCCTGCAGCCGGGCAGGGCCGTCTCCCACAGGTTGTTGGTGATACCCATGCTAGGTTTGTTGCCCGCGCCCACCCACACGAGCCAGCCTTCGTCGTTGAACTGGAAGGAGCTGCCGGTCTTGCCGCAATCCGCGCTGAACGGGGAAGGCAGCTCGCCGCAGCTCGTGAGGAACTTGCGGCCGTAGAAGGTCCCGAACCGCTCGCCCTCCTTGACCTGGAACATCTGATCGGTCGCCTGCAGGTTGGCGCCCTGGAAGAACGGCGGCACGTCGAGCTGCTTCACCCACGAACGGTTGCGGTCGTACACGAAGCTCATCGACCACGACACGTCGGGCCGCTGGATCATCGGCACGTTGAGCGACAGCTCGTAGGTGATGTTGAGCAGCGTGCCGGCGTTCTGCCACTGCTGGAGGTAGCCGGTGGACGACGAGACCGGCACCGGCAGAATCTGCCGCTCGATGTTGGAGCGGGCGTAGGTCGCCGTCAGGCCGTAGCGGTTGAACAGCTCGAGGTCGGCCCCGATCTCCACTTCGCGGTGCAGCTCGGGCCGCAGGGTACGGTTGCCGAGCACCTGCAACGCCAGCACGCCCCCGGCGCCGATCTGGAACGTCTCGTACTGCGCCGTGAACTGCGGCGAGCCGCCGGCCGTGCCGTACGATCCGCGCAGCTTCAGCGCACTCACTTGTGGGAGGGGCCACCACGGCTCGCGCGCGACCAGCCAGGCGCCCGATACGCGGCCGAACGTCTGCCAGCGGTTGCCGGCGCCGAACAGCGAGCTGCCATCCCGCCGCACCAACGCTTCGAGCTCGTAGCGGTCCTTGAAATCGAAGCCCGTCCCCGCGAAGAAGCCCATCTGGCGGATGCTCGTCCCCGAGGAGGCGACCGTCTGGTTCTGGGTCGCATTGCCGAGCGACGTCACGCCCTTGACGGCGAGGAAGTTGCCCTGCCCGGTCTCGATGGTGCTGTCACGCTGCTCGTACGCCCAGCGCAGGCTCAAGCGCGTGCGCAGATCGCTGCTGAAATCGTGTTTCAGCGTGGCGTTGACGCTGCCGCCCAGCGCTTCGTTGCCTGCCGACCCCCGGAAGATCGTCCCGTTGTTGGTGGCCGGGTCGCTCGTCGTGGTGCGGAATCCCTTGTCGTTGATCTGCGAGAACCCGATGTTGCGCCGGTCGTACCCCAGGCTGCCTTCCATGTTGAACCAATTCACCGGCGCGTACTGCACGCTCAGCCCACCGATGAAGCGGTTGGTGACGTCCTCGCGCTTGGTGTTCTCGAGCGACCAGAGGGGGTTTTCGTTCTGCGAGCCGCCCCCCTGGAGATTGGGCCGGATGTAGAGCCGGCCGAGGGTGTCGCGCTGCAGCACGTTGACGATCGCCGGGACACGCGTCAGGCGGAAGAACGCCTGGCCGCCGCCCTCCTGATTCAAACCGTCCTGCGTGCTGCGGCTGTACGAGGTGCGCAGCGCGATGTTCCACTGCGAGCCGAGTGCCTGGTCGACGTTCGCGCGGAACGAGTTCCGCACGAACCCCTGGAGGAAGCGGATGGCGCCCGGCTCCGTGAGATTGGCGCCGCTCACGTAGAAGCGCGTGCCGCCGAACCCACCCTGCATATCCACGCTGTTCTGGGTGTAGGTGTGCGGTTGCACGACCTGGTTGACGGCGTTGTAGCTCGTGCCAGGCCAGGGCGTAATCTGGAAGCGCTGGCGCAACACGCTGCCGGAGATCGTTGCGCCCGGATCGATCGGGAAGCCCGCCGGTGACAGGGCGAAGTCACCCGGCGCGTTGTTGATGCGCGCCTGCTCCTTCAAGTAGTTGAAGGTCTGGGCGCACAGCGGCTGCCCCGACACGAACTGGCAGAACTCCTTGTCGTTCTCGTCCATGGCGAGCGCCTGGAAGTGCGCCAGCCCGAAGTCGCGCTCGATGTCGCTGACGCCGCCCTCGCTGCGCGCGCTGAACCGCACGCCCTCGAGCCCGCGGCGCCCGGTCTTCGTCGTGATGTTGATGACGCCGTTGCCGGCGCGCGCGCCGTACACCGAGGCGCCGGCCGCGCCCTTGACAACTTCGACGCTCGCGATGTCCCCGGGGTTGATGTCGGGGAGCGATCCGTTGATGACCACGCCGTCCACGATGTAGAGGGGGTCCTGGCCCCGGCCCTGCGCGTTGATCGAGGTTGGGCCCCGCAGCAGCACGGCGGGCTGAGCGCCCGGCCGCCCGCTCCCCGACACGATATTGGCGGGGATCTTTCCCTGCAGCTCGGTCAGCGGGTCCGACGCCGGCACCGGCAGCCGCGAGGCGTCGAGCCGCGTCACGCTGAACGGCACTTTGGCCTGCTCGGTGGCCTCCTGCACTCCCGTCACCACGACCGCTTCGAGCAGGTTCACATCGGTGGCGAGCGTGAAGTCCACGGTCTGATCGCCGGCGCGCAGGGTGATCTGCCGCACTCCGGGCTTGTGCCCGATGGTGCGCACGCGCAAGGTCACGACCTGACCGCTGACGCGAGCCGCCGGTACCTGGATCGCGTACCGGCCGTCATTGCTGGTGAACACGCCGATGTTCAGCTCCGAGACCTGGACGGTCGCGACCGGCAACGCCTCCCCCCGGTCGTTGACGACTCGGCCACGAATCACGGCGTCCTGCGCCAGCGCCGGACCCGCGAAAGCGAGCAATCCGCTGGCGACGAGCGCTACACCAAACCAATCCTGACGACGTGGTAGGGTCATACGCGCAATCCTCATGTGAGCGGTGAACTGCTCGGGGACACAGCAAAGCCGCGGTCGTGCCCGAGCGGACCCGACCGGGTTATGAGGTGAGAGATGTCCAGCCGTCTGGAACGGCCTAACGCGAGCGTGACGGTCATGAGCGCTCGGACGGTTGAGTGGCAGCTAGACTTCCCTGCAGGTAATACGCCACGGCTTCCGGGGCGTCAAGAGCGTTCGGGGAGGAGCGGCTGGAAGCGTCCTCCTAGGGGGACGGCGCGGGAGTGGCGGCGAAGTGTGACACCTCCCGTTCCGGCCCTGCGACATTCAGGGCCCCCGGTCCGATCTTTCCAACCCCCCTATCGGCCCCTACTATCAGGTGACCACCTTCAGGCGGTCGCTCGTCACATGGCAGGTCGGTTCCGCTCGCCGGGTACCTTCCAGGTCGCCGCACTCGGGGTGGTATGTGCGCTCCTGCCCCTCCTGCTACCTGCCCCAGCCCCGGCGCAGCAGCGTCCGGCCACGATCAGCGGCCGCCTCATCGATCAGGATTCCCGGGCACCAGTCGGGGGCGCCAGGATCGCCCTGGTCGGCACCCGGTTCGGCGTGACCAGCGACAGCGTAGGCCAGTTCTCGCAGGGTGGCCTCGCGCCGGGGATCTACGTCGTGCAGGTCCACGCCATCGGGTACTCGACCACATCGTTGGTGCTCCGGGTCGCGCCGGGGGATGCCGTCAACCAGGTCTTCGAGCTCGAGCGGTTGCCCGTCCAGCTCGCGCCGGTCGTGGTGGAGCGGCGGCCCGGCTTCGCGGAGCAGCGGATGCGGGAGTTCGAGCGCCGCCGCGCGGCGGCCCGGGGGTACTTCATCACGGAGCAGGAGATCGCGCACGCCAACCCGCGCACGCTGGGCGATCTGTTCCGCAGCGTCCCGGGCGTGCGGATGCAGTGCCGCGGGACCGCCGCCTGTCGGCTGCGTATGGCGCGCGCCGCGCGCGAGTGCAGCCCCGACTTCGTCGTCGACGGCTTTCCGGCGACCTATTCCACCAGCCTCGACATGCCGACCGTCGGGATCATCGGCATCGAGGTGTATCGTACCCTATCGGAGACGCCGCTCGACTTCCTGCGGACCGACAACGTGTGCGGTACCATCGTAATCTGGACGAGGTCCGGGCCGGGGTGACCGTCGTTCACGGCTGCCAGTGCGCCATGACGTCGGTCTCGTTGCCGCTGGTGAGACGCCGCAGCCCGGTACCGTCCGCCTTCATCATGTAAAGGTCAGCATCCGAGTCGAACGCGATGTACTGCCCGTCGGGCGACCAGGTGGGCAGCTCGTCCGGCACGGCGCTGTTCGTCAACTTCATCACGCCGCTCCCGTTCGCGTTCATCACATAGATCGCGAAGTCGCTGCCGTCCCGTGTGGATTGAAAGGCGATCTTCGAACCGTCCGGGGACCAAGCGGGTGCGAGGTCGTTCGCGGCGTTGTTCGTCAGGTTCGCCGGTCCGGTCCCGTCAACGTTCATCACGTAGATCTCGCCGGCGCCGTCGCGGTCGGTGGCGAACGCGATCTTCGTCCCGTCGGGCGACCAGGCGGGCTGCACATCGTTGCCGATGCCGGTGGACAGCCGGACGACGCTATCCCCGTTCGCCTTCATCACATAGATCTGGTCGCTGCCGTCACGCTGCGACACGAACGCGATCTTCGCTCCATCCGGGGACCAGGCCGGCTGACCGTCGAACGCCGTATCCGCGGTGAGCCGGACCACGACGGAGCCATCCAGGGTCGTGGAGTAAATGTCGTAGTTCAAGCTTCGGTCCGATTCGAAGGCGATGTGCGTGCCGTCCGGCGACCAGCTCGGCCAGTCGTCGTCGGCGAGGTGGTTGGTCACGAGCTGCACGCTGCCGTCGGTGTTCATGAGCCAGATGTCCCGCTGGCCGAGCCGGCGGTCGCTCACGAAGGCGATGCGGGCAGGGATGGGTGCGAATGGAGCAGCGGTGTCGCGGCAACCGGCGAGCGCGGCGGCCCCGGCGAACAGCGAAATCGTCAACGGTAGCAAAGACTTCATCGGGGGGCTCCTGGTGTGGTGGACCCGACGAAACTACGCGGCCCGGGTGCGCGCTGCCATGACGTCGCTTGACGCCCCCCAGGCGTCACACGACTATTGACGCGAGGCCGCATGCCGGCGCGCTCGATGTTCCGACTGGTGCACTGCACGCTCGCCCTCGTGGGGCCGGTGGCGTGGGCCGGTTGTGCCGGTGCTACGGCCGGCAGCGCGGCCGCGCCCGTCCCGAGTTCCAGCTCCCTCGTCACCCAGGAAACGATCGCCGCATCCGGCGCCAAGACCGCATGGGACGCGCTCAAGCGCACGGTCCCCTATGTGAGGCTGAGGGAGAGCAAAGGCCGACCCGCGCGCATGACCCGGCGCGGCCCCGCGAGCATCTACCTTGACGATCAGGTGCGGCTGATGGTGGACAACGTGCGGGTGTACGATGTGCAGGTGCTCGACCAGATCCCGGCGAGCGACATCGTCACGATCGAGGTGCTGAGCGGGCTCGATGCCACCACCCGCTACGGCGGGGCCTCCACGGCCGGCCTGATCATCATTCACACCAGGACCGGCTCGCAGTAGCCCCGCCGCTCGGCTCGAGCACGTGTCAGCGTGCTAGCCCCCACCCCCGCTTCGCGTCACCCATACAGAGCTCCTTACGGGTTCCGGTCGGTGCATTGCTTGAACTGCGGATTGTTCCGTTCGTCCAGCGGAATGGGCAGACTGACCGCATTCCCGTACAACCCCCCTTTGACGTACGACCCCGTCGGGAACACGGTCGCGACGGGGCGTTGATATTGGCGGACGAGCCGTCTCAAATCACCGAGCCGGTGGCCCGTGCTGAACATCCAGAACGCGCGCTCGCTGAACAGCAGGCTCACGCGCGCCGTATCGACCCCTGGATCGGCGAGCGGCGCGAGCTTGGTTCCGGCGACGGGCCGGTAGATCGTGTCGATCGGTGTCGGCAACAGTGTGGTATCAGCTCGCAATTGGTTGAGTCTGGCGAGCCAGGTCGCCACGGCGCCCGTCTTGAGCGCCGCCTCGGCCTCGATCAGCCTGGCCTCGACCCCCCTGGCGATGGCGACGGGGCTGAAGCGGCCCCAGATCCCCTCCACGATCGCGGTAAGCGGTGTGGCGCTGTCGAACACGCGACCGCCGATCTTCCGGGGGATGCGGGGATCCAAGGCCGAGGCGAAGGGGAGGCCGGTTCCCCCCTCTCGGTCGCCCATCGAGTAGCGCTTGATGCTGGTGTTCAGATTCCAGATCTCGTTCTGTCCCGCGTTCGCCGAGTAGGTCGCGTCGTAGTGGAACGCGGTCGTCACGTCGTCCGCAACCGCCGCCGCCGCCGCGGCAAACTGGCCGCGGTTGAGCAAGGCCCGGGCTTTCACGATCGAGGCGAGCTCGCGTACCCGCACGCTGTCGGCGCCAGCCCGATTCGCCAAAGCGGAATCAGCCGTGGCAACGGCGAGCGCGAACATCGAGTCGTCGGAGACCGGATCTCCATACGTGAAGGTGCCGTCCGGGTTGGGAAAGCTCAACGGGATGCCGTTGCAGTAGTACTCCCCGGCGAGGTTATCGACGAACGCCGTGAGCGCGAACATCAACCCGACGTTCGAAACCGGGGTCGGTGCGTATACGCGCAGCTTGTCGATGGCAGTCCGGCCTTCAACGCGCACACGGTTTAGTGCCCGCAATGGCCCGCTCAGAAACGTGTTGGTGGGGTCGAACAGCCGCTGGTCCATGTCGTTGCGTTGCACGAATGTGTCCCCGGAGCGCCATTCGTCGGCAAGCAGCCCACCATAGATGAAGAGATTATCGGGGCCGTTGCCGCCCAGCCCCGCCGTGACCTGCTCGAGACGGAAGATCACACCGTTCTTCAAGGCGAGGGCTCCGGATGGCGTATTCACATCGGGGATGATGTCCGGGTCGGTCACTTGCAGCAGATCGTGGGTGCACCCCGGCAGCGGCAACAACGCGACGAGGGCCGACAGGCCGAAGGCGCGTAGGCCCCGCGGGCTTACGAAGTTTCGAGTCATGGGTCGGTCCTCAGAAGGCGACGTTCATGCGGAACGTCCAGTACGTGGGCGGCGGCTGGGTTTGAAAGTTGCTGACGATCCCGGTCGCGCCACCGAAGTAGTTGGCCTCGGGATCGATCCCCGCGAACTTGGTCGTCCTCCATAGGTTGCGGCCCGCAATCGTGAAGCTCAGCCGGTCCGCGCGCACCGCGCGCGCTAGGGCGCCGGGGAGCTCAAACGTGGCCGACGCCTCCCGCAGCCGCAGGAAATCCGCCCGCTCGATGTAGCCGTATTGCGTAGTGGTGCCGCTCTCGCGCAGCGCCACCACCGCCGCCTGTTGCCACAACGGCGCCGTACGGTCCAGCTCGGCCTGGCAGTTGAGCCGCGACTGGCAGCGGATCCGCTCGGTGCCGTCGAGCTGGTAGAAGCCGGTCTTGGCGTCGAACAGGCCTTCGATGCGCAGCTTGCGGTTCAGCAGGTCGAACCCCGTCGTCCCGGTGATCTCCCAGCGCGGGTTGGCGTAGCCCACGAACACCATGCTGTCGCCGACCGTGATCTCGTTCGCCGTGATGACCCCGTTGCGGTCGGCGTCGCTGAAGGTGTAGGGACGCTGCCACCAGCCGTTGATCGGATAGCCCTGTACCTGGCTGGTGGTGGTGCCGATGATCGGCGGCACGCCGCCCATGTCGGCGATGAAGTTGGTGTTGTAGCTGAAATTGGCCGAGACATCCCACACGAACGCCGGGCGGTCGACCACGACGGCGCTGATCAGGCCCTCCACACCGCGGTTCACCACCGCGCCCAGGTTCTCGAACCGGGTCGCGCTCGCTCCCACCGACGGCGCCACGGTGCGGGCGATGAGCGCGTCCTGCGTCCGCTTGTTGTAGTACGTCAGCTCGACGCTGACCCGGTTTTGCAGCAGGCTCGCCTCGCCGCCAATCTCGAATTCGCGGGCACGCTCGGGCTTCAGGTCCGGATTGCCCACCGCGCTGAACACGATCGCCGCCGCGTCCGAGCCATCGACGTTGGAGGTTTGCGGCTGGAAGTACCGCAGTGCGTCCGTGGTCCCCGGCTGGACGCCCGAGGCCCCGAATGCCCCGCGCAGCCGCGCGCTGACGAGCCAGGACCACTTCGGGAAGAACGGCTCGTCCGAAATGACCCAGGACACGCCCAGCTTGGGGTAGTACACGGCGTTGAAGTTCCTGCCGAACGCGCTGTTCTTGTCGGTGCGCAAGCCGGCGGTGACGTACAGCCGACTCTTGTACCCAAACTCCTGCTCCACGAACGCGCCCAACGTGACCGTCTTGTCGGTCGCTTCATCGGCCTGCGGGGTCGACCCGGCAGTGACGGTCGTCCCCCCGGGCGCCAGGTTTTCCGCGAAGGCGCCGTTGCGGTCGAACACGTTCTTGACATACTGGACGCCCGCCGTGGTGCGCGAGGTCAGCGTCGGGTTGAGCACGAACGATGCGGTGGCGTCTGCGTTCGCCGTGTAGTCGAAGAAGATCGTCCGGTTGTCGGTCTTGAACCCCGAGATGGCGGTCTGACTGATCGGCGCGCACTGGTCGCGCCGGCACAGGTCAGTGTCTACCCGGTTGGTAAAGTCGACCCCCCCGACCAGCCGGATCCCCAACCAGCTTTGGGGCCGCCAGTTTGCGGTCCCGCTCCCGATGAAGCGGTCGATGTCCTGATTCACGGTCTCCGAAAAGAACTGGTCCGGTGTGTAGAGACGGTAGCCGAACAGCGACACGTTGTTCGGCGGAAGCAGGTTCCCCTTGAACCCCGGCCCGCCGAACCCGTTGGACAACAGGCCGACCGTGTTGTTGTCGGTCTGCGGCAGCCGCTGCGAGCTCGAGATGAAGCCGGTCTGCACCGCGAGGTCGAGCTTGGGCGTGAGGTTCGCCTGCACGTTGGCGCGGACATGGGTGCCGCGCCGCGCGTTAGGACGGTACTGTTCGTAAGGCACTTCGCTGATCTGCCGGGCAGCGATGAGGCGGTCCCAGGCGAAGGTAGGCATGCGCAACACACCCCGTTCATCTTCCCATTCTCCCGAAACGAAGTACCGGGCGACGTCCGATCCACCGGAGACCTGCACGCCGTACTGCTGCCGGTACCCCGTCCCCAGCGGCGTGGCGTCTGGGTCAGTGAACAGGTTGAACGCGGTGAGGCTGTCCTGCACGCAGTATTGCGGGTCGGTCGGCGCCCGCACCGTCTGCGTGAGGAAGCACTGCGTGCCGTTGTCGGGTCGCGAGTTCTTCGCGGAGCTGGTATCCGTGGCGCTGTGCCTCCACCCGCGATACGCCGTGGGGTATGTGTTGTAGTCCTCGATGACCCCGGTCTCGGCGAACGCGGTGAACCGGGCCGGCCCCGGCGTGCCGCGCTTCGTCTTGATGACGATCACGCCGTTGCTCGCGGCGGTGCCGTACAGGGTCGAAGCCGCCGGACCCATCACGACCTGGTACGACTCGATCTCATTGGGGTCGATGTCGTCGACCCGGCTCGGGTTGGTGCCGCCGATGCCGATGCTCGACGAATTGTTGGCGCTCTCCATGCGGACGCCGTCGATGATGTAGATCGGCTCGTTGTTGAGCGACAAGCTGCTCGTGCCCCGGATGCGCACCCGCGCACCGGCGCCCGTGATGTTGCCGGGGAGCACTTCGACGCCCGGGACCCGCGCACCCAGCAGGTCGTTCATGTTGGTGATCGGGCGCGTCCGCACCAGACTGTCTGCCCGGACAGTGGGCATGGCGTTGGGCGTCTCCTTCTTCGTCTGGTCGCCTGAGACGGTGGACACCACCGCGTCGAGCGTGAAGGGCGTAAGCTTGAGGGCCAGATCGGCCGTCGCGGTCTCGCCCGCAGTCACGCGGACCGCGCGACTCACGGCGGCGTAGCCGATGATGGTCGCCCGGACGGTCGCCTCGCCCGCGGGAACGTTGCGGAGCGTGTAGCGCCCCTCCACGTTGGTGGACGTCACGAGCGCCGTGCCCTGGATGACGACGCGGGCGCCGGCGAGCGCATGGCCCGACGCCTGGTCGGTCACCTGCCCCGCGACGCTGCCCTGCTGTGCCCGGGCGACGCCGCTCCACAGCGCGCCAGACGCCAGTAACGCGATGCACAGACGATTCACAGTGGTCATAGACGCGCCCTCCTCTTGCCGGACCGCTACGACGAGACCCCCCACCGGATGGGCGCCGCGACGGGACGGCCGCACCGGTGGAGCGATGATTGAATCCGCACGTGAGTGACTAGCGCACGACGCGCGCCTGACGGCGGCGAAGACGCGCGCGCGCGTTGCTACGGGAGTTTCAGAGGGAGACTACAGAGCCCCCCTGGGGCAAAAGTCCTGGTGATGCGATCGCGCCATACTTCAGCCTGCTAGCATGATGCGTGCGCGCCACACCTAGTAGATCATTTCGAGAAATCCACCTTGGGCGCCTGGGCCGCGCCGGGCGACTCGAGCTCGAAGTAGGGCCGCGGCCCCTTGCCGAGGACCTTGGCGGTCAGCACCTGCGGGAAGCGCCGGATATAGGCGTTGTAGCGGTTCACGGTGTCGTTGTAGTCCTGGCGCGCCACCGCGATGCGGTTCTCGGTCCCCTCGAGCTGGTCCTGAAGGGCGCGGAAATTCTCGTTCGACTTGAGCTGCGGGTAATTCTCCGCGATGGCGAGGAGTCGCCCGAGCGGGGCGGTCAGCTGGGCATTGGCCTGAGCCATCTGCTGCAGGTCCCCACTCTGGACGGCCCCGGCGAGCTTGGCCCGGGCCTGCGCCACCTCGATGAACACCGTCTGCTCCTGCTTGGCGTAGCCCTTCACCGCCTCGACCAGGTTGGGGATGAGATCGGCGCGCCGCTGCAGCTGCACCTTGATCTGGGACGCGGCGGCGTTGACCTGCTCGTCGTACGT
>WNGO01000489.1_pt1 | contig 24131 bp, 21 predicted proteins | sample 5400511 | NCBI WGS metagenome assembly WNGO01 (sample SAMN13153380, study PRJNA577476) | soil metagenome | isolation source: 20 cm soil or saprolite under Garry oak tree replicate 2 | place: USA:California | collected 2016-06-15 | reverse complement strand
CGAACCATCAGCTCGAACTCGCGCGCGTTGGTGCCGTGGTGCATCACTCCGGCGTCGGTGCCGAGCGCGATCTTCACGCCGCCGTCGAGCGCCAGCTTGAACGAGTTGCGCATGCGCGGCGCGATCGCGAGCGCCTTGGCGGCAATGGGGGGTGGTAGGCGCCCAGCGGTTGCCAGTGATTCAACTGTGAATCCCGCCAACAATGTCGGCACGAGCCACGTGCCCTTCTGCTTCATCAGGGCGACAGCCTCGGCGTCGAGAATCGAGCCGTGCTCGATCGACGTGACTCCAGCCCGCACCGCGGCCTTGATCCCGGCGGTGCCGTGCGCGTGTGCCGCGACTCGGCGATCGAGCTGCGTCGCGGTCTCGACGATCGCGCGCATCTCTTCCTCGGTGTACTGCTGCACGCCGGCCGAGTCGGTCAGCGACAGCACGCCACCCGTCGCGCAGATCTTGATGACGTCGGCGCCGTATTTGACGGCGTACCGCACCGCGTTGCGGACTTCCTCGACGCCGTCGGCGACGCCGACCTCGACCCCGCCCTCGTGCCCGAGCGCGAAAGGCTGCAGCCCGTTCGTACCGTCGCAGTGGCCGCCGCGGATCCCGAAGGAAATGCCGGCGGCGACAATGCGCGGTCCCTGAATCCAGCCCGCGTTGATCGCATTGCGCAGCGCGACGTCGCCGAAATTGGCGCTGCCGACCACGCGGACAGTCGTGAAGCCCGCCTCCAGCGTCTGCTGCGCGTGCGCTGCGCCCAGCAGCGCGATCTGGCTCGGCAGCTCCGTGAGGCCGGCATGCTGCCAGTCGCCGTCGCCGATCGTGTGGCCCGCCAGGTGCACGTGCGCGTCGATGAACCCGGGGAGCACCGTCTCGGCCGACAGATCGATGACGGTCGCGCCGGCCGGCACCTGAACGTTCGTGCCCACCGCCGTGATGCGATCGCCCTGTACCAGAATCACGGCGTTTTTCACCGGCGCCGAGCCGGTGCCGTCGATGAGGGTGCCCGCGCGAATGGCCGTGACTGCCGGTGCTTGCTGTAATGCCAGCACTGCCAAGAGCGCGATCACGAGAACCTCTCCTTGAGCTTGCCGAGGAAGCCGGTGCCTGACGAGGGGGCGGCGCCCGTGAGCGCTTCCGCGAATTCGATTGCCGTGGTGAAGCGATCGTCAGGACTCGTTTGCAGCGCCTTGGTGAGCGCCTTTTCGACTGCGTCGGGGACGTCGGGGCGCAGCGTCCGGATCGCGATGGGCTGGCTGCGCAGCCGCGCGATCATCATTTCCTGCGCGTTGCGGCCCTGGAACGGCAGCTTGCCCGTGAACATCTCGTACGCCACGATGCCCAGGGCGTAGATGTCGCTGCGCGCGTCGAGCGGTTTGCCGCGGATCTGCTCGGGACTCATGAACTCTGGCGTTCCCAGGATGATCCCGGTCGCCGTGAGCTTGGCGATCGCGGGGTCGGCGCGCCGCTCCTTGGCGAGACCGAAGTCCATCACGACCGCGCGCTCGACACCGCCGTGGTCGTCCGGCACCAGCATGACGTTTTCGGGCTTCAGATCGCGGTGAATGATTTGCAGCTCGTGGGCATGATGGAGGCCGGCGCACATCTGCTGCAGCAGCGTTACGCCCAGCGTCATGTCCATGGGACCGCCGCGCACCTCCCGATCGGAGAGCAGCTCGCCCTTCAGGAACGGCATCACGAGGTAGATCAGCCCGTCTTCCGATTCGCCGAGCCGCAGGATGCGGCACACGTTCGGATGATCGAGGCGCATCGCGAGTCCGGCTTCGCGGCGCAGTCGCTCGACGGAGCTCTTGTCGGAGGCGAGTCGGGGCGACAGCACCTTGATGGCTACCGTCGCATCGGAGGAGATCTCTTTGGCGAGATAGACGTACGACATCCCGCCTTCGCCCAGCTTTTTCATGACCTGATAGCGGGCGTCCAGGACCTGATTGGAGAGGCTCGACGCGCGGTCGAGACCGGCTTTGCCCGGTGGCAGCGGCGTGCGGACGCCGGTGCCGCCTCCACCGCTGCCCGCCGGTGGCGCAGCGGGCGCGGACGGCTTCCTGGCCTGGATTTCCACGAGCATGCTGCCGTCTTTCGGACAGAAGCGGGCTCCCGTGTCGGTATACACGGATCCGCATTTGGGACAGCGGCGCTCGCTCATTGCCGGACCAAGTTGCGCCCTTCGTTCTTGGCGCGATAGAGGGCCTGATCGGCGAGCGACACAAAGCTGTCCGCACTGTGGATTCGATCGTCGGGAAACGAGGCGAGTCCGATGCTGATCGTCACGTGGACGGGATCATCGCCGGGATCGGCGAAGTCGCGATTCTGCACGCGCGAGCGGACGCGTTCAGCGAAGATGGCGGCGCCTTGTGTCGCCGTCTCCGGCATCACGACGACGAACTCCTCGCCACCGTAGCGCGCCACGATGTCCACCGAGCGGGCTTCACGCCGCAGGAGCTCGCCGACCTGGCGCAGCACGGAGTCGCCCGCGATGTGGCCGCGGGTGTCGTTGATGGTCTTGAAGCGGTCGATGTCGGCGAGGAGGATCGTCAGCGCAAGATTGTAGCGGCGCGCGCGGTCGAGCTCCTGGGTGAGCGCCTCCGAGAGCCCGCGGCGGTTGGTGAGACCCGTCAGCGCGTCGGTGGCGGCGAGCTTCTCGAGCCGCTGCTTGTCCGACACGGCGCTCTCGAAATCGTACGCCTTCTCGATCGCCGACACCGCCGTCTTGATCACGGTCTCGGCGAACTGCGCGTCGGCGCGCGTGAGCGGCGGATCGTCGCCAGTCGTCCGCAGGAAGAAAACGCCGATTTGCTGGTCCTTCATCCAGAACGGCAGGGCGACGGCGGAGCGGGTCGGCACCTTGATCTCTTCGCGCTCCCAGCGGCGCCGCTCTTCTTCATAGAGAGGATCGGTCGCCACGTCTTCGACCAGGACGAGCCGGCCGCTCGACACGGCCTTCCGGATCTCGGGATACTTGGCCAGCTCGATCTGGAGATTGCGCAGCATCGGGTTTTCGTACGCCGCCACGACGACGCCCTGCTGATCGCCGGGCTTCGCGAGCACCATCGAGCACTTGGAGATGTTGAGCGCCCGGGCCACACGGCGCGCGAGGATGTGGTACATCTCGTCCGGCTTGAGGGAGTCGGTCACCTCATGGAGAATGTCCACCATCGCGGCCCGGCTGCGCGCTTCCTCGCGCGCCTGCGCGAGCGCGCGGCCCACGCGGATGTGCGCCTCGACGCGCGCCAACAGCTCCCGCACCCGGAACGGCTTCGAGATGAAGTCGGCGGCGCCGAGGCCCAGCGCGCGCACGGTCGCTTCTTCGGGCGGCATGGACGAGACCATGAGGACCGGCAGGTCTTTGTAGCGGTCGTCCTGCTTGAGACGCTCGAGCAGCTGCAGCCCGTCCACCTTGGGCATCATGATGTCGAGCAAGAGGATCGCGGGCTTGATCTCCTCGAGCTTGGCGAACAGCCCGTCGCCTCCAGGGCAGACCGCTACCTCGTATCCATTTTCCTTCAGGATCCAGGTCAGCGTTTGGACCAACGAGGCATCGTCGTCGGCGACCAAGACTCGCGTTGCGGGACCAGCCATTAATCCGTTGCCTCGAGCAGCGAGCGATCCACATTGCCCCCGCTGACCACGAGCACCGTGGTCCGAGAGCGTGGCACCGCGCCGGCGAGGAGGGCAGCCGTCGTGGCTGCGCCCGACGGCTCAACGGCGAGGCGGCAGGTGCGCCATAGAAACTGCACGGCGGCGCGGATACTGTCATCCTCGACCAACACGACCCCGCGAATCCGGCTGCGTTCACGGGTCAGCTCGGCGAACGGAATCTCGCCGACGTTGAGCGTGATCAATCCGTCCGCGATGCTCCCGGTGCGCTCGAGTCGCACGACTTTCCCGGCCGCGAGCGAGTGGTGCAGCTTGGGCGCGCCGGCGGGCTCCACGCCCCACACGACGGCTTGGCTCCCCGCGGCGGCGAGTCCGGTCACGATGCCGGAAATCAGGCCACCGCCGCCCACCGGCACGACCACGGTCTCGACCTCGGGTAGCTGCTCGACGATTTCGAGCGCGACGGTCGCCTGGCCCGCGACGATGTCGGGATGATCGAACGGCGGCACGATCGCGAGCTGTTCTGTGCGAGCGATCTCCTCCGCTTTGATGCGCCGATCTTCGGACGTGCGGCCGGCCAAGACGACTTCGCCGCCCCACTTCTTGACGCCGGCGACTTTGACGGCGGGCGTCGTTTCGGGCATTACGATCACCGCGCGCACGCCGAATTGCTTCGCAGCGTAGGCCACAGCCTGGCCGTGATTGCCGGACGAAAACGTGATGACCCCACGCTTGCGCGCAGGGTCGGGAAGTTTGCGGATCGCGTTGTAGGCGCCGCGGATCTTGAACGCGCCGATCGGCTGCTCGTTCTCGAGCTTGAGATGCACGCCCAATTCCTCGACGTAGAGGAGTCGCGTGCGGCGCGCGATGTCCCGCAGCCCGTCTGCGGCTTCCTGGATGTCCCGGGAAGTGACCACGCTACTTTTTGGGCTTCGGGGCTGGGGTCTTGGGCTTGGTCTTGGACTTGGGCGCGCGAGGAGGCGTCTCGTCATCATCCTCGTCGACTTCTTCGGCTTCATCTTCCTTTACAACGCGCGCCACATCCACGACCAGATCGCCGGGCGTCAGGTTCATGACCTTGACCCCCTGCGTGTTCCGGCCGATGATGCGGATGCCCTCGACCGGCACGCGGATCATGATCCCCTTCTTGGTGATCATCATCAGCTCGTCGTCCGGCAGCACCTCTTTCAGCGCCACGATGTCGCCCGTCTTGTCGCTGCGCTTCAGGGTGATGATGCCGCGGCCACCGCGATGCTGGACGCGGTACTCGTCGAGCTCGGAGCGCTTCCCCATCCCCTTCTCGGTGACCGTGAGCAGCGTGGACTTGCGCCGCACCACGACCATGTCGATGACGTGGTCTTTCTTGTCGAGCTCGATGCCCTTCACGCCCGTCGCCGTCCGCCCCATGTCGCGCACGTCTTTTTCGTGGAAGCGAATGCTCATGCCGTGCCCAGTCGCCAGGACGATGTCGTTCTTGCCGTCCGTGACCTGGACGTCGATCAGCTCGTCGCCCTTCTCGATGTTGATGGCCCGAATGCCGACCGAGCGCGGATTGCCGAACTCCGACAGCACCGTCTTCTTCACCAGGCCGTCCTTGGTAGCGAAGAGCAGGAACTGATCTTCGGAGAACTCCCGCACCGGCACGAGCGCCGCGACCTTTTCGTCGGGCTTCATGGCGACGCAGGAGAGGATCGGCTTGCCGCGGGCAGACCGCGCTGCTTGCGGGATCTCATGCACCTTGAGCCAGTAACACTGGCCCTGCTCGGTGAAGAACATGACGTAATCATGCGTCGAGGCGATAAAGAGGTGCTCGACCCAGTCGTCTTCCTTCTGATGCGCGGCGATCACGCCCTTGCCGCCACGCCGCTGCCGCCGGTAGGCGGAGACCGGGAGGCGCTTGATGTAGCCGGCGTGGGACACGGTGATGACCATGTCCTCTTCGGCGATCAGATCCTCGATCGAGAACTCGCCCTGATCGGCGACGATCTCGGTGCGCCGCTCGTCGCCAAAGCCGTGGGCCAGCTCGGTCAGCTCTTCCTTCAGGATCTTCATGCGCCGCGGCTTCGACGCGAGGATCTCCTTGCACTCCTTAATGAACTTGCGGACGTCCTTCAGCTCTTCGTCGAGCTTCGTGATTTCGAGGGCCGTGAGCCGCGCCAAGCGCATGTTGAGGATTTCGGTCGATTGCTTCTCCGACAGCTTGAACCGCTTGCGCAACGCGGCGTCTGCGGAAGGCGTGTCCTTCGATTTCTTGATGATCTTGATCACTTCGTCGATGTTGTCGACCGCGATCTTCAGGCCTTCGAGGATGTGCTCGCGGTCCTGCGCCCGCTGCAGCTCGAACTGGGTGCGGAGGGTGATGACGGTGTGGCGGTGCTCGATGAAATGCTGCAGCAGCTCGAGGAGTGTGAGCTCCTTGGGGGTGCCGTCCACCAGCGCCAGCATGATGGCGCCGAAGGTCTGCTGCATCTGCGTGTGCTTGTAGAGCTGATTGAGCACGACCATCGGAATGACGTCGCGCTTCAGCTCGATGACGAGCCGGATCCCTTCCTTGTCCGATTCGTTGCGGACGTCACTGATGCCTTCGAGCTTCTTGGCGAGCGCGAGGTCGCGGATCTGCTCGTGCACGCGCTCGGGACTGACCTGATAGGGGAACTCCGTCACCACGATCTGCTGTTTGCCGGTCGATTCCCTCTCTTCCGCGATCGCGCGCGCCCGGATGACGATGCGCCCGCGGCCCTTCTCGTAGCACTCCTTGATCCCGTCGCGGCCGTAGATGATCGCCCCGGTCGGAAAATCTGGGCCTTTGACGAACTTCCGGATGTCCCTGAGCGTGGCGTTGGGATGATCCACGAGGTGCACCACCGCCTGCACGACTTCGCTCAGGTTGTGGGGCGGGATGTTGGTGGTCATGCCCACCGCGATGCCCGCCGAGCCGTTGACGAGCAGGTTGGGCAGACGGCCGGGCAGCACCGTCGGCTCCTTCAGCCGGTCGTCGAAGTTGGGCACGAAGGCGACGGTGTTCTTGTCGATGTCTTCCAGCATCGTCATGGCGACGCGCGTGAGGCGCGCTTCCGTGTAGCGGTACGCCGCGGCCGAATCGCCATCCACCGAGCCGAAGTTCCCCTGCCCGTCGATCAACGGATAGCGGAGCGAGAAACTCTGGACCATCCGGACGAGCGAATCGTAGACCGCGATGTCGCCGTGGGGATGGTATTTGCCGAGCACGTCGCCGACGACGGTGGCCGCTTTCTTGTAGGGCCGGCCCGGCACCAGGCCGAGTTCGTGCATCGCGTAGAGGATGCGCCGGTGCACGGGCTTCAGGCCGTCGCGCACATCGGGCAGCGCGCGCGACACGATGACGCTCATCGAATAGTCGAGGAACGACTCTTTTAGCTCGTCTTCGATGAGGCGCGGAAGAATGCGCTCGCGGACGTTCGGACCGGTCATGAAAAGGCGGTTTCCGGTGTCAGGTGTTTGGTGTCAGGGTGCGCTGGAATAGGGCTAAGTTGATAAAAATTAAATACTTAGGCCATGGAAGGCAACTCCACCACGACCTTCCCGAGCTGCTCCGCTTTTGCCAATCGTTCGAATGCAACTCGTGCCTCCGCCAGCGGATACACACGATCCACAATCGGTCTGAGCTGCCCTTCTCCCAACCTCCGCACGATCTCCGCGTACTCCGCCGCATTCCCCATCGTCGATCCGAGCAGGCTCCAGTGGTGCCAGAACAACCGGCGTAGATCAAGGCTGACGTGCGGACCGGTCGTCGCACCGCACGTGACGAGTCGCCCGCCGCGGCGCAGGCTGCGCAGCGATTCGTCCCAGCTGGCCGCGCCGGCATTTTCCACGACGACGTCGACGCCGCGCTTGTTGGTGATTGCGCGCACTTCTTGCGCGATCTTCTGCGTCCGGTAGTTGAGCGTAACATCGGCGCCAAGCCTCCGGGCCGCGTCGAGCTTCGCATCGTTCGAGGAGGTGACGATCGCGCGAGCGCCGTGCAATTTGGCGATCCGGAGGGCGGCGAGTGAGACGCCGCCCCCAATCCCCCAAATCAGAACCGTCTCGCCGCTCTTGAGCTGAGCGCGCGTGACGAGCATCCGCCACGCCGTCAGCGTGACCAGCGAGAACGCCGCTGCCTCGGCCCACGTCAGCTCGGGTGATAGTGAGGGAATGCGGGCGACGTTATGCGCCGGCACCGTGATCAGCTCGGCTGCGGTGCCGGGCAGATGCTCGCCCAACAAACGGTAGTTGACGCACAACGAGTGCTCGCCCGCGCGACAGAACTCGCACGTGTAGTCCGAGATTCCGGGATTGAGCATCACCCGGTCTCCGGGTCGGACATTCGCGACGCCCGATCCGATCGATTCGACGACGCCGGCGCCGTCCGCGCCGACGATGTGCGGCAGCTGCCTGGCGCCGCCTGGCAGCCCTTCCACTACGAACAGGTCGAGGTGATTCAACGCCGCCGCGCGAATCCTGACGCGCACTTGTCCCGCCTGCGGGGCGGGTGCGTCGGGGACGTCGGCGATCTCGAGTTTGTCGATTCCGCCGGTGGCGGTGAGAACGCAGGCGCGCAGGGGGGGCGCCTTGAATCTACGGCCGGAACGTCGGCGTAATCATCTGCTCCGTGCCCGTGGCGGGCACGGGTATCGGGGTCCCAGAGCTGACCGGCTGGATATACACGCGATACGTCGGATTACGGCGGTTCTGCGGCTCGGCATTCACGACGAGCGCCACCACATCGCCCGCGGGCGAGACGGCGAACGAGGCGATCGCGAGATCGGTGCCGGTAATTGCGGTGGTCGCGCCGGTGGCCAGATCCGCCCGCATGACCTGCTGCACGGTGCGATTGTTTTCCCGCCGCTCGGCCAGGTAGGCCAGCGTGCCGTCGCGGAGGAAGCGGGGCTCGGACTCCCGCTGCTGCGGCGAGCGTGTGAATTGCCGCTGATTCGAGCCGTCCCGCGCCATCAGCCAGATATCGGTGTCTTTGTTGCGCGTCGAGACGTACGCGATCGTCTGCCCGTCGGGCGAGATGGTGGGCGAGGAATTGACCGAATCTCGCGTCAGCTGGGTGACGCCCGAGCCGTCCACATTGACGGCCCAGATCTGCTGCTTCCCGCCGTTGCGCGCTGAATGGAAGACCAACGCCTGCCCGTCAGGCGTGAACGAGGGCCGGCCGTCGGGCTGCGGGTCGTTCGTGACGCGCGTCGACCCGGTCCCGTCCGCATTCATGATGTAGATCTCGGCGTTGCCATCGCGCTGCGAGACGAACGCGATGCGCGAGCCGTCTGGCGAAAAGGCCGGATCGCTCGCCGAGGTCGTGTCCGGCGTCAGCTTGGTGAGCTGTGCAAGGTTGGACCGCTCGACGGCATAGAGCTGGAACTTGCCGGGCGGGTTCGCCCGCGAGCTTGCGACGAGGATCTCGCCCACGACGTAGACGTCCGCGGCCGCAGTCTTGCCACCGGGCGCAGTCGCAGTGACCCTCGCGTGCCCATACCCGGCGCCGGCAACAGTGCCGTCCTCCCCCACGCTCGCGATCTGCGGATTATCGCTGCTCCAGGTGAGGTTGGACGCGGGGCCGAGCACGTTCCCCTGGTCATCGGCGTAGTTCGCGCGCAGCGTGTGCCGTTGATTCAGCCCGATCCCGACGCGCGGCTGGGTGAACTTCACCGAGCCCGCGATCACGGTGACATTCCAGGTCACCGCGAGACCGGCGCCCGGGCCCCGGACCGTCAGCTGTGTTTTGCCCACGGCGCGACCCGTCAGCAGTCCGGTCTGCACGTCGAAGCTCGCGATCGCCGGATCCGTCACGCTCCAGCGCAGCGGCGCTTCCGGTACCGTCGTGTTGTCGGAGGTCAGCGCCTGGGCTTCGAACTTCATGGTGCCGGTCAGTGGCACTTGGACTTCGCTGGACGATCGTGGACGGACTGCCAGCTTGTCCACGACCCGATGGACCGACACGTCGATGTTCTTACTCTGCAGCAGGCCAGAGACGGTCAAGATCGCCCTGCCGGGCCCGACGGCGGTGACGACGCCGCCGAGGCTGATGCGCGCCACGCTCTGGTCACTCGACGCCCATTGGAGCACGAGCGGATTGACCGTCCGGTTGTTCTGCGTGGCGACGATGACATGCAGCGTATCGACCTCGCCGGGCGAGAGCATCAGGGGCGAGCCCTCCCGCACCGTGAACTCCGCCTGCTGGACGACGACCGGCGCGGTCGCGGTGAGCCCGCCACCGCCCGAGACGGTCGCCTGGATCGTGCCCTGACCGGGCGAGAGCGCCACGACGTTCCCGCTTTGATCGACGCTCGCCACGTCCGGGCGTAGCGATGTCCAGACGACATTGACGGGCGCCGCTGGAGAGCCGTCCTCCCGCAACGCCCGCGGGGAAACATGCCAGTTCTCGGACGGGAGCAAATAGACGACCCCGGGCTCGAGCCGCAGCGCCGCGGCCGGTCCACTCCCAGCCGGTTGCCCCGCCAACGGATCGGGCCCGGGTGGCGGTGGCGGAGCGGCGGGGGCAGCTGGCGGCGCCGGGGGCGGTGCCGCGGTGGCGCCGCCGGTCACCTGAACGGCGGCCTGGCCGCGGCGGGCGCCTGCCCGGGCTTCGACGATGGCGACACCGTTGGCGACCCCGGTGACCGTGCCGTTGTTGTCGACCTTTGCGACGTTGATGTTGTTGGACGACCAGATGATGCGGACGGTGGGGATCACATTGCCGATACGATCGAACGCCGTGGCGAGCAAACCGCTGCGTTCCCCGACGCGAAGGGTCACCGTGGGAGGAGCTACCTGGACCTCGGCGACGTTCTGCGCAGCCGTTGCGCCCGGGACGGAGCACGCGAGCGCGACGATGAATCCGCGTCTAATCATGGCTCGCGAATGTGTGTCAGGCTAAATGCCGTTGTCAAGCCAACTTGTCATAACGAACCCCAACGGCAGGGACCCAAAACGCGGTTGTCCGTGTCACTTGCGAGGTCTGAATCCCGCGGTAAGCTATAGGCCACCCACGACGCCCCCGCACCTACCAGCAGAGGAGAGATCCGATGCTTGAGCAGCTGGATGTAACGGAGAGTAGTTGGCCTGGACCGGGGTTCATGGAGCCGATGTTCCCGTCGGCGCCCACGCCTGCGCCGATGCCATCGTCGATGCCGATGGAAGAGTCGCGCCCATCTTCCAAGCCAAAGGCCAAGAAGAAAGCGAAGAAGAAAGCCGCCAAGAAGAAGGCGCGGCCGAAGGCACGGAAGAAGACGGCGAAGAAGAAGAAAAAGGCAACCAAGAAGAAGCGCCGCCGCTAACCAAGTTCGCTCTGACACCCGCGGGAGCGTCTCGATGAGACGCTCCCGCGGGCCACGTTAAGGAGAAAAACATCGTGCGTCGTACGTCGTGCGTCGGGCTGCTCTGGATAGCAATCGCATGCTCCGCCCCGAAGATTCCATTAGGTAACCCGCCGGAAGAAATCGCAGCAATGCTGCAGCGCTCGGCGTCCGATTGGAATCGCGGCGATCTCGCCGGCTTCATGAGCGACTACGCGCGCGACTCGCTCACCAGCTACATGGCGGGCGGTCACGTCATGTATGGATGGCAGGCGATGTACGATCGCTATCAAGCGAACTACTTCGCTCCGGGGAAGTCGCGCGACTCGCTCTCGTTTGACGAGCTGCACGTACGCGTCCTGACGCCCGACTTCGCATACGCCACCGCACGATTCAAACTGTCGCGGCGCGATTCGGTGGTCGCGAGTGGGCCGTTTACGCTGGTGCTGCAGAAACAGGGGGATCGCTGGCGGATCCTGCACGATCACACGTCGGCGGATCCTAAATGACGGTCGGACGGCCTGACGGCCGGACGGCCGTCCTGCTGGTGCTCGGGCTATTTGCCGGCTGCAGCAAGATCCGCGACAGGTTAGGCGTCACCCAGGATCGCGTCATTGCGCTCGAGGGCGCGACGCTCATCGACGGCGCCGGGGGCGCGCCGAAGGCGGACGCCCTCATCATCATCCGCAACGGGCACGTCGAAGCGATCGCCCGCGTCAACGAAATCCCGATTCCCAAAGGCGCCGAGCGCATCAATCTGGCCGGCAAGACCATCATCCCCGGTCTGATCGACGCGCATGCGCACGTGGAACGGTGGGCGACCGGACGGTACGTCGCCTGGGGCGTCACCACCGTGCGCGATCTGCACGGCGGCACGGACACCGTGCTCACGCTCAAGAACGCGCTGAATCTCGGATCGATCCTGGGCCCGCGCATGTTCAGTGCGGGCGCGATGATCGACGGCATACCGCCGACCTATCCCAATGCCACCGGCGTCGCCACGCCCGACGAGGCGCGTCGCGCGGTCGATCAACATGCCATCGCCGGCGTGGACTATCTCAAGGTCTACACGAAAATCACGCCGAGCCTGCTGCGGGCGCTCATCGACGAAGCGGAAAAGCTGCGCCTGCCGGTGGCGGCGCATCTGGGCAAGACCGACGCGTTGACCGCGGCGCGCGCCGGTGTCGTTTCGATCGAACACATGGCCGGCGTCGTCCAGGCCGCGACGGGAGATCCCAGCTACGCGACCGCGCACAACAACTTCCTGACCGGCTGGACGACCGAAGAAAAGGGATGGGCGAGCCTCGATTCGAGCACCGTCGCACGCACCGCCCGCGCGCTCGCGCAGACCAAAGTTGCCATCGTGCCCACACTGGTCGTACACGACATGCTTGCCCGGCTCGACAACCCGATTCTGCTCACGCGACCCGGCATGGAAGACGTACCAGAGAGCGCCCAGAGCGTCCGCAGCGTGCCCAGCCTGCTGCGCCGCACTGGATGGCGCTCGGCAGACTTCGACGCGTTCCGGCGCTCGCGCCGGCGGCAGGATCAGTTCGTGCGTGAGTACAAGCGCGCCGGCGGCGCGATTGCGGCCGGATCGGACGCCGCGAATCAGCTGCTCATTCCCGGGTATTCGTTGCATGAGGAGATGTCCCTGCTCGTCGCCGCCGGGCTGACGCCGCTCGAAGCGATCACGGCCGCCACGCGCCGCGGCGCGCAGCTGTTGCGTGCCGATTCGCTCGGCATGCTCGCGCCTGGAAAAGTCGCCGACCTGGTCGTGCTCAACGGCAACCCTGCCGGCAACATCAGGGCGACACGTAACATCGCGATGGTCATGATCCGCGGCCGGATGATCCGGCCGGACTCCCTGAGGGCGACATGGAAATGAGCTATCGGCTATCGGCTATCGGCCATCTGCTGTTCCTGTCACTGATCAGTGCATGCGGCAGGGGCGGGCCGGCCCGCAGCGATGCGCCGTACGATGTGATCCTCAAGAACGGCTGGATCATCGACGGCAGCGGAAATCCGCGCTATCGCGGCGACGTCGCGATCCGCGGAGACCGCGTCGCCGCGGTCGGTTTTCTCGGCGCCGCGACGGCCAAGGACACCGTGGACGTGAGCGGGCTCGTCGTCGCCCCCGGATTCATCGACATGATGGGTCAGTCGGAGATCAACGCGCTGATCGACAACCGCGTCTTCTCGAAGGTGACGCAAGGAATCACAACCGAAGTGACCGGCGAGGGCGGCTCGGTCGCGCCGCTCACCGACAAGCTGGTGCAGGACGATTCCGACGCCATGAAGAAATGGCATTACCGCGAAGACTGGCGTGACCTGAACGGCTATTTCGCGCAGCTCGAGCGGCAGAAAGTGGCGCTGAACATCGCCACGTTCGTCGGCGCGACGCAGGTCCGGCTCGCGGTGGTGGGCAAAGAGAATCGCGCGCCGACAACCGCCGAGCTCGACCACATGGCCGCGATCGTCGACACGCTGATGGAACAGGGCGCGCTGGGCGTCTGGACTGCGCTCGAGTACGCGCCGGCCAGCTACTCGAAAACCGAGGAGCTGATCGCGCTGGCGCGCGCCGCAAGCCGGCACGGGGGGATTTACGCGTCGCACATGCGCGACGAGGGCGAGCACATCGATGCTGCGTTGAACGAGGTATTCCGGATCGCCAAGGAAGCGAGCATCCCCGCCGAGGTCTCGCATCTCAAGCTCTCGGGGCGGAGGAGCTGGGGCCAAATGCCGCGCGTCCTTGCGCGCATCGACTCGGCGCGGGCGGCAGGGCTCGATGTGACCGCCGATCAGTATCCGTACATTCGCGCCGCCACGTCGTTGGATGCGTCGATTCCCACGTGGGCGGAGAGCGGCGGCTGGGATTCGCTCCTGATCCGGCTGCGTGACCCGGCGACCCGCGCGCGGCTGCACGCGGAGATCCAGAATCCCAACGGCGAAAGCTTCTTCTCGGCAGCCGGCGGCGGCGCCGGTGTCCTCATCACGGGCACGTTCCAGGATTCGCTGCGCGACATGCAGGGCAAGACTGTGGCCGAGATCGCGGCCGCCCGGCATCACGATCCGATCGAGACGGTGTTCGACATCGTGCTCGCGGAGAACGGCCACCGCACCGACGCCGTGTACGCCATCATGCAGGAGCCCGACGTGCAGGCCGCGATGAAGCAGTGGTGGGTGGCTGTGAACACCGATTTCGGCGGCGTCGCGCCCGACGGTCCGCTCGGCACGCAGTCCGCGCATCCGCGCGCCTACGGCACATTCCCGCGGATCCTCGGACACTATTCGCGCGACCTGAAGCTGTTCCCGTTGGAGTTCGCGGTGCGCAAGATGACGTCGCTCGCGGCGCAGCGGGTCGGCCTGGCCGATCGCGGCCTCGTGCGGCCGGGCATGTACGCCGACATCACCGTGTTCGACCCGGCGACGGTGATCGATCGCGCGACGTTCGAAAAGCCGCACCAGACCTCGGTCGGCATCGAGTACGTGTTCGTGAATGGGCAGATCGTAGTGAAGAAGGGGCAGATCACGAACGCGCGTCCGGGCCGGGGGCTCCGGGGTCCAGGATACAAGTCTCGATAACGTGACGCTCGGCCGCCTCCTACTCGCCTGGATTGTCGTCGTCGCGTGGTTCGAGATCGCGGCATTTGGCACGAATTATCTGGTCACCAGGCTTGTGATCCCTGCGGACGCGACCGTCTACACCGGCATCCCCACGTACATGATGAAGCGGCGTCTCGTCGAAGCCGCCGTGGTTACGCTCATCGCCTCGCTCTGGTTCGATTCCCTCGGTAGCGGCGGATGGTGGGTGCTGTTCCTGTTGTTGGGCGCGCTGGTGACGTCGCGAAAGTGGTTCGTCGTCGGGCCGGATCCACTGCCAAGACGCGCCCTCCTCGCCGATACCACTGGCGATCTTGCACGCTACGTCGTGGCCGGAGCCCTGCTCGCCTGGCGACTTTCGTAGCTATCTTCGCAGGACACATGACAACGATTCGACTGACTGCGCTTTCGCACGGCGCCGGCTGAGCCTGCAAGCTCGGCCCTGCCGAGTTGGCGCAGGTCTTGCGCCACGTGCCGCACCTCACGGATCCACGCATCCTGGTCGATGCTTCGACGCGGGACGACGCCGCCGTGTACCAGCTGACGCCGGATCACGCCATCGTCGCCACGGTGGACTTCTTCACGCCGATCGTGGACGATGCCTACGACTTTGGTCGCATCGCGGCCGCGAACGCGTTCTCGGACGTGTACGCGATGGGCGGGACGCCGTTGCTCGCGCTGAACCTGGTCGGCTGGCCGCGCGACACGTTGCCCTACGAGCTGCTGGGCGACGTGCTGCGCGGCGGCGCCGACATCGCCAAAGAGGCGGGCGCGTTCGTGCTCGGCGGCCATTCGGTGGACGATCCCGAGCCGAAGTACGGCATGGTCGCGATCGGTGAGGTGCATCCGAACCGCATCGTCACGCTCGCGCGCGCCCGCCCCGGCGACGCACTCGTCCTGACCAAGCCGATCGGCACCGGCGTGCTCACGACCGCCTTGAAACGTGATCTTGCAACTGCGGCAGATATCAGCGCCGCCGTGCAGTCGATGGCGACGTTGAACGCCGGCGCGGCACGCGCGATGCGAGCCACGGGCGGCGGCGTGCACGCCGCGACCGATGTGACCGGCTTCGGCCTGCTGGGCCACTTGCATAACGTGCTGGCCGCGAGCGGTGTGGCGGCGGAAATCGATGCGGCATCCGTCCCGCTGTTCCCGAATGCCGTCGAGCTCGCCGAGCGCGGCGCGATTCCGGGCGGGACCACACGCAACCGCGACGCGCTGGCCTCTGAAGTAAAGTTTGCCGCCCAAGTCCCGGAGCCGATTCGGGTCCTGCTGTTCGACGCGCAGACGTCGGGTGGCCTCTTGATCGCGGTGGATCCCGATCGCGCCGGCGCGCTGGTGGCGGCGTTGGAACGGGAGGGGACGCCCGCGGCCGCACGGATCGGCCGTCTCACGCGGGGCGTGGCCGGCGCGATCACGGTGAGCTGACATGCGCGGACCGGTGATTCCCGAGTACCGCGCGCTGACGCCTGAAGCGCTCGACGCACTCGAGCGCGCCGTGCGCGAGCGGCGGCGGGTAGCGCTGCGACGCCGCGGGACCGAATATGTCGTGGTGGCCGAGCGCCTCGAGACGAGTGGACGCGACGACGTACTGGTTGGCCGGCTCCCCATGACCGGCGAGATGCTCACGTTCCGGCTGCGCGACCTGGAGAGCTTCGCGGTGCTCCCCTGAGCACCGCCATCCCCCGTGTTCACGCGCCTGCTCGTGGGTCTGGACGGCAGCCCCAACGCCGACGAAGCGCTGGAGCAAGCCGTCCATCTCGGCCTGCGGTTCAAGGCCAAGCTGGTGGTCGCGCATATCAGGGAGACGCACAGCATTGCCCGGCGCGACCCCGAGTCCGTCGAGCTGCTGCGGCGGGCGGAGGAGCGCGTCAAAGACGCGGGGCTCCAAGTGGAGACGATCCTCAAGCACGGCAGTCCCGACACCGAGTTGGCTTTCCTCGCGGGCGACGTCGACACGGTGCTCGTGGGTCGCCGTGGCAGCTCATCGCCGGCCGACGTTCTTGGCAGGACCGTCACGTCGCTGATTCGCATCGCGGAACGGTCGGTCATCGTGTGCGCCAGCAAACCATCGCCGATGCAGTCGTGCGCGATCGCCTACGACGGCAGGGAAACAGCGCAGCGTGCGCTCGCCCTCGTTGCGCGCTTCGCGAGCGTTACGCAGAGCACGGTGCACGTGATCCACGCGACCGTCGATCCAACCATCGGCACGATGGTCATCGGCGAGGCAGAAGCCATGCTGTCACTGCAAGGCGTCAAGTTCGTCACGCACCTCGAGCCCGGCACGCCGGGAGCGGCGGTGGCGCGGGTCATCGAGCGCACACAATGCGACGCCCTGTTCGCCGGAGCGCATGTCGGCTCCGGACGCCGCAGTGACGTGACGGTTTCGCACGCCGAGGAGATCTTACTGCACACCGATATCCCGGTGGTCATTGAGCCGTGACCACGCCGTTCGTGCTGGTGCATGCGGACGAGAGCTGCCTCGGCAACGATTCCACGAAACCGAGCCGCGGCGGGAACGCGGCATTGATCGAGGCGCCGGCGGGGGACAGCGTCGCGCGCTGGGATTTCTACGAATGCTCGCCCCAAACGACGAACAACAAGATGGCGCTGGCGGGCGCCATCGCCGCGCTGGAATGGATTCGCCGCCAATGGCGCCACGCGATGGTGCATTTCGTCTCCGACTCCGAGTATCTGGTCAAAGGGATGAGCGAGTGGCGCAAGGACTGGAAGGCGCGCGGCTGGCGCCGCAAGACGGGCGCGCTCGAGAACGCCGAGCTGTGGCAGAAACTCGATCAGGTCGATGCCGCGCATACGGTGGAGTGGCGCTGGGTCCGCGGACACAACGAGCACGTCAAGAACGAGTATGCGAACGCGCTCGCGATCCGCGCCGCCGATCAGCAGGAGCGCTCCAACGGCTTGATTCCATCCGGCTTCGATACGTGGCTCGCGCAGCAGCGGGCCCGCGGCAAATACCTGGACTTCGATCCCGACAAGGAGCTGCATGAGCGCAGCAGGTAGGGACCACCTGGCAGCCGCCGATCCGTCGGTTCCCGTCGATCGGATACCGCTCTACGAGGTGTACATGCGCATGGCCGAGGAGCTGGCCAAGCGCTCGACCTGCGTGCGCCTGCAGGTGGGCACGGTCGTCACCGACCAGCGGCTCGAGAACGTCCTCGCGATCGGCTACAACGGCAACGCGCGCGGCCTCCCCAACAGATGCGACTCGGCGGTGCCCGGCAACTGCGGGTGCATCCATTCGGAGATGAATGCGCTGGTGAAGGCGCCGGGCAACGTCCGCGACAAGGTCGTGTTCGTCAGCGCGTCGCCGTGCGTCATGTGCGCGAAGTTGATCATCAACTCCGGCGTCACTCACGTGTTCTACCGCAAGGCGTATCGCGATCCCTCGGGCGTCGAAGTCCTGCAGCAGGGCGGCATCGTACCCGTCCTCTATGACCGGTGGATGAATGCCTGGAGAAATGGTACCTGACTCGTATTCACACCCTAAAGGGTGCGCTCGGCAATCCCTGTCCTTAAGGACAGTGTTGGCCGAGCACAGGCTTTAGCCTGTGAAAAACTCCGATGGATGAACTCGATCGTCTGTTCGGTCTTTTGGTCAACGCGCTCGCGCGCGAGACACGTGTCGCGGTGCCCTTCCCCGCCTCCGATGTCTACGAGCGGCTCGTCCCGTATCGCTCCAACCGGTCACGGCTGAACGTCGCGACCCATCAGGACTACGAGATGGCGGTGCTGCGGTTGCTGGCCGGCGAGCGCACCTACGTGCAGCTCGAGCCGGAGACCGTGCGCGAGGCGATGCAGCGCGAGATCGCGACCATCAACCCGGATCCCGCGTACTTCCGCAGTTTCCCGGACGCCCAGGTGATGGTGAACGGCCGCGCCGCCGAGCGGGTACTGCTCGCCGATCGTGCGTACGCGCCCCCGTCGTCCGCGGACGACGAAGATGAAGAGCTCGTGGATACGACCGGCGAGAATCCGATTCCCATGCCGTTCGCTCCACCCACGGCGTTCCGAGCGCCCGTGGTGAAGCCCAAGGACGGGCTCGCGTCGAATCAATGCGAATTCTGCGGCGGCGTGCTACCCACGAATCGAGAGGCTCGCTTCTGCCCGCACTGCGGGCAGCCGCGCGAAGGAGACCCGCGGTGCCAGGGCTGCGGCAACGAGCTGGACGTGGGCTGGGCCTACTGCCTGTCGTGCGGCCGTCCTACAGGGTTTGAGTGAAGCACCGCATCGCGGTAATTGCCGGCGACGGTATCGGGCCCGAGGTGATCGAAGGCGCGATCCCGATTCTCGACCAGGTAGCTGCACGACACAACTTCAGTCTTACGTGGGAACGCCTGCCGTTTTCCGCCGATCACTATCTCAGGACGAAAGAGACTTTGCCCGACGCCGCGTTTCGGCATCTGCGCGACGACGTCGACGCGATCTTCCTTGGCGCGCTCGGGGACCCGCGCGTGCCCGGCAACGAGCACGCGCGCGACATCCTGCTAGGCCTGAGGTTCAAGCTCGATCTGTACGTCAATTTCCGTCCGGTACAGCTGCTGCATCCCGACCTCTCGCCGCTGCGCGACCCGGGGTCGATCGACTTCGTCATTTTCCGCGAGAATACCGAGGGCCAATACCTTGGCCGGGGTCGCTCATCGGGTGACGAGCATGTCGCGGAGGAAGTGAACACCGGTAAAGGCGTCGAGCGGATCATTCGCGCAGCCTATGCCTGGGCCGATACCCACGGCAGGCGCCGCGTCACCATGAGCGACAAGTCGAACGCGATTCCGACGCACCGCATCTGGCAGGATCGGTTCAAGGCGCTCGCGCAGGAATACCCCCACATCACGCCGGAGCACCGGTACGTCGACGCGCTGGCGCTCGAGCTCGTGCGTGAACCCCAGCGCTTCGAGGTCATCGTCACGAACAACCTGTACGGCGACATCCTGTCCGACCTCGGCGCCGGGCTGGTGGGCGGCCTCGGAATCGCCGCCAGCGCCAACCTCCACCCCGGATCTCGGCACGGCCTGTTCGAGCCGGTGCACGGTTCTGCACCCGCCATCGCCGGGAAGGGGATCGCCAACCCGATTGCCGCGGTGTTGACCGGAGGCTTGATGTTTGAGCACCTCGGCTACCCGGAGGCCGCCGCGGACCTCAAGCTGGCCGTTCGGAAGCTCCTGGCGAGCACAAACCGGCCGCACGACCTGGGTGGTACAGCGAGCACGGCAGCCGTGGCGGAAGCTCTCGCCAACCTCGTTTGACCCCTGGTTGACACTTCGGACATTCAGTGATTGTGTCTGGGTAGGAATTAATCCCCACGGGCGAGAGGGTGATGTGCCGCCGCTGCCGCTAGCCAAGATCCTCAACGTCGCGCTCCCCTCATTAGCGGGTGAAGCACGTGCGGTCGTTGACGTCCTGGCTTGCAAGAATGGCGTGCTCCCGCCCGCCGGCGACGTCGCCACTTTCCTGGGACTCCGTACCCGCCATCAAGTCGCCCGCACGCTCCGCCGCGCCAGCCTGCCACCGCTCGAGGAGCTGGCCGCGTGGACTCGACTGTTCTATTGGGTGCTGCGGTGGGAGCAAACCGGGGCGTCGTTGTTGGCCTTGGCCCGCCAATCCCATGTGGAACCCGCAACCTGCTACCGCCTCGTGCGCCGCCTGATGGGGGAGCCCTGGTCGCGCGTACGGCGCGGCGGCATCGCCGGAGCGCTCCTGCGCTTTCGCACGATCTGGAAAGACAGCGGCATGCACCAGCTGGCGCTGCAACCATACCTCCAGGCAGCGGCGCGGCGGGAAGCAGTCGGCAACGGAGTACTCGCCGTCGGCATCCGCGCGGTGCGCCAGCCTCCGCGCCCCGTCGCCAATCCGCTGGGCCGGCCCCGCGGCGTGCTCGCCTCCCGACTGAAGATTGCCGGCTATCCGTTCGACGTGGCGATCGCACCCGATGGCGCCGCCTGGCTGACGCGGCTCCACGCCGCCGTACTCGAGCGGCTGCAGCTCCACCCGCTGGCGTCCACCGGTGTCATTCGCGTCGGCGTCGCTCCGACCCGCGTGATCTTGGCGCCGTCGGGCGAGCGCGCGTGGGTGACCAATCAGTTCACCAAGGACGTCGCCGTGGTCGATCTGGCCTGCCGGCGGCGCACCGGCTCCATCGCGATGGAGGGCGATCCGCTCGGCGCAGTGCTGTCGCCGGATTCACGGACGCTCTACGTCACGACCAATCTCGATCGGCTGTCTGTTTGCGCGCTCAGCGACAATGGCGGACGAATCGTTCGCTCGACGCCGGTGCCGCAGGCGTGCACCGAGTTGGCGATCCATCCCACGGGGAATCGCCTGTATGTCCCCACATGGAAAGCCGGCAACATCCTCGAGCTCGACGCGCGGAGTCTCTCGGTCACGCGCCGCTACGAGGTGGGTGGGCAGCCGTTGGGCGTTGCCCTCTCGACCGACGGCCTGCGTCTCTACTGTGGCAACGAACACGGCTGGATCGATCTGGTGTATTTGCCCACCGGGAAAATTGTGAGACGAGCCTTCGACACTCCGGTGGTCGAAGTGGCGCTTACGCGCGACCAGAATGTCGTCTACGCGAGTCTCCGGACGGCCGGACGGATCACAATGGTGGACGCGCATTCGCTGGCATGCGTAGGGACACTCGAGACCGGTGGCCTACCCCGCCACATCGCCTTCGATGGACTTGGCAGCGTCGCGATCGTGGCCAACGAGGCCGGATGGGTGGACCTCGTGCGGTAAAAGCGATCGTGCGCTGCAATGAGCGGCGGACGGGGAACAACCCTGTCCGCCGCTCGTGTTTTCGCATCACGACCTACCGTCGCATCCGATGCAGACCCATATTCCGCCCACTTATGATGGAGTTGCACACATGAAAACTCAGGGCGCCACAAAGGACGTCGTCTTCCTGTCCGGGGTTCGGACGGGATTCGGCACGTTCGGCGGCTCTTTGAAGGACCTGTCCGCCATCGACTTAGGTGCGGCGGCGTCCCGCCACGCGATCCAGCGCTCCGGTGTTCCCGCGGGCGATTTCGGACACACGGTTTTTGGAAACGCACTGCAGACATCCGCCGACGCCATCTACATGGCCCGTCACGTCGGACTCAAGGCCGGCTTGCCGATCGAAACGCCGGCCGTCACGGTCAACCGGCTGTGTGGGTCGGGGTTTGAGGCGATCACGCAGGGCGCGCAACTGATTCTGCTTGGCGAAACGGACGCAGTGTTGGCCGGCGGTGCCGAGTCGATGAGCCAGGCGCCGCACGTCGTGCGCGGCGCGCGCTGGGGGCTGCGACTGGGACCGGCCCCGCTCGAAGATCTCCTCTGGGAGTCGTTGAAGGACCCGCAATGCGGTCTCTCCATGGCCGAGACCGCTGAGAGCCTGGCCGAGAAGTACAAGCTCACCCGCAAGGAAGTCGATGAAGTGGCCGTCGCGTCTCAGCGGCGCGCGAAACAGGCGTGGGACGCCTGTGTGTTTCAGGACGAAGTCGTTCCGGTCACGATCAGGGTGAAGGGAAAGGAAATCGAGTTTCGCGCCGACGAGCATATGCGGCCCGAGACGACACTCGAGATCCTCAGCGGGCTGAAGCCCTACTTCAAGAAGGACGGGCTCGTCACGGCCGGGAACGCCTCCGGCATCTCCGACGGCGGCGCGGCAACCGTGCTGGCTAGTGAGGAGTATGCAAAGGCGCACGGGTTGAAGCCGCTCGGCCGCTTGGTCGCGTGGGCCGTCGCCGGCGTCGAGCCCAAACACATGGGCATCGGGCCGGCGCCCGCAGCCCGCAAGGCGCTCGCGAAGGCGAACATGAAACTCGAACAGATGGATCTCGTCGAAGTGAACGAAGCATTCGCGCCGCAGTACCTGGCCGTCGAACGAGAGTTAGGACTCGATCGCACTCGGACGAATGTGAACGGCGGGGCGATCGCCATCGGGCATCCGCTCGCCGCCACCGGCACGCGCATCACGATTCATTTGCTGCACGCGCTCCGGCGCGAGAAGAAGCGGTTCGGACTGGGCTCGGCATGCATTGGTGGAGGTCAGGGGGCGGCCGTGATCGTCGAAGCGTTGTGAGCGACATACTCATCGGGGCGATCGGGTTGATTGCCCTCTACCTTTTTTCCGGTCTGCGCGTGCTGCGTGAATACGAGCGCGGCGTCTACTTCCTGCTCGGCCGGCTGCGGCCCACGAAGGGCCCGGGCTTGATCTTTCTCCCTCCGGTACTGGCCCGCATGCAGAAGGTGTCGCTGCGCGTGATGGCGATTGACGTCCCGCCCCAGGACGTGATCACCCGCGACAACATCTCCATCAAGGTCAATGCGGTCCTGTACATGCGCGTAAGGTCCCCCGACAAGGCGGTCGTGGGCGTGGAGAATTATCTCTACGCCACGAGCCAGCTCGCACAGACGACGCTGCGGTCGGTGTTGGGGGAGACCGAAATGGACGAGCTGCTCGCCAACCGCGACAAGATCAATGCGATCCTGCGCCAGACGATCGACACGCGCACCGAGGACTGGGGCATCGAGGTCTCCGCCGTCGAAGTAAAGGACGTGGACCTCCCGCCCGAGATGAAACGCGCGATGGCCCGCCAGGCGGAAGCGGAGCGCGAGCGGCGCGCCAAGGTGATCAACGCCGAGGGCGAGCTGCAGGCGGCGGAGAAACTCGCGCAGGCCGCGCACATCATCGGCAAAGAGCCGGCGGCCATTCAGCTGCGCTACCTGCAGACCGTCAACGAAATCGCGTCAGAAAACAACTCGACCACGATCTTTCCGATCCCGATCGACTTGTTCAAGGGCTTCATGGAGCGCCTGGCACCGGTGCAGGCCAGTGATTCGGGCAGTCGGGCACTTCCCGAGCGCATCGCGGGCGAGCGGTTACCGGCGCCGCGTAGTAAGGGACGGGCCAAGGTCTGATGGCCAAAGAAGGAGGCGACCTCATCAGCCGTGAGGCGCTCGAGCGCATCATCAAGCGCGCCGCCGAGCTGCAGGCCGGAGAACACGACGTCGGTGACGGTCTCACGAACACCGAGGTCCTGGCGCTCGGGAAAGACGTCGGCATTCCGGACCGCTATCTGCGCCAGGCAATGCTCGAGGAGCAGACGCGCGTTGCCCCCGAGCTCGCGACCGGGACGTGGGCGTGGCTCAGCGGGCCCCGGTCGATTGTGGCGTACCGGGTCGTTCCCGGCGATCGCGCCGCGGTCGAGCGCGAGCTGAGCCGGTGGATGATCGAGGAAGAGCTGTTGCAGCCCAAACGGCATTTCGCCGACCGCACGTCGTGGGAGCCCAAAGCCGGCGCACTCGCGTCGATTCAGCGCGCGCTCGCGGGAAGACGGCGCTACTCGCTGGCACAGGCCGGCGAGGTGACCGCGCAGGTCGTGCAGCTCGAGCCGGGATTCTGCTTCGTGCGACTCGAGGCGGACGTCCGCCAGCAGCGTACGAAGCGGATCTCCGGTGCCACGGTCCTGGCAGTCCTGGGCTGGGGGATGACAGGCGCGATCGCATTGATCGCTCCGCCGCTCGCGCTCGCCCAGGCATTGATGCTGGTACCAGGCGTCGGTATGACGGCGGGAGGGGCTATGGTCGCCCGCACCT
>WNGO01000510.1_pt2 | contig 24137 bp, 32 predicted proteins | sample 5400511 | NCBI WGS metagenome assembly WNGO01 (sample SAMN13153380, study PRJNA577476) | soil metagenome | isolation source: 20 cm soil or saprolite under Garry oak tree replicate 2 | place: USA:California | collected 2016-06-15 | reverse complement strand
GCCGCGGCGCGCGCGGGACGGCGGAGCTAGCGGCCGCGCGTACGGCGGTACAGCGACGCCGCGTAGGCGAGCACGATGATCGCCGTCACGATGTACGCCGCCACCATGTAGCCCGCGTTCTGAGGAATACTCTCAGGCATGCGTGGCCTCCTCCCCGATGGCGTACCGCTGCATCACGAAGCCGATGTACAGCAGCGTGAACACGCCGAAGGAATAGAGCAGGGTCACCAACATCACTCCCGGGAGCGACGGTGCCGACGGCTTCAGCACGATGGGCTGCGGGTGCAACGTCCGGTCGGCGGATGCCGCGGCGAAGCGGTCGTAACGCGGGTCCTTTACCAGCAGGTACAACACACTCGCGAGGCCCACCAGCGCCATGGCGAGCATGGCCGACCAGGCCGCCGGCACGTGCAGGTAAAAGATTTTCTGGGCCGCGCCCTGGAACCGCTCCAGCGGCGTGAAGGCGAGCGCGCGAACATAGACGCCCACGAGCAGGAGCAGCGCCACAAGTGTGACGGCACGACCGCGGGATGCGAGCGTCACTCTTCCACCGTCGCAGGAAAAAGAAGCGTGGACAGGCCGATGAACACGATGTCGTAGGCCGCGAGCAACTTCAAGTACCCCAAAGATTCATCCAGGGGACGGCCCGTAAAGAGTTTCGCCGTCGCGAGCACCGCGAGCACCAGCGGCGGAATCGAAAACGGCAGCTGCAACACCGGCAGCATCAGCTCGGCGAAGCGCGTGCGGATCACCATCGCGCTGAACAGCGTCCCCACCGCCACGAAGCCGATGGTCGCAAGCGCGATCAACCCCGCCAACGCCGGCAGCACGTGTCCCACGGGCACATTGAAAAACACGACGAACAGCGGCAGCCCCACCGCCTCCACCAGGCCCACGAACGCCAGATTGGCGATCAGCTTGCCGAGGTAGATGCTGCGGCGGCTGATCGGCGTGAGCAGCAATCCGTCCAGCGCCTGATTCTCGAGCTCCAGCTGAAACGCGCGGTTCAATGCCAGCATCGCGGCGAACGTGAACGTCACGCAGAGAATGCCGGGCGCGAGATCGAGAACGGCTGTGGCCGTGGGGTCGCGCCCAAAATTGAATACGATCAGCACGAGTACCGTGAACACCAGCGTCGATACGAACGCCGTGCGGCTGCGCAGCTCGATCACCAGGTCCTTACGGGCGATCACCCACGCGTGCCGTAACAGATCAGACATGACCCACCGCCCGCCGGTACGCCTCGCCGATCTCCGCCGCCCCGCGGCGCCCCCGCGGCGCGTGCTCCACGAACTTGCCGCGCACCTGGAACGCGACCTCGGACGCCAGCTCGGCACCCTCCGCCACGTTGTGCGTCGCGATCACCACCGAGCGCCCGGCCGCCGCATACTCGGCGAGCAGCCGCCGGAAATCAGCCGCCGCGGCGAGATCGAGTCCCGTGAACGGCTCGTCGAGCAACAGCACGGTGGGCTCGTGCACCAACGCGCGGGCGATGGTGGCGCGCTGCGCCAAGCCGCGCGACAGCACCAGCACCGGCTGATGCGCCCGGTCGGCCAGACCGAGCTGCGCCAGCAAGCGATCGGCGCGCCGCTCCCGCTCCCCCGCCGGCACGTCGTACAGCGACGCCCAGAACAGCAGGTTCTCGCGGACGGTCAGATGATTGTAGAGATGGGTCTGGTGGCCGATCCAGCCGATCGCGCGCCGGCCGCCGTCGATCTGCACGGCGCCGGACGCGGGCCGGATCAATCCGGCGAGCGTCTTGAGCAGCGTGGTCTTGCCGGCGCCGTTGGGGCCGAAAATGACGAGCGTGCGGCCGGGTTGCAGCGAGAAGGTGATGCCGTCGAGAGCCCAGACGGGCCCGAATGCGTGCCGCAGCGCCTCAGCGCGCAGCATTGATGCGGGCGGCCAGCTCGTTCAAGTCGAATGGCTTGACCAGATAGCCGCTGTGGCCCAGGTCGAGCACGTTCATGAGGGGTTCCATGCTGACGTACGCCGTCGTCACGACCACGGGGAGCGCCGGATGGCTCTCGCGCACGCGTTGCAGCAGGGCGATGCCGTCGGTGTCGGGAAGGCGGAGGTCCAGCACCATCACTTCGGGGGAAAACGCGGCCAGCTGCGTCAGCGCTTCGGCGCCCGTGCCTGCGAATGCCAGCTCGAATTGGTCCGCGAAAAAGCGCTGGTAGGACGCGCGCAACGCCTGCTCATCCTCGACGATCAGGACGCGGCGGCGCGGTGCTCGAGCGGCCATGGGGCGAATATAACCGCCCCGGTCAGTGGTTGCCGTTCTCCAATTCGAACAGGTCGTCGAGCTTGGTCAGCACCAGGAGGAACCGCAATTCCTCGTTGGCGCCGCGCAGGCACACCGTCTGGCGCCGCTCGGCCGCCTTGCGCTGGATCAGCATCAGGGCGCCCAGCCCGGCGCTGTCCACCTGACGCGTGGCGGACAGGTCGATCACCAGCCGGCCGCTGCCTTCCGGCAGCTCGTCGAGCAGCTCCGTCGCGGCACGCCGAAACGACGTGCGCGTATCGAGGCTCAACGCCTCGGGGGCAGCGAGAGTCTTCTCCGTCTGACGTGCAGACACCAAGGTCGTACCCTCCATGTTGCGCTCCATCGGGTTCATACGGAGGGACAATGCCACTTCGGTGCCACACAACTAAGGTGTGCTATATCAAGCGCTTGTCAAAGCTCGGTGACCGGTCTCACCGTGGCGCCTGTCGCAGAGCCCCGGGCCAGCGGCAATCTGCAATGGACTCGCCGCCACGCTTGACCACGGCCGAACCTCGGGTCATACCTTAGGCTATGAGCGAGCGCATCGAGACGTTACTGCACGAGCAGCGCACCTTCCCGCCGCCCGACGCCTTCAAGCGGCGCGCCCACGTGAAAGACGCCGGCGTGTACGAGCGCGCCCGCGCCGACCGTGAAGGCTATTGGGCCGAGTGGGCGCGCCAACTCGAATGGATCCGCCCCTGGGACCGGGTGCTCGACTGGCAGCCGCCGCACGCCAAGTGGTTCGTCGGCGGCAAGCTCAATGTTTCGGCCAATTGCCTCGACCGCCACGTGCGCGGCGCCAAGCGCGACAAAGTCGCCTTGCACTGGGAGGGCGAGCCGGGCGACATCCGGCGCATCACCTACGGCGAATTGCACGCCGAGGTGAACCGCTGTGCCAACGCCCTCAAGCAGCTCGGCGTGGCACGCGGCGACCGCGTCGCGATCTACATGCCGATGGTGCCGGAGGTCGCGGTCGCGATGCTCGCCTGCGCGCGCATCGGCGCGCCGCACACGGTCGTATTCGGCGGGTTCTCGGCCGAGTCCCTGCGCGACCGCATCACCGACGCCCAAGCCAAGGTGCTCGTCACCGCCGACGGCGGCTATCGGCGCGGCACGGTCGTGCCGTTGAAACAGAACGCCGATGAAGCGGTCAAAGACTGCCCCAGCATCAAGCGAGTGATCGTCCTGAAGCGCGTCGGCAACGACATCCCGATGACCGCGGGTCGCGACGTGTGGTGGCACGACGTGGTGCCCCAAGCCGCGGCGCAGTGCGAGCCCGAAGCGATGGACGCCGAAGATCCACTCTACATCCTCTATACCTCGGGGACGACGGGAAAACCGAAGGGCATCCTGCACACCACCGGTGGCTACCTCACGCAGGCGTACGCCACCACCAAGTGGGTGTTCGATCTCACCGACGACGACGTGTTCTGGTGCACGGCGGACGTGGGCTGGGTGACGGGCCACTCCTATGTGGTGTACGGCCCGCTGGCGCTCGGCGTGACGCAGGTGATGTACGAAGGCGCGCCCGATCATCCGGTGCGCGATCGCTTCTGGGACATTTGCCAGCGCCACGGCGTGACGGTGTTCTACACGGCGCCGACGGCGATCCGCGCGTTCATGAAGTGGGGCACGGACCTGCCGGCGAAGCACGACCTGTCGCGGCTGCGGCTGCTCGGCAGCGTCGGCGAGCCGATCAATCCGGAAGCGTGGATGTGGTATCACGAGCACATCGGCGGGAAGCGCTGCCCCATCGTGGATACGTGGTGGCAGACGGAGACGGGCGGCATCATGATCACGCCGCTGCCCGGCGTCACCGTCACCAAGCCCGGCTCGGGGACGATTCCCTTCCCCGGCATCGACGCCGACCTGCTGGACGGCGAAGGCAAGCGCGTCGAGGTGGGCGGCGGCTATCTCGCCATCACGTCACCGTGGCCCGGCATGGCGCGCACCATCTGGGGCGACGACGAGCGCTACCGTAACGTCTACTGGAGTAAATGGAAGAACCTGTACTTCCCGGGCGACGGCGCCAAGCGCGATGAGGACGGCTACTTCTGGATCCTCGGCCGCGTCGACGACGTGCTCAACGTCGCCGGCCACCGCATCGGCACGATGGAAGTGGAGAGCGCGCTGGTGGACCATCCCGCGGTGGCCGAAGCTGCCGTCGTGGGCCGCACGCACGAGCTGAAGGGTCAGGCGCTGGCGGCGTTCGTGACGCTAAAGGAAGGCAAGAAGCCCGACGACAAGCTGCGCGAGGAGCTGAAGGCGCACGTCGCCAAGAAAATCGGCGCACTGGCCCGTCCCGACGACATCCTGTTCACGGCGGACTTACCGAAGACGCGCAGCGGCAAGATCATGCGGCGGCTGCTCAAGGACATCGCGGAGGGACGGACGCTGGGCGACACCACCACGCTCGCCGATCCGGCGGTGGTGGACCGCCTCAAGACTCAGTACGAGGCCGACGAGACCTGAGGGCCGCGGGCAGCGCCACGAACCAGATCAGGGTGATGATCGCGGCGGAGCCGAGGCACCAGCGGCACCACGCGTGGATGACGAATGCTTCGAGGCCGGTGAGGTAGGCGGTGAACGCGAAGCCCAGCGTCGCCAGCACCGCGAGCGCCGTCGTCGGCCAGCGCTGCGCCGCGAAACGCGGGTGCAGGCCGACCATACAGACAGCGAACAGCGCGGCGTAACCCAGCACACCGTACAGCGCGACCGGCTGTCCCAGCACCATCGCGTACGGGCTCGCCTGCACCACTTCGCACCCGCCCGAGCCGCACTTCAGCTCGCCGTAGACGCCGATCTTGTAGAGATAGAGGTAGAGCGCGACGAACAGCCCCGCGAGCGCGAGGACCGCGATCACCTGCCGGTGGCGCATCAGCGGCGCGTGGTGCGGTGGGCGATCAGGCTGTCCACGTACGCCTTGAAGCCGTCCGACGTGGCGCGTCCGGGGTAGGCCCGGCCGTTCACGAAGAACGTGGGCGTGCCGTTCACCCCTACCTGCTCGCCTTCCTGGTAGCTGGCGGCGATGCGGCCGGCGTATTTCTGGGTCTGGATGCAGGCGTCGTACTTCACCGGGTCCGCCCCGGCGCCCTGCGCGAAGCCGCGGAACAAGCCGCTCACGTCCTTACCGGTCATGGCCCAGTCGTGGTGGTTGAAGAGACTGTCGGCCATCGGCCAGAACTTGCCCTGCTCTCCCGCGCACTGCGCCGCCAGCGCGGCGTAGCGGGAGTTGGGATGTTGCGGGATGCGCAGCGGATAGTCGCGGATGCGCCAGCGCACTTTACCCGTGGTGATCAGCTGCTCCTGAATCGTCGGGAACTGCACCGTGGCGAACATGGCGCAGATGGGGCACTCATAATCCACGTACTCGACCACCTCGACCGGTGCCGAGTCCGCGCCCAGGGTGTAGCCCTTGAACCCGTCGTTGGCCGGGGGTACGTCGGAAACGGCGCTGAGGCTGCCGCCCTTGCTCGTGCCTGCGAGGTAGAGGAACGCCCCGCCGACCACGGCGATGGCGACCAACAATACGTAGAACCGCTTCATGCCTCGTCGGACCTCCGCCAGGGTTGGTCGTCCGCATCGTCGTCGAAGCTGAGCTCGGCCCGGCGCCGGGCCTCGTCCACGATGCGGCGGCTCTCGGCCACCTCGGGCGAGTCGTAGGTCGCCCGGACTTCATAGTGGAACAGCTCGCTGCGCGCGGTGCCCAGGACTTTCTGCAGATCCGGCGCCGACTCGAGCAGCCGGCCGGCGCGGTCCAGCTCCTGAATCCGCTCCGCCAGTCCCCGCAACAGCGCCACCAGCCGCTGCACGCGCTCCGGACCGTAGGTTTCCTCGCTCACGCCTCTAGTATACACCGGCGCTCGCACGGTCGCCGGTTTGCACCCCTTCCCACGATCTATTAGATTGCCGCGCCGACAGACGACCCTCGAAAGGAGCACCGCTAGATGGCCAAGAAGCGTAGCGAACCCAGAAAAGCCACCCCCACGACGTTCGAGCAAGCCCGCGACGAGCTATTCTCTCACATCCTCCGCTGTGGCGTGTTGGAAGCCACGCTCGAGCACCAGAAAGAGTGGTTTGACGACACCACGCTCTATCTGACTGACCGATACGAGGATCTGACCGCGGACGAAGTGCAGCAGCTGCGGGTGCTGGGCGAGCGGTACTGCCGGCCGGTGATGGCCCGGACCGCCGCCGTCGGCGCGGACGCCTGAGCGGCACATAGGTTTCGCAGGTGGTGAGGGGCGCTCCCAACGGAGCGCCCTTTGCGTTTCCTACCACCGTCTGCTACCACCATGACGGGAAGCGCCGCCACCGCCACCCCGCGGCCAGCCGCAGGCCGCCCCCCAACCCCATTTCTACGAACCAGGCGCGGCGCCGCCCCGCGGCCGCCTCAGCGCCGAGCTGCGCCGTCGCCCACGCGGCCCCGCGCTCATGGCGGGCGCCGGCATAGGCCAGCCCCAGGCCGCCCGAGAGGCTCACTCCCGTCCGCGCGCTCGGCGTGACGACGAACTGCGCCGTGGCGTCGAGCCGCAGCGCCGCTTGCCCGTCGCGCGCGCCCGCCGCGGCGGCCACCGCCCCGCGCATCTGGCCGCTCGGGCGGTGCGCCAGCTCCAGCCCCGCGCCCCAAAACGTGTAACGCGCCGCGACTGTCGTGACGCCCACGCTCCATTCCGTGGCCGCGAGTTGGGCGCCCGCCACGCGCACGAGCGTCGCGAGCGTCCAGCTCGCGACGACCAGACTACGCAATGCGCACGGCGTAATCGACGGCAATGTCCGGCGCCAGGGAGGCGAGCACCGAGCAGTACTTCTCGATCGAGAGATCGACGGCGCGGCGCACGTTGGTCTCGTCCGCGCCCGCGCCCGCCACGGTGAAGTCGAAATGAATGGCGGTAAAGCGGCGCGGGTGTTCCTCCCGCCGCGTCCCGCGCACGCCGATGTCGAGCACGCGCAGCTGTACGCGCGACTTCTCGAGAATTCCCACGATGTCCGCGGCGGTGCACGTCGCCGCCGCCACCAGCAGCAGCTCGACCGGCGACGTCGCCTGCTTGCTGTCGCCGTCCACCACCACCGCCGGATGCCCGGCGGACCCGCCCTCGAACACCAATCCGCTTCGCCAACGCACCGCTACCACGGCTTCGCGCGCCACGGTCAATTCCCGCGCCGCGTGGTGAGCCCGATGTAGATGCGGTTGTGGCGCAGCGCGTCCATGGCGTGGTACTCGAGCAGCCAGTTGAACGTCGAGCGGTAGTGCAGCTCGAACCCGAACACGAGATTGAGCCAGACGGCCGGGCAGCTCGGATCGGTGCCGCAGCTCTCGTGGCCCGCGATGCTCAGGCCGGTGCCCACGTAGGGGATCGCCGCCTGGTCGTCTTCGGTGAAGCGGTACAGCACTTCGCCGCTCGCCACGAACGAATTGACGCCGTTGAAGACGCCGATCTCCCCCGACGGCCGCAACCGCACGCGCGGCGAGAACAGGTCGCCCGCGTCGAGCGTGACACCGACGATCATCTGGCTGGGGCTGCGCAGGTCGATGCCGCCGCGCGTCCCGAACCCGAACAAGCCGATGCGCGTCCCCGTCGTGCGTTTCGCGCCCACCTGCGGCGGACGGAATTCCTGCGCCGCCGCCCCGGACACCCCGCCCACCCCCATGGCCGCCAGCCAGAGACCGGCCGCCACCACGCACGCCTGTCGCATCGTCCCTCCCTTAACGAGGATGCACCGCTCGCGCCGCCGCGCGGCCGTAGTCCCAGATGGCGTACACCGAAACCGCGCCGGTGGCCCACGCGAGCGGCCGCACCAGCGGCGATTCGGCGATGAACGCTACCAGCGTCAACACCTGCCCCACCGTCACCGCCTTGCCGCCCGCCCGCGCCGGCAGCGCGACCGGACGGCGCAGCATCCAGGATCCCGCGAAGCCCAGCGCGGCCACGATGTCGCGCAGCAGCACCGCCGCGATTTCGAGCGGGTGCAGCCCGCCGCGTGTCGCGACCGTGAAGAAGGCGGACACCATGAACGCCTTGTCCGCCACCGGATCGATGAACGGCCCGACGCGCGAGCCCCCGAACCGGCGGGCCAGAATGCCGTCGAAGAAGTCCGTCGCGGCCACCACCGCCACCACCGCAAGCTGGGCGATGGGGTGTCGCAGGAACGGAAATACCGCCGCCAGCGGAAGCCGAAGCGCCGTCAGGACATCCGCGACCGTCAACCACGGTTTCACTTGCCCCTCCCCCGAGCGCCGCGTAGCTTCACGCCGTGGACCTCAATCTGCTGAAACAAGCGGCGGTTTTCCAAGACCTGGACGAGGGAGAGCTGGCCCGCGTCGCCGAGGTCTGCCGCGAGCAGAAGTTCACGGTCAGCCAGCCCATCTTCAAGGAAGGGGAGCCGGGCAACCGGCTCTTCATCATTTCAGAGGGTGAAGTCCGCATCTCGCGGACCATCCCGGGCTCGGGCGAAGAGGCGCTGGCCATCCTCAAGAAAGGCGCCTGCTTCGGCGAGATGTCGGTGTTCGACCGCTCCGAGCGCTCGACCGACGCGATCGCCAACACGAGCTGCACGCTGTTCACCATCTCCCGCTCGGATTTCGAGCTGCTGGTGGACTTCAACCGCGACATCGCCTACAAGGTGCTGTGGTCCGTGGTGCGCCTGCTGTGCGCCCGGCTGCGCGTGACGAACGACAACCTGCGGTCGTTCCTCGCGATGTCGATGTTCTAGGTGGTCACCGCGGTCATTCCGTGCGGCGGCCAGGGCACCCGGATCGCCGCGGTCGCCCGCGGCCTCCCCAAAGAATTGCTCCCCGTCGCCGGCAAGCCGCTGCTCGAATGGACGCTCGAGGAGGCGGCCGCCGCCGGGCTGCAGCACGCCGTGATCGTCACCAGCCCCGCTAAAGCACCCGCGTTCGCCGCGCACTTGGCCGCGCGCCCGCCCGACCGCCCGACCGCCGAGCTGGTGCTGCAGCCCCACGCCCGCGGCCTCGGCGACGCCATCACGTGCGCCCGCGCCGCGGTCGGCGCGGACGACGTCGCGCTGCTCCTCCCCGACAACCTCTTCACCCGCGGGCCCGCGATTCTGCCGGTGCTCGACGCGCGCCGCCGCACCGGACGCGCCGCGGTGCTGCTCGCCGAGATCCGCGCGCGCGATGCCGCCACCAAGGGCGCCACCGGCAGGGTGCGCTGCCGCGCCCGCGCCGACGGCCTGCTCGACGTCGAAGATCTCGCCGACAAGGGCGCGAAGGGCGGCCGCTTCGATCCGGGCGATGCGCCCTCGGCGCTGACGGCGATCGGCCGCATGGCATTCGGCCCCGACATTTTCGACCTACTGGAAGATATCCGCGGCACTCAAGCCCCCGGCGTCGACCTCGACGACGTGCCGGCGCTGCAGCGCCTCGCGCGCGGCGGCCGCCTGGTGGGCGTCCTGGCCGCGGGCCCATTCTACGACGTCGGTGTACCGGAAGGATACGCCGACGCTCTGGCTCGGCTAACCTAAGGGCTTACACTATAATGCCCAACATGAAACGACTGGTGTGGTGCCTGGCGCTGGCCGGCGGCGTCGCGTGCGGCGACAACGGCGGCCCGAGCGCGAGCCCCAAACTCTTCGTCCGCCCGGTGCTCGACTCGCTGTTCAAGGGCGACACCGGCGTGGCGCGGACCGTGATCTATCTCGACGCCGCAGGCGACACCATGCCCGCCGGCACCGTCCGCTGGGCGTCGAGCGCCCCGGCCTTCCTGCACGTGGATAGCGTCTCGGGCGAGATCGTGGGCGTGGGGCGCGGCGCCGCGATTCTTACCGCCACCGCCAACGGCATCGCCGGACACGCGCTGGTCCTGGTCGCCGACACGCTCGACCTCGCGCTGGTGCTCGACACGATCTTCCTGCTCCCCAACGACACGATCACCATTCCGGTCGCGGTGCAGAGCAAGGGCGGCAGCCCGCCGTCGCCCTGGTTCGCGACCGCCAATGCGGCGATCGACACAGTCGACTCCGCCAGCGGGCTCGTCACGAGTCGCGCGACGGGCACGGCGCGTTACTTCGTGCACGCCGGCCCGCTCGTCGACACCGGTGCGATCGTGGTGCGGCCGCCCGACACCGCCAGCGCGAACAGCCGGTCCTTTTTCAGTGCGTCGGGGACCGCGAACCGCAAGAGCGGCGGGCTGGCGTACGCCATCAATTACAACCAGCACGGCGGCGCGCCCGCCTTTCAGCTGCGCGCCTACAGCCAGAGCGGCAACACCCTGCTCGACAACGCCCTGTTCTCTCTCGTAAGCGCGCTGGACACGGCGACGACGTTCGTGATCGACTCGATCTCCCCCACCGAGGCGTTCGGCCAGAATGCCGATCCGGTGTGCCAGCCGCCGCGCGCCTGGGCGACGTGGACCACCTATTCGGTGAATCCGTCGGTGACGGGCCTGTCGCGCCACACGGGGCAGCTGATCGTTACCAAAGTGGTATCCGCGCCGGGTGGGACGGCGTTGAGCGGCCGGTTCCAGTTCCTCGCGCAGCGCACCGACATGTATGGGGACTCGCTCGGAGCCGTGATTGTGCGTGGCACGTTGGTGGCGCCGCTCTACACCAACCTCACGGCCTGCCCCTAGGGTGCATCTCGAGCACGGCTTCGCCGACCTGGGAGGCATCCCGGGGCAGCGCCTGAGCGACACCGCCGGACTGGCGGGCCTCGTGCTCGCCGCCGCCAACGCGGCCGGACTCGATCCGGCGAGCGCGCCGCTCCTGAAGCAAGGGCCGCGCGGCGTGGCCGCGTTCCTGCCGTGTCACAGCGGCTTCGTGGCGCTGCACGCCGTGCCGGACGAAGGGCTGTGTTTCGTAGACGTGGCGGGGCTCGGCCCCGTGCATCCGCAACGCGGCCTCGACATCGTGGCCAAGAGACTGGGCGCCCGCGTGGTGCGCACCGACGCGCGCCGTCGCGGCGCCGTGACCCAACCCATCGAACCGGAGCGTCTATGAACCGCTTCACCCCCTACGCGGCCGTCGTGCTGCGTCTCGCGGTGGGTCTCGTCTTCCTGCATCACGGCATCATGAAGCTGCACAACGGCATTCCGGCGACGGCCGAGTTCATGCACAGCCAGGGCATTCCCTTCGCGACCATCGGCGCCACGATCGTGATTGGCGTCGAGACGATCGGTGCCGCGTGCGTGCTGCTGGGGATTCTCACGCGCGTGTGGGCCGCCGCCATGGCGTTCGAGATGGCGGTCGCGAGCCTGCTGGTGGTGCTGCCGAGCGGCCGTTGGCCGGAGCTGGAAGGGCTGCTGTGCGCGGGCGCGCTGGCGTTGGTGGCGCTGGGCGACGGGCCGCTGTCGATCGCGGTGGGATTGAAGAGAGGGCCATGAAGGTTGGGGGAGCCCTCCATCTCAATGTAGGATTCTCACCAGCCCCGCGTCCGCACTTCCCCGGATGAAACTCTCCGGGTCGGTCGTGGGGATCATCACTCCGGTTTGCTGGCGGCCGCGCTGCGCCGTGGCGGCCATGTAGTCCTCGAGCGAACCCCCGGCGTACTCCGCCGCGTTGTCCTTCATCTGCCGGACGATTTCCTCGAAGGTCCCCACGTAGGTCTCGCCCGCGAGCGTGCTGACGCGGTGCACTTCGCCGGGACCCGAGCGCGACTTCATTCCCTGCAGCTCGGTGAGCAGCGTCCCGAACAACTCCAGCTGGCTCGGGTCTTTCACCTGGCCGTCCGGCCCCATCGCCTCGATTTCCGCGAGCAGCAAGTCTTCCGGCTCGGCCTCGCCGGTCAGCTCGCCCAGGCGCTCGTGCCACGGCACCAGCTCGGGGTCGCTCTCGGGCAGGCGGTAGACGCTGCGCTTCAGCTCGACCAGCCGCCAAATGGCGAGCGTGTCGAAGTGATCGTCCGGCTCGGTGCGCTCGAGGTGGAACAGCGCCGCCTCGTACTCGCCCCGGTCATACAGCAGGTTGGCGAGGTAGATGCGCGCTTCCCCGTGCTGCGTGTCGAGCTCCAGCGCGCGCCGCAGCCAGTGCAGCGCCGTGGCCTCATCGCCCAGGCGGTGGGCGGCGTAGCCGACGCAGGCCGAAGCCTCGGTGGAGTCGGGGTGAGCGTGCAGCGCGATCTCGAAGAAACGGCGGGCGTGGTCGAGCACGCCGTCGCGGAACAGCGCGCGCCCCACCTGCAGCATCAGATCGTGATCGTCGCGGAAGCCCAGCGCGAGGATGTGGTCGAAGGCGCCGACGGCGCCGCGCTTGTCGCCGAACTTGAGCAGCACTTCACCCAAGCCGGCGAGCGTGTCTTCGTGGTCGGGGTCCAACGCCAGGGCCTCTTCGAAAGCGCGCCGTGCCCAGGCGTACTCCTCCCGCGCGACCCGCGCGTACCCCATGCCGACGTGGAGCTCCACGGCATTGGGGTAGAGGCCGAGCCCCTCACGGAGCGTCTCGATGGCCTCGTCGTATTGTCCTTCATTGTAGAGCTGGTGCGCGCGTTCGTCGTATTCGTCGGAGCTCAAGAAACGATCCGACATCGAACGGGACCCTCCGGGAAGGTTGCGCTATGATAAGAAATCCCGGGGCGTTACACAAGCGACCCGGCGTCGCTAAGTTGGCGGACGTGTCCGGCAACGTGCAGGAGCTCCCCGACGGCTCGGCGACGACACCGCAGGGATTCACGGCGGCGGCGGCCGCCGCCGGTTTGAAATCGGGCGGGGCGCTCGACGTCGCCTTGCTCGTCTCCGCCACCCCCTGTGCCACCGCCGGCGTCTTCACCAAGAACGCCGTGCGCGCGGCGCCCGTGCTCTACGATCAAGATCTGCTGACGGAGCGGCCGGGCCGCGTGCGCGCGGTGGCGATGAACGCCCGCGTGGCCAACGCGTGCACCGGCGCGGACGGGCTCGCTGCGGCGCGCGCCATGGCCCAGGCGGCGGAGCAAGCCGCCGGGCTGCCGCCGCGCACGGCGCTGGTGCTGTCCACCGGCGTGATCGGCGTCCCCTTGCCGCTGGACCAGGTGGCCGCGGGCCTGCGCGACGCGGCGGCGCACCTCGCGCCGGACGGCGGGCTCGCCGCGGCGCGCGCCATCATGACGACCGACACCCGCCCCAAGCACTGCGCGGTCCGGCTCGACACGCCGGGCGGCCCGATCACCATCGGCGGCATCGCCAAGGGCGCCGGCATGATCCACCCCGACATGGCGACGCTGCTCGCCGTGCTCACGACCGACGCCGCCTGCGACGCGGCCAATCTCGCCCCCCTGCTCAAGCGCGTCGCCGACCGCAGCTTCAACGCCATCTCCGTGGACGGCGACACCAGCACCAACGACACCGTCCTGCTGCTCGCCAACGGCGCGTCGGGCATCGATCCGTCGCGCGATGGGGTGATGTGGAAAGCGTTCGAGGACGCGGTGCAGATGGTGGCGCGGACGCTGGCGCTCGCCATCGTGCAGGACGGCGAGGGCGCCACCAAGCTGCTCGAGATCCACGTGATCAACGCACCGACGGAGACGGCGGCGCGCGAGGTGGGGCGCGCGATCGCGCGCTCCGCACTGGTCAAGACCGCGATCTACGGCGCCGACCCCAACTGGGGGCGCATCCTGGCTGCCGCCGGCGCCGCCGGCGTGCCGCTGCCCGTGGACCGCCTGCAGCTCGAAGCGGCCGCCGCCGACGGCGATTGGCTCATGCTCGCCACGAGCGGCGCCACCGCGCATCCCGACCTCACGCACGCCCGCGCCATCTTTGCCCAGAAAACCATCCGCCTCCGCCTGGACCTAGGAGTCGGCCGGGCAGAGGCGGTGGTGTGGACGTGCGATCTGACTCCGGATTACGTCCGGATCAACGCCGACTACACGTCGTAATTACGGCTTCTTGGTCGTGTCGCGCGGCGCTGCGGCGGGCTTCTTCGCGGCGCGGTGAGCGACGGGCTTCTTGGACGAGCGCGCGGGCTTGGCGGCGGGCTTCGCCTTGGTGCTGTCCTGCGCCGGGGCCTGAGACATGGGCTGCTGGGCCGGGGCCTGCGTGGGCTGCTGCGCCACGGCGAGTGCCGGGGCCGCCACCAACGCGAGCGTCAACAGGGTGCGACGGATCATTGCGGTGTTCCTCCGGAGTGTGTTGAGCCGCGGACCCCACTGGTCCGCTGCAGTCCAGAGACCCACCCATCCCCCCACCCGTCACACCCCCGGCCGCTTGGCGTTGGAGACCGCCTTGGGGGCCGGTCGCGCCGGGGTCGGCAGGTTGGGCAGCCCCGCGCGAACCCGCGCCAGGGCGACTTCCCTGGTGCTGCCGCGCTGCATCTCGTGGATGACCGCCGTCGCCACGTCCAGGAAGCGCCCATGGGGTACGCCGAGGCGCGCCGCGTCCAGGATGAGCTGGGCGGATGAGTCGGGATCGAACTTGTGGGCGAGCAGATCCGCCAGCGCCTGCAGCGCGGCGCTGCGCGGCTCGGCGGGGAGCCCGGCCACGACGCGCTCCACCGCCGGGGCGGGCACGCCGCGCGACAGCGCCGTGGCGACCGCGGTGACCTTCACCGGCGTGACCGGCGGCGGGTCGCCGGCGCGGACCAGCAGCGCCCGCGCGGCCTCGAGCCGGTCGCGGCGCAGGCGCACCGCCAGGACGATGCGATCGCCGGAGACGTGCTTGGCGCCGCCCTCCAGGGCCTTCTGGACCAGGGGTTCGGTCGGCAGGCTGTCGGCCGCCGCCGCCTGCACGATCGAGTCGATCACGGGAATCACAACCGCCGGCACGCGTCCTTCGAGACGCGGGCGGACCGACTGAGCGGCCAGCGGCAGGGCCGCGCAGGCGAGCAGCAGCAGCGCTTTCACGGGCTCGGCGCCCGCACGATCAGCACCGCATTCTCGCGCCCGAAGTCGTCGTCGACGTAGCGGCCGGCATTGGGATCCGCCACCCAGCGCTCGCCGTCCACCACGAACATGTATTCGTGCTGGCCGACGGGCAGGACGATGGTGGCGCGCCACACGCCGTCGTGGTCGCGGTCTTCCAGCGGGATGGCGCCGGACCGCCAGTCGTTGAACGATCCGGCCACGTGCACCGAGTGCGCGCCGGAAGCCGGCAGCACGAACTGCGCGATGCCCTCCTCCGGACCGAGCTCGAGCGGCCCGCCACCGGGGAACAGAACGAACACCGCCAGGACCGCCGCCACCGCGAGACTCCAGACCGGGCGCAGGTGGAACGTCACCGCCTGCGGCTGGGCGATCCACTCCAGCAGGCGGCGCAGGCGCGAGGGACGCGGCTCGGCGAGGTGCGCCATCACGCGCGTCGCCACACTCGCCGCGGCAGGCGCCGCGGCGAGCAACGCCGCGACTTCGAGCAGCCGCTCGGCCTCGATGCGCAGATCCGGCGGCAGCGACTCCAGCGGCCGCTCGCCGTCCAGCGCCTCGTGTACCCGGGGATCGATGTTCGTCATGCCACCTCCTGCTCTTGCAGCGCGGCCACCAGCGCCTCGCGCGCCCGATGCACCCGCATTTTCAGCGCCGGGATGCGATCGCCCGTCGCGTGCGCCATTTCCTCGTAGCTCAGGCCTTCCACATGCTTCATGATGAAGGCCTCGCGCTTGTCGGGCGGCAACGTCGCCAGGGCGCGTTGCACCCGTTCCATTTGTTCGTTGCGCTCCACCATCGCCTCACTGTCCGACGGGTCCGCGATCGGCGGCGCGTCGTCGAGCCGCACTTCCATGGACGACCGCCGCGCCAGATGGCTCTTGCAGCGGTTCGCGACGATGCGATACAGCCACGTGCGCAGCCGCGCCGGCTCACGGCAGCTCGCCAGGTGGCGATAGGCCCGGACCAGTCCTTCGGCGACGGCGTCGGCCGCCGCGTCTGGCTGGCCGAGCATTCGCGTCGCGAAGCGCAACAGACCGGGCTCGTAGCGACGGATGATGATGCCGAACGCCTCGCCATCCCCACCCAACACGCGGGCCACGACCTCGAGGTCGGGGGGCCCGCCGCTCGCCATCACATAGGACCTGTCGGAGGGGTGTGAGGTCACGCCGGAATCAGCGTGACCCTAAGGCGCGGCGCGCGGCGTCGAGGTATGTCGCGGCGCGAGCGCCCTGGCCGTGCGCCGCGCCGGCGCTCGCTTCGAGCGTCGCCTCGGCGCGCCGCCGATATCGGGCGTCGCCTGTATCTTCGGAGAGTTGCAGCAGGACACGTGCAGCCCAGGCGTTGGCGCCCGGGAGCAGATCGTCGAGCACCTGCTTGGTGCGATCGGCGAGCGCGGGGGCCGCCGGATCCGTCGCCGCTACGTCCCAGTAACCACCCAGCGGATCGGCGAAGTCGCGCTCGAGCACCGCGGCCAGGTCGCGCGCGACGTCGAGATAGCGGCGGTCGCCCGCCGCGTCGTAGGCGGCGAGCGCCGCGCCGGCCACTTGCACTTGATCCTGCAGCAAGCCGTGCACCGAGCCCCGCGGGGCGTGGCGCACGCCGCGGCCGCGCGTGTAGACGCGGGTCAGCAGCGTGTCGAGCTGCGCCCGCGCGCCGCGCTCCGCCGCGGTGTCGCCCACGGCCGCGGCCGCCTCGAGCACCGCACCCAGCACGTAGGCGTCGCGGTCCGCGAAACGCGATTGGGGGTCGCTCAATGCAAGCTCGCGCACCAGTGTGTGCGTCAGCGTAGCCGCAGCCTCGCGATAGCGCGCGTCACCGGTCAACGCCCAGCCCGCACTGAGATCGCGCAGCAGCCCGCCGCGCACCACGGCCGGCGGATCGTCCCCGGGGCCGCCCGGGGCGAGCACGAGCCCCGAGTCCGCCAGGCGCGCGAGCGCCGCCTGTGCCGTGACGAGCGCGAGGGTGTCGCCGCTGCGGCCGTACTCCGCGAACAACAACGCCACGGCCTGCGTGGGCTGGAATCCCGCGAGCGGCGCCGGCCCCGCGACCGCGGCGGCCAGCGCCTGGCGCACGCCGGCGATGTCGCTGCGCACGCCCTTGAGCTGGAGCATGCCACGCGCCGCCGCCGTGCGCGCCACGCCCATCTGCCGCACCAGGGCCGCGTGCTGCAGCACCTCGGGGCGCTCGGCGCGATAGCTGCGCGCCACTTCCGGCAACAGCTGCCGCAGGCCGCGACCGGTGATCGGATCGTCCAGCGGGAAGAATGTGCCGCCGAAGAACGCCGAGCCGTCGGGTGTGAGGAACAACGTCAGCGGATAGCCGCGCAGCCCGGCGAGTGACTGCAGCGCGTCCTGATAGCGCTGCGCCAGGTCGGGGCGCTCGTCGCGGTCCACGCGCACCGGCACGAACAGCGAATCGATCATCGCGCCGACGCTGGGATCGCCGAAGACTTCATTATCCATGGCGGCGCACCAGCGGCAGTCGTCGGCGCCGATGTAAAGCATCACCGGCCGATCGAGCTTCGCCGCGAGCGCGAACACGTCCGGCCCCCACGGCTGCCACGCCACCGGCTGGCGCGCCGCGCGCGCGAGATAGGGCGTGGTCGCCTGCGACATGCGGTTGGTGAGGGGCCCACGCTCCGCCACGCACGCGGTGGCGAGCACGACGAGCACAGCGGACCGGCGGAACCGATTCAACGAAGCAGCCACGTCACTCCCACAGTGAAACTGCGAAACGACGCCGAGATCTCCTGGATGAACCGGTGCTCGGTCACATCCGCCCGCAAGGCGAGCGGCCCGGCCACGCGGCCGATCACCCCGACGCCGAGGTTGACGCTGAACGTACCGCCGCCGCCCGATGACCCGACGGCGCCGATCAACCCCGCGCCGACGCGCGGCGCGATGAACAAGCCGGGAAACACCGGCACGGCCACCGTCGCGTCGAGGTCGAGCGCCACCGGCACAGCGCCGCTGCCGAACGCCTCGGGGAACGTCGCAAACAGCACATCCACCCCGCCGCGCGGCGACAGCTCCGTCCAACGGACTCCCACCTGCGTGGTGTGGTCGCCGAACCCGGTGAGCACGCCGGCCTCAGGCCCCACGACCGCTTGCGCGGCCGCCGGGCGCGGTGCCAGGAGCACCGCAAGCGCGATCAGCGAACCTCGTATATTTCGGCCCATGATCGACGTCATTATTACACCCAAGTCGAACGGCCCGCTCGTGGTGGCGGGCCCGGTCCGGGTGGTGGGTCCAGACGGCAGGGACCTGCCGATTCCGCCCCTGAAAGACGGATCCCCGGCCCCGGTCGTCAAGCTGTGCCGGTGCGGAAGTTCAGCAACCAAGCCATTTTGCGACGGTTCGCACAAGCGGGTAGGGTTTTCCGACGCCCCGGCGGTTCCCACGATTTGAGCTTGCCGTATTATAGTTGTGGCCGAAAGCGGGCGGCTGCTGCGCCCGATGTCCAGTGCCCCCGAACGGAGGACCGACATGGCGAAGGGCAAAACCCCGATGGCCGCCGATGAAGGCTACTGCGTGAAGTGCAAGGCGAAGCGCAAGATTTCGAACCCGCAGCAGGTGAAGATGGCGAACGGCCGTCCGGCTCTGAAGGGCGTGTGCCCGGTCTGCGGGACGGGGATGTTCAAGATTCTGCCGCCGTCCAAGTAAGCACACAGGCAACCGACCACTGACGACTTGCGACCCCCGGCGGGCTTCCGCCGGGGGTCTTCACTTTCCCACCCGCCGCGAGCCGCCGCCGTGGTAGGCGTAACGGAAGGTCACACACGCGGTGCCGGCGTCCTTACAGTAGTACGCGAGCAGCGCGAGCTTGGCGTAGCGGCCGGCGGCGGTGCGCACGGCGTAGACGTGCCCCTTCGATGTGAGCAGGTGGGTCAGCATGGAGTAGTCGTACCACTTCCCCACGCCGGGATTCACCGTGTCGGGACCGGCGAGGTTGGCGCGGTAGCCCGAGTCGGGCAACTCGCGCACCGAATCGAACGGCACCGGCCCCAGGTCGGCGATCCCCGCGCCCGGGCCTGCGATCACACGGAAGCGGCGAAACGCGAGGTCCCATTTGCCGCCGGCGACCACGGCGTTGCGCGCGAAGTCGAACGTCTGCCAGCGGTCGCCGTCGGAGGCGTCGAGCGTATACGTCGCGGGACCGACGAGTGAGTCACCGACCGGGACGGGACGCGCCACACTGAGGGCGTACGGCGGGAACTCCGGTTTCGCGAGTGCGCCGATCAGAATCGCCGCGATGAGCAGGACGAATGCGGCGGCCAGCACCCACAGCAAGATCGGCGGGCGGGCGGCGCCCGCCGCCGGGCTCACTGCTCCGCCATGAACGGGTAGGTGAACTCGCGCGGCGGGACGAAGTTCTCCTTGATGGTGCGCGGCGACGTCCAGCGGATCAGATTGAAGAGCGAGCCCGCCTTGTCGTTGGTGCCGCTAGCGCGCGCGCCGCCGAACGGCTGCTGGCCCACCACCGCGCCCGTCGGTTTGTCGTTGATGTAGAAATTCCCCGCCGCATAGCGCAGCACGCGTTGCGCCTCGGCCACCGCGGCGCGATCCTGCGAGAACACGGCGCCGGTGAGCGCGTAGGGTGACGTGCGGTCGACCAGCTGCAGCGTCTCGGCCCACTGCTTTTCCGGATACACGTGCAGCGTGAGCACCGGCCCGAAGATTTCCTCGCACATCGTGCGGTAGTTGGGGTCGTCGACCTGCAGCAGCGTCGGCTGGATGAAGTAACCCTCCGCGTCGTCGCAGTCGCCGCCGAACAGCACCTGCACGCCGCTCGCCTTCTTGGCGCCGTCGATGTAGCCCTTGATTTTGTCGAAGGCGCGCTTGTCGATCACGGCGCCCATGAAATTCCGGAAGTCGGCCACGTCGCCGACTTTCACCGAGCCCAGCATGTCGACGACGCGCTCCTTGACCTGCGGCCAGAGGTTCGCGGGCACGTACGCGCGCGACGCGGCGCTGCACTTTTGGCCCTGGTATTCGTAGGCGCCACGGACGATGGCGGTGGCGAGCGCCGCGACGTCGGCGCTGGGGTGCGCCAGGATGAAGTCCTTGCCGCCGGTCTCGCCGACCAGGCGCGGATAGTCGGCGTACTTGGGGAGGTTGGTCCCGACCTTCTGCCACAGCGCCTGGAAGACCTCGGTCGAGCCCGTGAAGTGGATGCCGCCGAGGTGCGGGTGGTTCAGCACGATGTCCGACACTTGCGCCGCCGGGCCCGGTACGAAGTTGATGACGCCGGGCGGCAGCCCCGCTTCTTCCAGTAGCTTCAGCAAGAAATAGTTCGAGTACGCCGCTGTGCCCGCGGGTTTCCAGACGACCGTGCACCCCATGATGGCGGGCGCCGAGGGGAGGTTGCCGCCGATCGACGTGAAGTTGAACGGCGTGATGGCGTAGACGAACCCCGCAAGCGGCCGGTATTCCAGCGCATTCCATTGGCCGCCGGGCGACAGCGGTTGCTCGCCCTCGAGCCGTTCGGCGTAGTGGAGATTGAACCGCCAGAAGTCGATCAGCTCGCACGCCGCGTCGATCTCCGCCTGGTGGGCCGTCTTCGACTGGCCCAGCATGGTCGCGGCGTTCACCGGAGCGCGGTGCCGCGTCGCCAGGAGATCGGCGGCCTTGAGGAAGACGGCCGCGCGGCGCTCCAACGTCCACGCCGACCAGTCGGCCCAGGCGGCCCGCGCCGCCGCGACCGCCGCCTCGATCTCCTTCGCCCCCGCTTGATGAACCTTGGCGAGCACGTGGTGGTGACAATGCGGCATCACGGTGTCGACCGTCTTGCCGGTGCGCACTTCCTTGCCGCCGATCACGAGGGGGATCTCGATCTGGCGGCCGGAGAGGTCGCGTAAGGTTTGCTTGAGCTCGGCGCGCTCGGGCGTACCCGGCGCGTAAGAAAGGATGGGCTCGTTGATGGGCTGGGGGATCTTGGAGGTCATACTTGAATCTAACCGGGGCGGGAACTGATGGTTGTTCTATACATATGCTCGATCCCCGTACCAAAATCGGTCACGTCCACCTGACTGTCTCGGACTTAGACCGCGCCGTCGCCTTCTACCGCGACGCCCTCGGCTTCGACGTCACGACCCGCTATGGCGCCGACGCCATATTTCTCTCCGCGGGCGGCTATCACCATCACATCGGTCTCAATACCTGGGCGGGACGCGGCGCGCCGCCGCCCGCACCCGGGACCACCGGCTTATATCACTTCGCCATTCTCTTTCCCGACCGGCGGTCGCTGGCGCAGGCGGTGCGCCGCGTGCTCGATGCCGGGTATCCGCTCGAAGGGGCTTCGGATCACGGCGTGAGCGAAGCGGTTTACCTGCGCGATCCCGACGGCAACGGCGTCGAGCTGTACCGCGACCGGCCGGAAGCAGAATGGCCGCGTGCGCCGGACGGAACGCTCCGGATGCACACGCGGCCACTCGACCTCGATCAGCTGCTACAAGAAGCGTAACGCGCTAACGATTCGCTTTCAGTAATTCCGGCGACACCTTCGTCGCCGCAACGACCGGCGGCGTGGTGTGCTGGCCGCGCGGAATCATCCCCGGCAGGTTCGCCAGCTCGAACGCCGACACCGCCATCACCGTCGACGCCTGCCGCAGGTCCCAGTCGATCGCCTTGTCCCAGGTGTCCGACTGCGAGTGGTGCGTGTGGTTGTAGCCGCGCGTGATCTGATTGAAGTTGAAGCCCGGCACGCCGTAAGGCAGGAACGACAAGTGGTCGGTGCCGCCCTTGGATGCGTCGGTCACGGTGTCGGCGTTCAGGCCGTGCAGCGGCGCGAGAATCGCACGCCACAACCCGAACAGCTCGGGCCGGCCCTGCAGCGCCTGGCCGGTCACGGCCCCGGCGCCGTTGTCGAGCACGATCACGGCTTGAATCGAATCGGCTTCGCCGGCGTGCTGCTCGGCGTACTTGCGGGAGCCGATCAACCCTTCTTCTTCTCCCGTGAACAGCACGAAGCGGATCGTGCGCTTGGGCTTCAAACCCGACTGCGCGATGATGCGCGCGGCCTCGAGCGTCGCCATGGAGCCGGTGCCGTTGTCGGTAGCACCCGTCCCCAGGTCCCATGAATCGAGGTGGGCGCCGACGATCACCACCTCGCCCGGCAAATCCGTGCCGCGAATCTCGGCGACCGTGTTCCACTGCGGCACCGAGTCTTTCATGTTGAGCGTGTTCTGAATGCTCGCCTGCAGCTGCGGCGTCATGCCGTTGTCGAGCAGGCGGTTGAACAGGGCGTACTCTTCGTGAGCCGCCACCACCTGGGGCAGCGGCATCACACGCGTCGGCGAGCCGCTCATGTTGAGCAGGTCCTGCTCCTTGCCGCCATCGAGCAGGATGCCCAGGGCGCCGGCGTCGCGCAGCAGGAAGGGCTGATCGGCGGTGAACTGTTGCTGCCGCGCCCGCGCCGCCGAGTCGCGCTGCGGTTGCTGGAAGCCGCGGAACGCGTCCCGTTGCCGCTGCGAATCGGCGGCGCTCATCGGCGGGCCGTCGTTGTTCCACACCGTGGACGCCGGCCGCAACATGACCCAGGCGCCTTTGACCTTGCCCTTGTTGGCCGCGAGGCTCTCCGGCGTGCTCGCGTCGATGCGCACGACCGCACCGGTCACGGGCTTCCCACCCGTCCCCGGCGTCCACGCCCAACTCGCCGCGACGACGTCGTGCGCGCGCGGCGCCACCAGCCGCATCCACATCGCCCCGCGCTCCCACGTGCCGCCGAAATTCCACGACTCGAGGTGCGCGGCGAGGCCGTACGCCTGGAACTGCTTCATGGTCCACTCGTTCGCGGCACGAACGGCGGGCGACCCGGTGAGACGCGGTCCGATCACATCGGTGAGGTACTGCAGGTTCTTCATGACTTGGGACTTGTTCATGCCCTGGTCGACGAGGGCGCCCACGCCGCTCGTATCCACCGTGGGGATGTTGGGGACGCCGGTGGGGCGCGGGGCGCCGCCACCACCCTGCGCAACGAGCGGTGTGACGGCGAGCGCAGCGCCCGTGAGCGCGGCGGCAGCGCAACGGAGAAGGTTCACGGTGACGACTCCTGTTGAATGAGACCGGATAAATGAAGGCTCATTAGGGTACGCGCGATTCCCGGCATCCGTTAGGGTCTTGTCAGACGTACTTCCTGAGTGACCGGTGCGGGGTAACCTCTCGGTTACCCAACTCCACTTCGGAGGTATCCATGCCGTCGCGTGGTCCGTCCATCCTCGTGGTATTCGGTGCCGTCTGTCTCGCCGCCTGCGGCGGCGGTGACGGGGGCACGCCGCCCCCGCCCGCCGCACATCAGATCGCCAAGTCGTCCGGTGACAGCCAGGCCGTCAACGTCGGCACGCTGGTGCAATTACAGGTCCTCGTGACCGACACAGGTGGTCATCCGGTCGCCGACGTGCCGGTCGCCTGGGCCGCTGCCGGGGGCACGCTGTCGGCCGCGTCGAGCAACAGCGACGCGCTGGGTGTCGCCACAATCACGCTGACGCTGCCGGCGAGCGCCGCGACCGTGACCACCACCGCCACCAAGGCGGGCCTGGTGGGCTCGCCGGTGACGTTCACGTCGTTCGCGCAGGTCAACGGCGCCTACCGCATCCAGAAGTTCGCCAACGACAGCCAGACCGATACGGTCCTCTCCACCCTGGGCAATCCGTTCCGCATACACATCACGGATTACCAGAACAACAACGTCGCGAGCTACACCGTGAACTGGACCGTGCTCGCAGGCGGCGGCTCGGTCGGCGCGCCCACCAGCAACACCGACGGCTCCGGGATCGCGCAGATCACGCGGACGCTCGGAGCCACCGCCGGGCCGCAGACGGCGCGTGCCACGGTCACCGGATTGGTCGGCTCGCCGATCACGTTCACCGGGATCGCGACACACGGGCAGGCGACGGTGTTCGCCATCAACAACCAGAGTGACACCGCCGGAGTGGTCAACTCGACGCTCGGCTACGGTGCCAAGGCGTCGGACGCGCACGGCAATCCGGTCAGCGGCATCGCGGTGGCCTGGGCCGTCGTGGCGGGCGGCGGGTCCAACAACCCGACGTCGAACTCGACCGCCGTCAACGGCGTCGCGGTGACGACG
>WNGO01000520.1_pt1 | contig 24149 bp, 22 predicted proteins | sample 5400511 | NCBI WGS metagenome assembly WNGO01 (sample SAMN13153380, study PRJNA577476) | soil metagenome | isolation source: 20 cm soil or saprolite under Garry oak tree replicate 2 | place: USA:California | collected 2016-06-15 | reverse complement strand
GGCGTCGTCGCGCGCGGCACGCTGACGCTGGAGCAGCCACCCGCGTACTCGACCCTCTGCATCGCCCCCTCGCTCGACTATCTGGAGCGGGCGTATGACGACGCCAAATACGGCAAGGACTCGACGACCCCGTACGTCGAGGTCCAACGTACGGATGGGCGCGTGGAGGTCCATGTGCAGTTCGTGCCGCCTGGCAACCACGACGGGCTCGCGGAGCGCGTTGCGCAGATCCTCGACGTTCGCCCCAACCAGGTGACCCTGCAGCCAGCCGAGGAGAGCCTCTACCACGGAGAGCTCACTCTCGACCAAATTCTGTTCATGCGTCCCGTGCCGGGTTGGAGCCGCTATCGCACGCCCATCGACGGGCTCTATCTGTGCGGCTCGGGTACGCACCCCGGCGGCGGGGTTCCGGGGGCCGCCGGGCGCAACGCGGCGCGTGAGATCCTATGAGCTTCCTCAAGACCGTCGAGAGCTATCGGCAGGGCGCCCGCACTGCGTCGGCCGCGATGCGACGCTCGCCGCGCCGGGCGATTATTTCGTCGCCCAAGTCGCCGGCGAGAGCATCATCGTGTTACGCGATCAGTCCGGTGAGCGGCGCGCCTACTACAACGTCTGCCGCCATCGCGGCACCAGACTGTGCGAAGCGCCCAAAGGCCGCCTCTCCGAAACGATCCAGTGCCCGTACCACGCCTGGACCTACGCGCTCGATGGCCGCCTGATCGGCGCGCCGCACATGCATGAAGTCGAGGGGTTCGACAAGAAGGCGTACCCGCTGCACACCGTCGCGCTCGCCGAGTGGGAAGGATTCCTGTTCATCAATCTCGATCCCCACGCGCCGCCGGCACCGAATTGGTTCGCGCCGCTCGCGGGACGGTTCTCACGCTACAACCTGCCGCTCCTCCGGACGGTCCGGCGGATCGAGTACGACGTGAAGGCGAACTGGAAGCTGATCCTGCAGAACTACAACGAGTGCCTGCACTGTCCCACGATCCACCCCGAGCTGTCGACCAAGCTGCCCTACACGAGCGGCGCGAACGACCTGATCGAGGGGCCGTTCCTCGGCGGCTACATGGAGATCAAAGCGCCGAACGAGAGCGCCACGATGACCGGCCGGGCGTGTGCGCTGCCGCTCGGCACGCTGCCGGCCGACGATCAGCGCCGCGCGTTCTACTACGCCCTGTTTCCAACAATGATGCTCAGCCTGCATCCGGACTACGCGGTCTCCTACACGGTGTGGCCAGTGGCGCCCCTGCAGTCGCGCGTGGTCTGTGAGTGGATGGTACACCCGGACGCGCCTGCCGCCGCCGGCTACAACATCCAGGATGCCGAGGAATTCTGGGACCGCACCAACCGGCAGGATTGGCACATCTGCGAGCAGAGCCAGCTCGGCATCAGCTCCAGGGTGTACGCCCCGGGGCCTTACTCGCCGCGTGAGAGCATCCCCGCCGCATGGGATCGCACCTACTTGAGGGCATTTGAAGGCTCTTGAAGATGTGCTGACGGAAGTCGCGGAACGCCTCAAGGACAATTACCCGTACGGCGATCCGCTGTACGCGGGACAGATGTTGAAACCGCCCCATGAGGTAGCGCGCCGCGCGTACGAGATGGCCCTCAAGATCAATCCGAACAACCACGCACTCGACGGCGGCCGCGCGAGCTCGGCGATGGAAAAAGAGGCAGTCGCCGCGCTCGCGCGCATGATTGGGTGGGACACCCACCTCGGCCACCTGTGCGGCGGCGGCACGATGGCGAATCTCGAGGCGCTGTGGATCGCCGGGCAGCTCCATCCGGGCAAGACGATCCTCGCCTCGACCCAGGCCCACTACACGCATCAACGGATCGCGGGAGTGCTGGGCCTGCCGTTCGAGACGATTCCGTGCGACCGCGCCGGCCGGATGGACGTCCCGGCGCTCGCGCGCCGGCTGGCGGCCGGCGGAGTCGGAACGGTCGTCGCCACGATGGGCACGACGGCCACCGGCGCCGTGGATCCGCTCGATGCGATCGTCGAGCTGCGCGGCCGCCACGACTTTCGCATCCACGCCGACGCGGCGTACGGCGGCTACTTCCTGCTCGTCAAGGATCTCGCGGCCGAGACGCGCCGGGCGTTCGACACGATCGGCGAAGCCGCGTCAGTCGTCATCGATCCGCATAAACATGGACTGCAGCCGTATGGGTGTGGGTGTGTGCTGTTCCGCGATCCGGCGGTGGGGCGTCTGTACTATCACGACTCCCCATACACCTACTACACGTCGACGGACATGCACCTCGGTGAGATCTCGCTCGAGTGCTCGCGACCGGGCGCCGCGGCCGTCGCGCTCTGGGCGACGCAACGCCTGTTCCCGCTGGTCCCGAATGGCGAATTCGCGAAGGGACTCGCGAGCGGGCGTGCGGGAGCGCTGGCGTTGTACGAGCGGCTGCGAAAGGACGGGCGCTTCGTGACCGGCGCGGCGCCGGAGCTCGACATCCTCGTCTGGGCGCCGCGCGCCAAACGGATCAGCGACGCATCCGCGCTCACGCAGCGCATCTTCGACGAGGCCGCTCGGCGGCAACTGCATCTCGCGCTCGTGACACTGCCCGTGCACCTGATCGACGTCCAGGACATGCAGCGCGACCAGGACACGATCATCTGCCTGCGGTCCGTCTTGATGAAACCGGAGCACCGCGAGTGGGTCGATCGGATCTGGTCGATTCTCGACGCCGCCACCGGTGCGGTCGGCGCGGCGCGGCGTTAGTCCACGAATCCGCTCGACAGGCCGACGATCAGGTTGCGTCCCGGGTCGAACGCGAACTCCTTGTAGCGGCTCAGGAAGCTGCGGTAGCGCTGGTTGAGCGCGTTCCGCAGCGAGATGTCGAGCCGCAGCGCGCGGCCGAACAACCGGACGTCCGCCCCGCCGCCGAGGTGGAGCAGCGCGTACCCCGGAGTCGGGATGTCGAGCGGGTTCAGCCGTTTGGGACGGTCATACGCATCGACATCCACGCTCAACCGATCGCGCCAACCAAGTCCCACCGCCGCGCGCACCGGCGGCAGCAGCGGCAGCGGCTCGTGCGCCGCGAGGTTGGTGCCCCGCACCACTTCCACTCTGCTGCGGGCGACCAGGCCCCGCCCGATGTCGGCCTCGAACACCGCTTCACCACCCAACATTTCCGCTTCCGCCTGTCGGTACTGATAGACGGGCAGCGAATCGATGACCAGGGCGGTCGGCGTGATGTAGATGTAGTCGGACATCCGGTTGTGGTAGGCGGCCAACTGCAGCCGGGCATGCCGTCCGCTCCAGCGCACGCCGAGGTCCACGCCACGGCTCGCTTCCGGCTTCATGGTTGAATCGCCGAGCTCGTAGCGGGCCTCACCGATGTGGGGCCCGTTCGCGAACAGCTCGAACAGCGTGGGGGCGCGCCAGGCGCGGCCCACGTTCAGGCTCAGCGACAGTCCCCCGCCGGGCACCGGAGTGAAGACGATGCCGGCGTTTCCAGACCATGCCTGGGAATTCCGGTCCTGCGCGACGACACCGAGCGAGTCGTTGCGATCGGCGCTGAGCCGGCGCGCATCCGCCCGGACGCCCGCTAACAACGTCCATCGTCCCGATCCCGGACTCCATTGCTGGAATGCGAACGCGGCGCCAGAGCGGATGCTGGCGTTGGGTACGATCGGCTCGCGACCGCTCGCGTCATTGCTCTGACCGACCGTCGTGATGCCGAACGTGGTGCCGCCATGATGTAGCAGCAAGTCGAGCGAGCCGGTCTGGAGCAGGAGATTGAACTGTTCCGATTCCGTACCTGTCGAGTCATCCGCGATTTCGATCAACGAGTGCCGTTGCACCTGAGCCTTGGCTTCGAGACGCCAACGTCCCCACGGCCGCTGGCCGGTGATCTGGACGCGCTCATCGCCGGCTCTGCGCTCCGGTCCACCAGTCTCGCCGGGCGGTGCATTCGCCTCGAGCAGCTTGAATTCGCCGCCGTAGTGCACCACGCGAACAGACAACGAGCTCCCCGACGGCCAGCGCCAGCCCGCCGCGGCGTCGCCGTTGAACGCGCCGAATCCGGTGTTGTCGAGCTCGCCCGCGGGCGTGTGCAGGTTGCTGGCATGCCGGCCGATCGCGGCGACGCGCCAGCCCATCTTGCCGCGTGCGCCTTCGACTTGTGCGCCGGGGGCGATTTCGATGTTGTTGCTCGCCGCCGACAGTGTGAATCCCGTGCGGATGAACGCGGGCCCGCCGGCGGCATCTGGCAGCGCCTCGGGGATGACGTTGATCACCCCGCCGAGGGCATCGGAGCCGTACAGCACGCTCGCGGGACCGCGAATCAGCTCGACGCGACGGACGAACGCCGTCTCGACTGACGGACCATCCTCATCGCTCCAGGAGTAGTCCTCGAGCCGGCTGCCGTTTTCGAGCACGAGGACGCGCGGGCCGGAGAATCCGCGAATCACCGGTTTCCCGATCTGCGAGCCGGTGGTGATCGCCCGCACGCCGGGGAGGGCCTCGACGACATGGGCCAGGGAAACGCTCTGCGCCTGTCGCAGCTCATCGCCTGCGAGCGCGGTGGCGGGCAGCGGTGAGCTCGCGGACGCGAGCGGCTGCCGGGTGGCGGTCACAGTCACGGGCTCGAGCCGGAATGCGCTGGGCGTGAGCACGATCTCCAGGGCACGCCCGGGCTGTCCGCCGCCCACCACGATCTCGCGCACCGCCGGCGCAAATCCGCTGCGCCGCACCGCGAGCGTGTAACGGCCGGGCGCCAGTGTGATCCGGAATGTGCCGTCGGCGCCGGTTGTGACGCTTCTTCCGAGGTCTGTGACCTCGACGATCGCCTGCGCGACGAGTTGACCGGACGCGTCGACGACTCGGCCGGTCACGCTATCCGCCGGCAGGACAAAGAGGACTAATAGTAGAAGGGGCAAGATGGCTTAAAAGTATCGTGACGGTGAGATTTGGCGCCATGACCAGCTGGCTCGGCGATTGGGCAAATCTCTTGCTGCGGTGGGCGCACTTCATCGCCGGCATCGCCTGGATCGGCAGCTCCTTCTACTTCATTTGGCTGGATCGCGCGCTCACCAAACCCGAACACGCCAGGCCCGGCGTGGAGGGGGACCTGTGGATGGTCCATAGCGGCGGCTTCTACCAGGTAGAGCGGCGCCGACCCGGACCGGGGGAAGTACCGGCAGTCCTGCATTGGTTCAAATGGGAAGCGATGCTGACGTGGATGACGGGCATCTCGCTGCTCGTCCTCGTCTACTACCTCAGCGGCGCCTATCTGCTCGATCCGAGCGTTTCCGTCATTGGGCGTGGCACGGCCATCGCGCTGGGCGTAGGCCTTCTCGTCTTCGGGTGGCTGATCTACGATGCGCTGTGGCGCTCGCTCGCCCGCCGCCCGGCCGTGGCGACGGCCATCTCCCTGGCACTGCTCACCGCCGTCACGGTGCTCCTCTGCCGCCTGCTCTCCGGACGTGCTGCGTTCATGCACATCGGATCGCTGCTCGGCACGATCATGGTCGCGAATGTCTGGATGCGGATCCTCCCCGCACAACACCAGATGCTGGCCGCCACGCGCGCGGGGCGACCGGCGGATTTCACGCAAGGCGAACGCGCCAAGCAACGGTCCGTGCACAACAGCTACATGACCTTCCCGCTCCTCTTCATCATGCTGTCGAATCACTTCCCCGGGACGTACGCGAGCCCGGTCAACTGGCTCGTTCTGCTCTTGCTTTGCGTCGCCGGCGGCGCGGTACGGCACGCGATGATCGGTCGCGGCGCCGGTGCGCGCTGGGCACTCGTTCCCGCCGCGCTGGCGCTCGCCGGCGCGATGTTTTTCTCGGCCCCGAGGGGCGCCGCCGCCCGCGTCACCCCGACCGCGAGCGCTGCGGTGCCGACATTTGCTGCCGTCCGCGTCGTGATCGCACAGCGTTGCCAGTCCTGTCATTCGCAGTACCAGAGCGACCGCACCTTTGGACCGGCGCCCGGCGGCGTCACATTCGACACCCCGGAAAGCATCGTCCGGCTCGCCGAGCGCATCCGCGTGCGCGCGGTCGAGACGAAGACGATGCCTCTGGCGAACAAAACCGGCATCACCGAAGACGAACGCGCCCTCCTCGGCCGCTGGATCGCATCCGGCGCTCCGCTCCGCTGATCAGCGACGCGTCAAATCAGCCGTGGGCAGGAGACGTGGCGCTCGCCGCGGCTTGGCCGCCTGCTCGTAGGCGTATGCCAGCTTGAGCAGCGTCGCCTCGGTCCAGGGCTTCCCGATGAACGACATGCCGACCGGTAGCCCGAAGGAATAGCCAACGGGCACCGTGATGGTGGGATAGCCGGCCACCGCGGCGATGCTCGAGTTGCCGCCCCCCGCGGAGCAGTCGCCATTGACCAGATCGATCAACCATGCCGGTCCGCCGGTGGGCGCCACGAGAGCGTCGAGCTTGTCTTTCGCGAACGCCACGTCCGCGCCTTCCGCGCGCGATAACCGACGGCAGTGCGCGAGCGCCTCGATGTAGGCGTCGTCGGTGAGAGGCCCTTTCTCCTGCGCCTGGATGAAGGTCTCCTGACCGAAGTACGGCAGTTCCGTCTCTTTGTGCGCGTCGTTGAAGGCGATCACGTCGGCCAGTGTCTTCACCCGACTCGCTCCGCCGAGTCCCGCGAGATACGCGTTCAAATCGGCCTTGAGCTCGTACAACAGAACGGTGAATTCCTGGTCGCCGTAATCGCGCATGTGCGGAATCTCCACCGGGTCGACCAGGACTGCTCCCTGCGCTTTGAGCACGTCGAGCGCCGCGTTCACCAGGCGGTCGCCTTCCGGTGAGCCGAACGCGGCCCGCACGACTCCGATGCGCGCGCCCTTCAGGCCGTTGGGATCGAGCGCCTTGGTGTAATCGGGAACTGTCGAGGGTGCGGCGGCTGTCGCCGGATCACCGGGCTCCGCGCCGGCGAGCGCGCCGAGCAGGATCGCGGCGTCGGTGACCGTCCGGCACATCGGTCCCGCCGTGTCCTGGCTGTGCGCGATCGGGATGACGCCGGAGCGGCTGACGAGGCCGACCGTGGGCTTCAGCCCCACGAGTGAGTTGGCGCCCGACGGGCAGACAATGGAGCCGTCGGTCTCCGTGCCGACGCCCACTGCCGCGAAACTCGCCGCGATCGCAGCGCCCGTCCCCGAGCTCGAGCCGCAGGGATTGCGATCAAGCGCGTACGGGTTCCGGCACTGGCCGCCGCGGCCGCTCCAGCCCGATATCGAGTGATTGGAGCGGATATTCGCCCACTCTGACAGATTGGTCTTCCCGATGATCACGGCCCCCGCGGCTCTGAGCCGCGCGACGAGCGCGGCGTCACGTGCCGCCGGGACGCCGACGAGCGCGAGGGACCCGGCGGTCGTCATCATGCGATCGGCGGTCGCGATGTTGTCTTTCACCAGCACCGGAATCCCGTGCAGCGGCCCGCGCACGTGCCCAGCCTTGCGCTCGGCATCGAGCCGGTCGGCGACCGTGAGAGCGTCGGGATTCGTCTCGAGCACCGCGTGCAACTTGGGGTCGAGCTCGGCGATGCGCGCGAGGTAGGCGGCGCAGATCGAATGCGCCGTGCGGGTGCCGGTGCGCATGGAATCCTGGAGCTGGGCGATGGTGATCTCTTCCAGGTCAAAATCAGTCGTGGTGACAGGTAGGGGCGCAGCATGCGCCCCTACTGATCTGACCAGGACCGATCCGGTTACTGCCGTGGCACCATAATGAAGAAAGGAACGGCGGCTGAGGCGATCCGTCATGCGAGGCTCCGGTTAGGATGTGATTCTGCCCACGGATACGGCGGGCACCTTGCGGTAAGCTGCGCCGCATGAATCTTGTGGCAGCCCTGGAGGGACGCGAGCCCTGAGTTTCCTGCGCTTTTTCCGCTTTACCAGCATCCGCACCAAGATGCTGATGTTCGCCGTCGTCGCGACGTTGTTACCATCGCTGACGACCGTCTGGATTTCCTACATCGAGAACAAGCGCGCGCTCCAGGCTAAAGCCTCCGAGGAATTGCTGGGCGTCAGCGCGCAGGCACTGCGCGAAGTCGACCTTTGGACCAAAGAGCTGCGCTACGATTTGCGCGTGTTCTCGAGCTCATATGAAGTCACGGAGAACCTCGAGCGCATTCCGCTGGCGAACGGCGAGGCCGTCCATTCCGGGATTTACTACAAGCGGCTCACCGATTACCTCAATTCGGTGCGCGACCGTTTCCCTGACTACTCCGAGCTCCTGGTCCTCGATCAACACGGGCACATGGTGGCGACGAGCGCGCCCCGCGCCCGCTCGGTAGCGCTGCCGCCCGACTGGGCCAGCGACCTCGTCAAGAACGACTGGGCCCTTGGCGCGCCGTACTGGGATTCGACCGGCACACATGCGGAATTGCTGGTGTCGGTCCCGATCGAGTCGGCGCGGCGCGCGGGCCGTGGCGCGGGCGGCATGCAGTTGCTGGGCGCGCTCGCCTCGCGCGTCAATCTGCACACGGTCGCGGACACCTTGAGGCGGTTTGCGCCCGGTGAATCGGGACAGATCTACCTGATGACCCGCACCGGCCGGCTCATCGTGAGCTCGCGTGGCAGCTCGCGGGAGCTGATGCGGCAGGGCTACTCGCGCGACGCCGCGAACTGGCTGCTGGCGCGCGAAGGACGCGCGATCCAGTTCGGCAGCTTCACGGGCGACCGAGTCGTCGGGAGTGTGCGCGTCGTTCCGGCCCTCAACTGGGTGGTCGTCTCGGAGATTCCATCGACCGAGGCGTTCAGCCAGGTGGCCCGGCTGCGCAACGTCACCCTCGGCATCGTCACCCTGCTGCTCGCCGTCGTCGGCGCACTGGCCTACCTGCTGAGCCTCCTGATCGTGCGGCCGCTCGACCGCCTCAGGCAGGCCGCGGCGAAGGTGGCCCGGGGCGATCTCGACGTCGGCCTGTCGGTCACGACCGGCGGCGAAGTCGGCTATCTGACCGAGGTCTTCAACAACATGGTGGCGCGGCTGCGCGAAGGCCGCACCGAGCTCGAGCGCCTCTCCGTGACGGATGCCTTGACCGGGCTGTACAACCGGCTGCGGATGATGGAAGTCCTCGAGAACGAAGTGCGCCGCTCCCGGCGCCTGCATCACCACTTCTCCGTCGTCATGGCCGACGTAGACCTGTTCAAGCGCTACAACGACGAGCACGGCCATCCCGCGGGCGATGTCGTCCTCCAGCGTGTCGCGGCGATCATGCGTGAGGCGAGCCGCGACGTGGACTTCGTGGCGCGCTACGGCGGCGAAGAGTTTCTGATCATGATGCCGGAGACGGAGCTGGAAGGCGCGACGGAGTATGCCGAACGGATTCGGAAAAAACTTGCGAAGGAGAAGTTGCCCGCCGGACACATTACGCTGAGTCTGGGCGTCTCCGCGTTCCCGATACACGGCGACTCACCGGACCAGCTCATCGCCGAGGCGGACGCCGCGCTGTATCTCGCGAAACGCGCCGGCGGCGATCGTGTCGTCGCGGCGGCGCGTCCCAAGGTCCCGGCGCGGTAGTCGCGAGTCTTACTGTCGCCGGTCGACCAGCGTCTGATGGATCCAGCCGGGCCGATCGCTGTCGTCCCTGATGCGCACCCACTGATCGACATACGCATACGCGACGATCGGCACGCCGGTCTCGAGCGTAAACAGGACCTTGAAGCCCGCCCCTGGTCCCTCGCGCACATTGGCACGGCCCGTCGTCTGCAGTTGCAGCGGTAACGCGAACGGCACTTCGCCCCGCCGCGTCGCGGACCGGTCGTCGCTGGCCACACGTCCCCGCCCCGCCGCCGCCGCGTTCTTCGCCTCGGTCGCGAGATACAGGGCGCCGGCGTAGTTCTGCTGATCGAACTCCGTCGTGGCGAGCTGAAGCAGCTGACTGCCTTGTCCGTACTCCGGCGACGGCGGCGCATTGTTCCCATTCGCGGCACGCAGCGCTTGCAGCGCGATCTCGGCCTCGGCCATGCCCGATGCCGCCTCCGCGCGTGTCGCAAGCGATTGCAGTTTCGCCATCGCCCGCACGACTTCGCGCCGGGCATCACCGAGCCGGCTCTGCAGCTCGTCCACCTGGGCTTCCTGCTCGAGCACCTTGAGCTCGAGGCGCGCCGCACGCTGCTCCAGCGCCGTGTCGCGCACCACCGCCGGTGATCGCTGCGTTACGCGCGCCGTATCGCGGGGCGCGCGCACTGGGGGCGCGTTTGCGGGGTGATGCGGCCGGCAGGCCGCGCCGAGCAGCGCAGCCAGAAGAACGAGGGGGCGCATGGGCGACTAAGTTGCATCCGGATGTGCATTCGTTCAACCGCGCGACCATTGACTTGAGTTTGGGCTCTGGTGATTCTTGGGCTATGGAAGTCACGCTGAAGGAGACCGACCGGTTGGAAGTGGTGCTGAAGAAGTTCAACCGTCAGATCACCAAAGCGGGCCTGTTTCAGGACATGAAGAAGAAACGCTTCTATGAAAGTCCCGCCGTTCAACGGCGGCGTAAGAGCAAGGCGGCTCGCCGCCGGAACCGTACACGCTAGGGAGTAACACACCGATGGCACGTATTACCGGTACCGTGAAGTGGTTCAACGACGCGAAGGGATTCGGTTTCATTACGCCCGAAAACGGCGGCAAGGACTGCTTCGTGCATCACACCGCGATTCAGGGAGAAGGGTTCAAGTCGCTGGCCGAGGGCCAGCGCGTCGAATTCGAGATCGTGCAGGGGCAGAAGGGCCCCGCGGCGGAGAACGTCGTGAAGTTGTAACCACCCGCGGCACCTGAAGCGGCACGGCGTCCCCCGATTCCGAGGGGGAGGCGCCGTGTTCTTTTTTTCAGGCCGCCTCGCCGTCCGGCGTCTGGTCATCCTCCGGGCCACCGAGCATGGGCGGGTGCTCGTAGACCACCGGGGGCGAACAGGTACAGGGCGTGGGTTGGGGCATCGCGAACTGGGCGCTGGCTCGCGGCGGCCGATATTCGATGGTCGCGACGTCCTGGATGATGCCGCCACAGAAGTGGCAGTGAATCTGGGACACAGGCCCACCCTCCCTTCGGGCGCGGGAGCGCTCTTACCATGCACCCGGGAGGCTCGAATTCGCAACTTTTCCGTCTCACGGCGAAGCGCCCGCGGAGGGTTAGACGCTGATTTTTCCTCCTCATCCCAAAGGATGAGGCACGAACCTTCCCGCCCGACTTGACTAATACCTTGGGAATTTGGCAACCTATTGTCTCAACCTCGTACTCTCGCCCCGGAACGAGGGCCGTCAGCAAACATGACCAAAAAAATTCAAATCCTCGTCATCGAAGACAATCGCCTGCTGCGTGACGGTCTCGCGGCACTCCTCGATGCGCAAGCCGAATTCAAAGTGGTGGCATGCGCCGAGGGCGGATCGGCGGCGCTTTCGCGACTGCAGGAGTCCAGGCCCCACGTCGTCTTGGTGGACGCCGCGTTGGGCCGCAATCGCAGCCAGCGCCTCGTCGAAAGCATCAAGGAGGCCGCCCCGCATTCGCGCATCATCATGATGGATATGCTGCCCGAGGAGGAGGACGTCATCGACTTCATCAAGCGTGGCGCGAACGGCTTCATCGCGAAGGACGCCGCGCTCGAGGAGCTCGTCAATACGATCCGCCAGGTCGCCAACGGCGGTGATGTCGTCCCGCCGGCGCTGACCGGCACGCTGCTGTCCCACATCGCGAAACAGGCCTCGGTGCTGCGCAATACGCCGATGATGGCGTCGGTGCGGATGACCAAGCGCGAGCAACAGATCACCGATCTCATCGCCGAGGGACTCAGCAACAAGGAGATCGCCCAGCGGCTCAACATCGCGACCTACACGGTGAAGAGTCACGTGCACAACATCCTGGAAAAGCTGGCGTTGCACAGCCGTCTCCAGATCGCCGCCCACGCACACAAGAAGACCCCGCCGAAGGGGGACCGCAGGAAGTTCGTTCGCTAGCGCCTACCGCGCTTAGTGCGAGAAATCGACCTTGGGTGTCTCCGCTGCTCCCGGTGTCTGCAATTCGAAATAGGGTCGCGGTTTTTTTCCCAACACCTTCGCGGTCAGCACCTGCGGGAAGCGCCGAATGTACGCGTTGTACGTATTCACACTTTCGTTGTAATCCTGACGAGCGACGGCGATACGGTTCTCCGTGCCTTCCAGCTGATCCTGCAACGTCCGGAAATTCTCGTTGGATTTGAGCTGGGGGTAGTTCTCCGCGATCGCGATCAGCCGTCCCAGCGGCGCGGTCAGCGCGGCGTTCGCCGCGGCCATCTGTTGCAGATCGCCGCTCTGGACCGCACCCGCCAGCCTGGCACGAGCGTCCGCGACCTGAATGAAAATCGTCTGCTCCTGCTTTGCGTATCCCTTGACCGTTTCTACCAGGTTGGGGATCAGATCCGCGCGCCGTTGGAGCTGTACTTTGATCTGGGATTCCGCGGCATTCACCTTCTCGTCCATCGTTTGGATCGTGTTGTAGCCGCAGCCGGCGACGAGGGCGAGTGCGAGCGGAAGGGCGAGAGCAGACCGGCGTCGATGCGCGTTCACGAAGGGTTCCTTTCCATACGGTTCAGGTACTCCGCCGTGCGCGTCACCGCTTCGAGATACGCGGCGGGCTCGGTCAGTCCATCCGGTGCGAATCCTATCAGGGCAGCGGCGTCGCGCACCAGAGCCGCCGAGTCGGCCGGCGGCGTGCGGCCGGCGAGTCGTACTACCGCGCGGAGCATGGTCAGGAAGCCGGCGCGCGTCCCGCGAACGACTTCGGCCAGGCGCTTGGGATGGTTCCAGCCGGCGACATAGGCCTGCCGCAGATGCACCAGCTTCCCCATCAGCTCGTGCTCGAGCTGCCGGCGGACATGCTCACGCCGGACGGTGATTCCGGTCCAGGGATCGCGGCCGGCCAGGATGCGGTGCGCCTCCCGAATGTCCTCATACTCGATCGGGAACGCGTCGGAGGACCGGCGCCACTCTCGTTCCGTCATGATGATGGGCGGTGGATGGCCGGCGGCAGACCAGTCCTTCATGACGGTCGCCAAGGGGCCGAGAAAATCGCTGTCGTCCGTGACGATGAGCAGCGTATTCATCGCCGCGGGGTCAGCGCTTGGCTCGCGCGCAGCGGAGCCGTAGAGCACCAGCGTCACGAGCCGCGGGCCAAGCGCTTCAGCGACCCGGCCGGCGAAGTTCTCCTGCGTCATTCGCGCCATATCAGAATCTTCCTCCCGCCCCGCCGCCAGAGAAGCCGCCCCCGCCACCGAACCCGCCAAATCCGCCCCCCCCACCGCCGCCTCCCCAGCCCCCTCCGCCTCTCCAACCACCGCCGCCGCGGCTCTGGCTCAAGCCCCAAAGGACCCACCACAGAATGCGGCCGCGCGTAACGACCAGGAGAAAAATGATGAATACCAGAATCCAGCCGATGGGAATGTTGACGCTAGGTCGCTCACGCAGCGCTCTCCCGACCGGGTCAGCCGCCGGACCAGTCAGCGTGACGCCGAAGTCGGCTGCGAACGCCTGCGCGATGAGGTCGACACCGAGCGCCAGCGCCTGCCCGTAATCTTCGGTGGCAAGCGCCGGCAGCATTGCGTCCCGGATTCTTCCCACGCGCGCATCCGGGAGGAATCCCTCCGCACCGCGGCCGGTGGCGATGAAGATGTCCCCCGTCCCCGGCCGGTGATTCTTCCGGGGCACGAGCAACACGACGACGCCCAGGTTCTTTTTGGGATCACCGGCCTCGCCCTTGGCGCCCACACCCCACTCCCGCCCGATCTGTACCGCCACATCACTCGCCGCGCGGCCCCCGAGATCGGAAAGTGTGACGACCGCGATCTCGCCTCCCGTCTTCTCCCGTACTTCCTGGATGACGGCCTCCACGTGGCGGATCGAGGCGGAATCGAGAACACCCGCAAAGTCGTTGACGAAACCGCGCGGCGGAGGAACGGAGATTTGCAGGAGAAAGGCGAGAAGGATCAGCGCTTCACCGGATCGAGAGATAAGATTGAGCTGCAATATATGCGCTTCGCACCGCGCCTGCGCGCAATCATCAGACAGCGTTGCCCGGTCTGTCTGGAGGGCAAGATGTTTTCGGGACGGTTCACGATGAACCCCACGTGCCCCGTGTGCGGGCATCGCTTCGAGCGCGAGCAGGGATTCTTTCAGGGAGCGATGTACGTGAGCTGGGTACTGGGCGTCACCTATCTCGCAGTGCTCGCGATTCTGGCGCAGCTGCTGCTCGTGCCCCACATCGGAATCGTCTGGGCCGTCCTGTGCGTAGTGACGATCCACATGATCTGCGTTCCCATCATCTTCCGGTACTCGCGCGTCATTTGGGCGCATGTGAACGTCGCCACCAAGCCATGACGGTTCTCGCGGTCGTCCTGCTCGTCGGCCTGGGACTGGTCGGGCTCGCGATGATCCCGCTGGGTCTTCCGGGACTGTGGGTGATGGTGGGAGGGACTCTCGCCTACGGCTGGCTGACCGACTTCCGAACGGTCGGCGTGGCCACCATCGCCATCGTGCTCGGGCTCGCGTTCCTCGGCGAAATCATCGAGAACTGGATTGGCTTTCGGTATGCCAAGCGCTACGGCGGGTCCACGCGATCCGGCTGGGGCGCGCTGATCGGGGGACTCGTAGGAGCGGTGGTCGGCGTGCCCGTCGCCGTCATCGGCAGCGTCATCGGTGCCTTCATCGGCTCCTTCGTCGGCGCGGCCCTGTTCGAGTACAGCTACTCGCGGCATACCGGCGTTGCTACTCGGGCCGGCTGGGGCGCGGTGGTGGGCCGCGCGGCGGGAGCCGCCGTCAAGATCGCGCTGGGATTGATCATTGCCGTCGTCGGGCTGTTTGCCGCGTTATCTTAGACCCATGACTCGATCCGTTCTCGCGCTCGCCCTGCTCCTGCCGGCTGCGCTTTCGCTGGCCGGGCAAGCCGCCCCACAGGCCGCCACTCCCGCGACAACCAATCGCTGGTCTCCAGATCCGGTCCACAGTGCGGTCGCGTTTCGCGTGCGCCATCTCGGCATCACATGGGTGAACGGCACATTCGGGCAGTGGACGGCCGACCTGAATTACGATCCGAGCAGGCCGGAAGCCGCGAGCGTCACGGCCCGCATTCAGACCGCCAGCGTCACGACCGGGAACGACCGCCGCGACAACGATCTGCGCCAGAACTACCTCGCCGTCGACAGCTTTCCCGAGATCACGTTCGTCAGTAAACGCGTGGAGAGGGTCGCACCCGATAAGCTGCGCATCAGCGGCGACCTCACGATGCGTGGCGTCACCCGCACCGCCGTGCTCGACGCCGACATTGGCGGCGTGTTGACGACGTCTCGGGGCCGCCGGGTTGCCTTCTCGGCGACCACCACCATCAGGCGCCAGGACTACGGCATCACGCGGAACGGCTTCATGGAAGGCGCGCAGATCGTCGGCGACGACGTGCGCATCACGATCGACATCGAGGCTCCCGAACGCACGACGACGCCCTGAGCCACAAGCACGGGGGCGCCGTCAAGTACGCTCTGCTGGTTCTCGTCTGGCAGTTCCTGCCGCTCTCTGGCGCCCCGGCGCAGCGCCAGGCGAGTCACACCATCCGGTGGTGGGAAGCCGCTATTACCGTCGGTACGATCGCCGCGGTGAGCGTATTCGATCGGCAGGTCGACGACTGGGTACAGGACCGTCGTTCGTCCCATAGCGATGCCGTCGCGCGCGCGTTCCGCAAGGGTGGTGAACCCGTAGTCGTATTCGGCATCACCGGTGGCATTCTGGCCGCCGGAGTCATTAGCGGCCGCAAGGACCTACAGCGCAGCGGCGGCCGAGTGCTCGCCTCGGTGGTCACAGCGGGGCTGACAACAGTCGCGATCAAGAGGATCGTGGGCCGGTTTCGTCCCGACGTCACGAGTGACCAGTACGTCTTCAGGCCGTTCTCCGACCACGACGCGTTTCCGTCCGGCCACACGACGGTGGCGTTCGCGCTGGCAACCGCACTCGCGGAAGAAATCCACCGCCCCTGGGCGACGGTCGTGCTGTATACCGGGGCCGCCGGCACCGCATGGTCGCGCCTCAACGATCACAACCACTGGCTATCAGATGTTCTCGGTGGTGCGGCGGTCGGGATCACAGCCGCCAAAGCGATCGAGGGCCGCTGGCGCATCTTCGGCCTCGGCCCTCCCCAGTTCCTCGTAAGCCCGCATCGCGCCCGCGTCGAGTGGCGACTGACCTTCTAACAAACGTTTACGGATTAAGTCTGTGCGGCACCTCGACGAGCTGTTCGATCAGTACTGACAGGCGATTCGCGAGCTCCTCGGCCTCGCGCAGCCGCTTCATGCTGCTGCGCCGATATACCGTGCGCGCGGTCAGGTACGTGATGCCCAGCCATACGGGGACGACGGTGATCACGGCCGCGCCGACCAGGTGCAGCGCCCCCACGCCCACGCCGAGGATCGGGCCCATGCCGCCACCCCCCATCCCGCCGCCGATCCCACCGAACACGGCGCCGATCAGCTGATTCAGGTTTTCTTGAATCGTGACGCGCGTCTGCCCGCGTCGCACCGAGACGGCGACTTCCAGATCACGGCGAATCGCCGGCCCACGGGCCGCAATCCACGAAAACGAGCGGCCGAACTGGCTCACCTGCCCCGCATTGCGCAGGACGCGCCGGATTTCCTCGACAACCGTTGAGTATTCGGACTCGGGCAGCTCGCCCTCGATCACCCGCTCGAATAGGATCTCCGTCGGGCCGGCGACCCAGTGGTTCGTACGATTCGGGGTTCCGGGGGTCACGTAGGGCGTTTGGAGCGACTCCGCCGCGGCACGCACAACCTCGGGAGCGACGCCCACTTCGCCGGCTAACGCCTGCACCCCGCCGATCGTCATCGCACCGGAGCCCGTCTTGTTCGCCTCCATCTCCGTCGCGCGTTTGACGATCTCCTGCACCTCGTCCTTGTCATAGCGCCGCCGGGGCCCCGAGCTGCCGCGAGTCAGCTCGTCGACGAGCGCCGCCGTAGTCGCCGTACGCTGATCATGGCGGATCGCCAGGCCGCGCACGAGCGCGCCCTCGATTTTCGCACCGATGCTCGTCAGCCGGGTGCGGTGGCTCGCCGACGCCTCGAGGAAGCGCCCGGCCCGAACGGCGTCTTCGGTGGGCCAGCGACCGGGGACGTCGCCGACGAGCATTTCATAGACGACGACGGCCAGGCTGTACACGTCGGTGCGCTCGTCCAGATCGGCCAGACCCGCGGCCTGCTCCGGGCTCATGTAGCCGGGCGTGCCGACGGGGAAACCGGTCCGCGTCAGGTTCGCGCCGCCGGCCGTACTGACCGCCTTGGCGATCCCGAAGTCCGCGACGATCGGATGTCCCTGCGAGAACAGAATGTTCTCCGGCTTGATATCGCGGTGCAGCACGCCCATGCGATGGGCGTAGGACAACGCATCCGCGACCGGCTCGGCGATGGCGAGGGCCTGGTCGCGCGAGACGGCACGACGCGGTGGTCCTTCGAGCTGCTGGCGTAACGAGCCGCCGTCGATGTACGGCATGACGTAATAGAGGAAACCGCCTGCCTCGCCCGAATCGTGCAGCGTGAGGATGTGCGGGTGCTGCAGCCGCGCCGCGATCTGAATCTCTTTCAGGAAGCGCTCGGCGCCGAGGAAGGCCGCCAGGCCCGGGAGCAGGACTTTGAGGGCGACGGCGCGGTAATGTTTCTTGTCGTCGGCGAGGTACACCGTCGCCATTCCGCCGCGGCCGAGCACGCGTCGCAGTGTGTAGCGAGCGGCGAGTGCCGTTTGGAGGTCGGCGGGGATCTCCAGGGTCTGGTCCACGCGGAGAAGTTACGCGGCTTCGGCCGCTTTGGTTACGACGGCGCGGGACTCGTCGTACTCCCCTTCCCACCGGGCCATGACGACCGTCGCCAGGCAGTTGCCGATGAGGTTCACAGTTGTCCGCGCCATGTCCATCAGCACGTCAACCCCCAGCAAGACGATGGCTGCTTCCGCGGGCAGGTGAAAGGACGCGAGCGTGCCGGTGAGAATCACGAGCGCCGCGCGCGGCACGCCTGCGACGCCTTTGCTGGTCAACATCAACGTCAGCATCATGAGCAGCTGCTGCCCGATCGTCAGCGACACCCCGCCCGCCTGTGCCGCGAACAGCGATGCAACCGAGAGGTACAACGTGCTGCCGTCGAGGTTGAACGAATAGCCGGTCGGCATCACGAACGCGACGATGCGGCGCGGCACACCGATCGCTTCCATCTGCTCCATCGCCTTGGGCAATGCCGCTTCCGACGAAGCGGTCGAGAAGGCGATCAGTGCCGGCTCCCTGACCGCGGCGATGAATGGACCAAGCGGGACTCGCGCCAGTCGCGCGACCGGCAGCAGCACCACGAGTCCGAACACGACGAGCGCGATGTAGAGGGTGAGGACCACCAGACCGAGACTCTGCAGCAGCTTGAAAGCCCCTTCCGGGCCGCCGTGTTTCACGACAGCCTGGCCCACCGTGAACGCCAGTGCGGCCGCGACGCCCAGCGGCGCGAACTTCATGACGACGCCGGTGAATTTGAACATCACCTCCGCCACGGCCTCACAGAATCCGAGCATCGTCTCCTTCGCGCGGCCCCGCACCTGCGACAGCCCGATCGCGAAGAGCACCGACCAGAAGACGATCTGCAACATCTCGTTGTTCGCGGCCGCATCGAAAAAACTCTGCGGCACGATGTGCTCGAGCACACCCGTGAACGTGACCTTCCCTGCCGGCGCGACCGCACCGGCGGTCTCTGGCGAGACCAGTGACACGCCGACACCGGGCTTCAGGATGTTGACGGCGAGCAAGCCGATGAAGAGCGCGAGTGTCGTGACGACTTCGAAATAGACGATGGACTTCAAGGCGAGCCGGCCGACGCGCTTCATGTCGTCGCCGTGCCCCGCGATGCCGACGACCAGCGTGCCGAAGATGAGCGGCACGATGATCGATTTGATCATCCGGAGAAATACCGTGGAGATCGGGCTAAGGGAGACCGCGAATTTGGGAAAAAAGATTCCGACCACCACGCCGACCACCATGGCCGCGATGATCCACTGCGTGAGGGTACGGCGACGGAGGAACGTCCACATGGGGCGGCGTGAAGGATAACCGCCCCAAAACGACGGCCGCTAGCGCTTGATGAAGGTGCCGCGGCGCAGCTCGTCGTACGCGGTCTGCAGTTCCTCCTGGGTGTTCATCACGATCGGCCCCTGCCACGCAACGGGCTCCTGCAGCGGCTGCCCTGACACCAGCAAGAACCGCATGCCTTGCTCGCCCGCCTGCACCGTGATCTCGTCTCCCGAGTCGAACAGGACCAGGGAGCGGTTCCCCGTGTCCTGGGGACTCTCGCTGCCGGCATCGCGGCCACCGGCCGACACGCGGTCGGTGCGGACGCCCTGCGGCGCGGATGCATCGCGAAAGCTGCCGTTGCCTTCGAACACATACGCGAACGCATGCCGCGACGATTCCACCGGAATCGTCTTGCGCACGCGCGGCGGAATCCAGACGTCCAGATAGCGCGGATCGGCCGCGACACCTTCCACCGGGCCGCGCTTGCCCCAGAAATCGCCCGCCACGACGCGCGCGCGAGTGCCGTCGTCGTCCACGACCTCCGGGATTTCCTTGGCATGAATGTCCTGATAGCGCGGATCGGTCATCTTGAGGCTGCGCGGCAGATTCGCCCACAGCTGAAAGCCGTGCATCCGGCCGCGCTCGTCGCCCTTCGGCATCTCCTGGTGCAGAATGCCGCTGCCCGCGGTCATCCACTGCACGTCGCCGGCACCCATGCTGCCGCGGTTGCCCAGGCTGTCGCCGTGCTGGACGCTACCGCTCAGCACGTAGGTGATCGTCTCGATGCCGCGATGCGGATGCCACGGAAAGCCGGGGAGATAGTCCTCGGGGTGCTCGTTGCGGAAATCATCCAACAGCAGGAAGGGATCGAAGTCGCCGGTTTTTCCGAACCCGAACGCGCGGCGCAGCTTGACGCCGGCGCCTTCGAGCGTGGGCAGCGACTGGGAAATCGATTTGACGGCACGGATCGACATATGTCCTCGTGGGAACCAGTTGCTACCAGAACACTAACCGGTTCCCGTGAGTCTAGAACCCCAGCCAGTACGTCATCTTCACGAGAAAGATGTTCTCGGACGGGCCCTGAAACAGCGCGCTCGCATCATCACTGAATTGAATGTTGCCGCGCGGCAGGTCGGGGATCTGGCTACTGCGCGTCCAGACCACGAAGAGCGTGGATCCCGGCCGATACTCCCAGCGCAGGACCGCGTTCCCACGCAGCGACCGGAACGTGAACGTCGGGTCCTGGAACCGGTAGGTCGGCGACCCGCTGAGCGTGTCCGTGTCCGCGTCGAGCAGAATCCTCGCGGGTTGGGTGGGATCGACATTGGGCGTGGTGATGAACGTGCCGAAATCGCGACCATACTCGAGCCGGCGGGACGAGCGCGGCGCCGCAAACTCATTGTAGCGGGCGAACTGGCCGGACGCGATCAGCGGCTGCAGGAACAGCTCGAGCGTCAGTGTGGGCGAGAACGTCACGTTGAACCGCGTGTCCATCGATACCGAATTCTGCGTCAGATGTGCGAACACATAGCGCTCGCGGTAGAACAGCGCATAGGTGGAATCGTCGTAGCTGCCCACGAACTGGCTACCGGTCTCCGAGTGATTGATCGAGGGACCCAGGGAGACGGCGACATTGGAGCGAGGCTTCAGGTTCAGCGAGACGCTGAACGAGTGATCGCAGTCGCCATCACTGTTGCAGGCGTGGTCCGCGTTGAAATTGCCCGACACTTTCTTCCGAGAGTCGGTCTGCACGCCGACGTTGAAGTAGTTGAGCGCCGGCCGCCGCACCACCGGGCCGCCGCGCGTCAACCGGTCGTCGAACACGCTGGGCCGGTGAATCCAGAATCCAGTCAGCCACCAGTAGCTCAAGGTCTGGAGCTGCCCGAACGTCTGGACCTGGCGATCGGTGAGGTCGCCGTCGAAGTTGTATCCCTGCTGCCCGCCGGCAATCAGATAGAGCTGCCGGTACCATTTGGTCGGCTTGGTCCAGATAGGGAAAATGTTGGCGGACATCCACCAGTAGTCGGCCCGCGAGAAGAACGCGATGTCGTTGTTGTTGAACGCCGGCGTGCGGAAGTTGGTGGAGACCTCCCAGAGCCAGTGGCCCGATTCCTTCGCCATCCGCGCGTAGCCGCCCAGACCCTGCATCGACGTGCGCGGCCGGAGGGCGTCCGTCGTATCCGACCGGTCGCGCCGCTGGAAGAAATGCGCCGAGCCGAAGCGGATCCGGCGCATGGCCGCCGTGTCTCCCGCGACGTCGGTGCCCGCCAATTGCGCCATCAGGTGAATAGTGCGCTTGCTCCACCACGAGTCCGTGCCGATGCCGAAGGCCTCGGCGTGATGGGACAACCGGCTGGCGACATAGGGATCGCCGAGATCCCGATAGACGGACGTCGCCATCGCCTTGATCTGTGTGGCGCCACCCCGCAGATCCTTGGCCACGCGCGACGCGAAGTAGTTGGTCATCGGCTCGACGGTGAATTGACCGCGGGTGCTATCCGTGAACTCGACGGGCGCCCGTTCGCGCCGGGTGATCCCGTCGAGCGCGCCGATGGACCAGCCGGACCGCGTCCGACCCGTGAGCTTCGCGGCGCCCAAAATCGTCGAGTTCTCCGGCATGTCGGCGTACCCGACCGGCACGGCCAGACCGCCGCGGAACGGCGAGATCTGCGGCGGCCGCCCGATGCGCCGCGTGGCGAGCATCGACAGGCTCGACACGTTGGAGCAGAAGAAGCAGCTCAGCCCGCCCAGACCGAAGTAGCCCGCGCCCTCGACGAAGAACGGACGCTTTTCATCGAAGAAGGTCTCGAACGCCGAGAGATTCACGACGGCCGGATCGACTTCGACCTGGCCGAAATCGGGGTTGACGGTTGCATTGAGCGTCAGGTTGGACGTGACGCGCAGCATCGCGTCGCCACCGACGCGGCCATCGAGCGCGTGCGGATTGAAGAAGGGATCGGCCTGGTTGCCGGGCACGTTCGAGGAGCGGCCCACCACGTACGGCATCACTTCCGCCCGGCCTGGCGCGTGTCGAATCACCAGACCACGCAAATGCCCGAAGCGCGGCGGACCGCCCGTCTCGTCCAGTCCCCACCATGCCCACTGCGACAGCTCGTTCAGCCGGTTCTCCTGGCGCCAGATCTGCAGCCCCCAGGTCTGTTCTTCGGACGTGTTGGGGTACCGCAGCTGCGAAAACGGAATGCGCATCTCGGCGGTCCACCCCAGCGAGTCGATGTTGGTCTGCACCTCCCAGACAGGGTCCCACGAGGGATCGCCGCCACCGCCCAGACCGTTGGCGTCATACTTCACGCCCGACGGATTCACCTGGAAGAAGAGCCGGCCGATGTGGTCGTGATAGGTATCAAAAATCACTTCGAGATAGTCGGAGTTCATGTCCGCGTCCCGTCGGACGAGCCGCGTGCGCACACCGCGAGCGCTCGAGTCATCGTACATGCGGGCGCCGACGTAGATCGCCGCCTCGTCGAACGCGAAGCGCACCTCGGTGCGCTGGGTCGCGGGGTCGCCGGAGTGGGGCTGGCTCTGCCGCAATCCGGTAGCGGCGGGAGCGGTTTGCCACACCGGGTCGTCGAGGCGCCCGTCCAGCTTGAAGGTGCCCTGGAGGGGCACCGCCCGCACTTCGGGCGAGGGGACGGGATGGATGTTCTGGGCTATTAAGGAAGGCGGCAGCGCCATGGCGGCGCGCAGGACGGCGAGAGCGACCCAGAGTCTCGGCATGGCGGTCACGTGGGCTAGGATACCACGTTGGACGCGCTCGGGACCAAAAAGGTTGCCGCTCTGACTGGAGCCTTACAATCTCCTTCATTAGATATCTCGCAACCAATGACACCCCCCACGCCCGCAGTCCAGCCCGCTGTAGTCGCGCCGCTGCCGCCGCTGCCGAATCACCTCCCCGAGCGCATCCGGCTCCTGGCCGACATCAGCCAGAATCTGTGGTGGAGCTGGCAGCTCGACGCACGTGAGCTGTTCCACCGCATCGATCGCCGTTTATGGGAGGCCACACGGCACAACGCCGTCCAGTTTCTGCGGCAGGTTTCCACGGAGCGTCTCGAGGAGCACGCTCAGGATCCGATCTCTCTCGAACGCTACGATCGTGTGGTGCGGCGGTTCGAGCGGCTCACCCAGAAGAACGGCACCTGGTTCGCGGCCCGCTATCCCGAGCTCCTGAACCGGTCGATTGCGTACTTCTCGGCGGAATTCGCGTTTCACCGCTCGCTCCCGATCTATTCCGGCGGGCTCGGCGTGCTGGCGGGTGACCACTGCAAGGAAGCCTCCGACCTCGGCGTCCCCCTGATCGGCGTCGGCCTGTACTATCACGGCGGCTACTTCGATCAGCTGATCGGCTTGGATGGATGGCAACGCGATTCCGACGATCCGGTCGATCCCGCGGTCAACCCGGTCGCCCGAGTCAACGGCTCCGACAGCAAGCCGTGTCTCGTCGCCGTCACGATCTCCGGCCGCGAAGTCCAGGTTGGGGCGTGGCGCGTCATGGTAGGGAGGGTTCCCGTTTACCTGCTCGATACCGACATCGAAAGCAATCATCCAAGCGACCGCCAGTTGACGGCGCGCCTCTACACCGGCGAGCGCGAATGGCGCGTACGGCAGGAGTGGGTGCTGGGTGTCGGCGGCGTCCGCCTGTTGCGTGCCCTCGGCATTCAGCCGGAGGTCTGGCATGCGAACGAGGGGCACGCGGCCTTCATGTTCATAGAGCGCATGCGCGAGCTGACCGAGAAGGGGCTCACGCCGGCAATGGCGACAGACCAGATTCGCGTGACGAGCGTGTTTACGACGCACACGCCGGTCGCCGCAGGGCACGACGTCTTTGCCACCGAGCAGCTCGAGCAGGCAACAGGACCGTTCTGGAACACGATGGGGCTCACCCGGGACCAATTCATGGCGCTCGGAAAACCGGGTGGGGACGAGCGCCGCTTCGAGATGACCGTCTTGTCGCTGCGGCTCGCCGGCCGAGTGAACGCCGTGTCGGCTCGACACCAGGAAGAATCGCGGCGCATCTGGCGATGGATGTGGGGCAAACAGCCTCCCGCGGAAATCCCGATCGATCACGTGACGAATGGTGTGCACCTGAGCACGTGGATGGCTCGGCCCA
>WNGO01002612.1_pt1 | contig 24186 bp, 21 predicted proteins | sample 5400511 | NCBI WGS metagenome assembly WNGO01 (sample SAMN13153380, study PRJNA577476) | soil metagenome | isolation source: 20 cm soil or saprolite under Garry oak tree replicate 2 | place: USA:California | collected 2016-06-15 | reverse complement strand
CGTTTCGCCGAATTTCTACCGCGAGCTGGACCACTCGGTGGACCAGGTGCTGACCACGCGACGCTGGTGGTGGTTGTCGATCGGCCTGGCACTCACGCTGTGGCAGGTCTCGAGCGGCGTCCGGGCGTTGATGACAGCACTCGACAGCATCTACGAGGTGAAAGATCGGCGGCCGTTCTGGCAGCGGATGGGCATTTCGGTCGGCCTCGCCGGGTTGATCATTGCGGCGCTCTTCGTGATCGCGGCAGCCCTCCTGCTCTCGGCTTCGGGGCAATCGACGCCGCCGGCTCTGCGGGTGGGGGAGGCGATCCTCCGGTTTGGCTTCAGCGCGGTTATTCTGCTGTTCCTGGTTGCCATGCTCCTCCGGTTCACGACACCCGCGCACTTGCGCGTGAAATGGGTGACGCTCGGTTCCAGCATCACGATCGCGATCTGGCTGGCAGCGTCGTGGCTGTTCGGCTGGTATATCGCCAACTTCGCCTACCGCGGCTATCAGCAGGCCTTCGGGATCCTTTCCTTGCTGATCGTCGTGATGACCTACTTATATGTGGCGTCCATCGCCTTCCTGGTCGGCGCCGAGCTCGACGCCCTGTTGGTGACGGAAGCGACGAAGCGTCGGCGCTAAGAAGTTGCGACGGTCGTGTGCGCCGGCTCCAGCGGGTTGATGCTGATCGTATTGACCGGCACGTTGTCGCTGAGAAACGTCGTTACGAACGTTTTTCGCGCCGGGTCCCACCAGGTGATCAGATAGTTCTGGCCGGGCGGGATTCCGTTGACCACCGAAAAGTTGCCATTCGCGTCGGTCGTCGCGTTGTACGTCGGACCGCCGGAATCGTCGTAGGTGTGCGCCTTCACGATCCGCCATTTGGTCGCAATCCGCACCAGCCGATTGGCTACCGGCGTCGGGTTCTGGTCGCTAATGATCAGCCGCCCGGTGAGCGGTTGCTTGGCGGCCAGGGCCGTCTTGGCCTGGGTCGCCCAGCTGGTCTTCGGATAGTTCTGGACGAGCTCGGTCATCGCGTCGCGTGCTTCCTGGTACTTGAGCTGCTGGACGAACGCGAGGCCGGCGCTGTAGAGGGTTTGCGGCAGGGCCGATGCCTGGGCCAGTTTCGCCTCCGGGCTGTCCGGGAAGTCCTTGACCAGGTTGTGGTACCAGATCAACGCATTCGGATAGTCGGCCGGCTGCTGCAGCGTGTACCACTGGGCAAAGTCTGCATAGGCGTTGGCCAGCCCGGCCTCCGTCGAGGCCGCGAGGTTGCCGGTCGGGTCAAAGGCCGCGACCTGCTTGTACTTGTCGATCCCAGCCTGGAAATGGTTCTCTCCGACGAGAGCCTTGCCCCACGCGTAGAACAGGTCGGCCAGCGCCCCGTTGCCGCGGGCGCCCCAATCGGCGAACCCGCTCTTGACGGCGGCTCGAAGTTGTTTCTCGCCCTCCGCGAACTTTCCCTGCTGTCGCAGCTGGACGCCCCAGAGGAAATGGGTTTCGGCCGTACCAATCTGCGCCCGGTCCGCGAGTTCCCCCAACAAGACCCGGGCCGCGGGATTGCCGGCCAGCGACTCGACAGCCGCGTAGTCGCGAAGCGCTTCGGCATATGCGCTGTTGGCTTCCGCTGCCTGGGCCCGGGACAGCTGATTCTGCGAGATGGCGTACGCTCCGCCCGGAACCGCCAGCAGAACCACCACGACCCCAAGCGGCGCCAGCAGCAGCCGGGTGCGTCCACGCCGCCGGACAGGCTGTTCCGGACCGGCGGGCGTGTACGGCGCGGCCTGGCTCATGTCGACTGGCTCGAATAACGCCTCATCCGAACCCTTCCTGCGATGGAGCCCGGCTCACGGCCATACTTCGGCTTGACCGTTGCGGCCAGCCCACCGTAGACTGGGAGGCCTCATTGTTGAGTTTGTGAATCCGGTTAGTCAACTTAAGGAGAGGATCATGGCCAAATCGGCTGCCGAGATCGCCCAGGCGGGCTACGCGCACCCCGAAGTTCTCGTCGACACCCAGTGGGTCGCCGATCATGGTGGCGATCCGAAAGTCAAGATCGTGGAGGTCGACGTCGACACGGCCGCCTATGACACCGGTCACGTCAAAGGCGCAATCGGCCTGGACTGGCGCAAGGACCTCCAGGCTCGTCCCATCCGCGATCTGCTGCCCAAGCAGGAGCTCGAGGCGCTGCTCTCGTCGAAGGGCATCAGTAACGAGGACACGGTGGTGGCCTATGGCGACAACAACAACTGGTTCGCGGCCTGGTTCGTGTGGAATCTCAAGTACTACGGCCACCCGGACGTGCGGCTGATGAATGGCGGCCGGAAGAAATGGCAGGACGAGGGCCGCGAGCTCGTCACGGGGGCGCCGGCGGTCAAGCCGGCCAGCTACAAGGCGGGGCAGCCGAACAAGGCGATCCGGGCCTTGCGCGATGAGGTCTTCGCCCAGCTGGGCAAGGCTGGCGCCGTTCTGGTCGATGTTCGCTCGCCCAAGGAGTTCAGCGGCGAGCTGCTCGCTCCCGAAAACCTGCCGCAGGAAGGCGCCCAGCGCGGGGGCCATATCCCGGGCGCCGCCAACATCCCCTGGGCCCAGGCGGTCCGGGAGGACGGCACCTTCAAACCGGCCGACGAGCTGAAGGCGCTGTACCAGGGCAAAGGCGTGACACCGGACAAGGCCGTCATCGCCTACTGCCGGATCGGCGAGCGCTCCTCACATACCTGGTTCGTCCTCACCTACTTGCTCGGTTACCCCAACGTCCGGAACTACGACGGGTCCTGGACGGAATGGGGGAGCCTGATCGCCGCCCCCATCGAGAGATAGTCGAGAAGAACTCCCTCCGGTAGCCCTCCCCCTGCGGGGAGGGGCCGGGAAGGGGCCGGGGAGGGTGGGCCAAGTGACGGCCGCATGACATCCGTAACTTTTTGCCACTTGGCGTGACCTCGAGATCGGCGTAACGTTATGCCAATCGGCGAGAGCGAGCGGTCGGCGACCTGAGGAGGCGAACCGGCCCCGACGCTGCCTAAGAAAACAGGGGTGTCCGTGCGGTGAGGGGTCTCCGGCGCTTCGTCTTCATCCTTGTGGTCGGCGCATTGCTGGCCGCCATCCCACTATCGGCGGTCGCCAGCGAAAGCTTCCTGTCGAGCAGCGTCCGGCAGGCCGAAGTCGCGTTCAACCAGTCGCTCTCGGTGGCCGTGGGCGGCGGCCTCCAGCAGGCGGAAGCCGACAGCCTGATGTGGCGGTACAGCCAGGTGCAGGCTGCCAAGTCTTCCGCCTGGTGGCAGGTGCCCGTCGCCGAGCACACCAAGCTCGACAAGATCGGCCAGCTTCAAACCGAACTCAACACGATCTACCAGCAGCAGCTCACCGACAGCCGTGACGCGATGCAGCGGCAGCTGCACCGGTGGAACCTGCTCATCGCCGAAGCGCACGGCGACACGATCTCCGCCGATGGGCTCGACGTCGACCCCGCGCGGTTTACCTCCAGCGCCGCGATGCTGACGACGCCGAACAGCCTCAACGCGCTCGCCAGCGTCCTCAGCGAGCAGTACGTCATCCTCGACGGCCGGATGGCCGCCTTCCGGGGGGCACGGGCCCAGGTGGACGCCGCGGCGCAAAACGCCCGCACGCTGCTGGCGAACGCCGGGCAGTATCCGCAGCTGAGCATTACCGGTTTCCAGGATCAGCTCACCGCCTCGCTGGCTGGCGTCGATTCGGTCCACAGCGCCGAGGCCTTCGCGCCGATCCTTGGTCGGCTCCAGCAGACCGCAGCCGGCATCCAGGGGTTGCTCAACGCCCGATCCGGCGCCTACAACCAGCTGGCGGACACCCGTTCCACGCTGGCGACAGCTCAACGCATTGGCGCTGTCGTCGGGAACCGGGCCGGCATCATCAATGCGCTCGCCGGCCAGCTGGGGACGGCCGCCGACCAGGGCGCCTTCCAATCACTGACCTCGCAGCTGTACCAGCAGAAGCAAGCCCTCGCGAGTGCCATCTTCACCAGGCAGATGGCGCCGGTCTCCTACAACGCCGGCGTGGGCAAATTGATCGTGATCTCACTCTCCCGGCAGGTGCTGACCGCATACCAGGACGGGAACGCCGTCCTGACCACCTTCGTGGCAACCGGGCGGCCGCAGTTGCCAACGCCTCCGGGCGTGTACCGTATCTTCCACCGGTACTCGCCGTACAAGATGATCTCCCCCTGGCCCTATGGCAGCCCCTACTGGTACCCAGATTCCTGGACCAACTGGGCGATGGAATTCGCCGGCGGCGGCTACTTCATCCACGACGCGCCCTGGCGCTCCTGGTACGGCCCGGGCTCGAACATCTATAACGGCACCCACGGCTGCGTAAACGTGCCCTATAGCCAGATGTCGTTCCTCTGGAACTGGGCGCCCATGGGGACGACCGTCGTCGTCCAGTACTAGCCGCCGATACCTTACTTATATATGTGTGTGGGCGACCGCTCCCTTTAGGCGACCACGTCATTGACGATCGGGCCAAACTCTGCTATGATTTGAATTCGCCTAGCAGTCGCTAGGTCTTTTTTGTGTCTGGACTCTTTTTCACCCCTGGAGATCAATGCCTGCCCTAGCCTCGACCATCACCCTGCAATGTCAGACCTGTAAGGAGCGCAATTACACCACCGTCAAGAACAAGAAGAACGATCCCGACCGGCTGGAGATCCAGAAGTTCTGCCCCCGGTGCCGGAAACACACCGCCCACAAGGAAACCAAGTAGGGTGGCAACCTTCTTATACTGTTGGCGCCGACCGGCACAGGGGTGTAGCTCAGTTGGTAGAGCAGCGGTCTCCAAAACCGCGGGTCGGGCGTTCGAGTCGCTCCACCCCTGCCAGACTCAGGTATAACTACCATGGCCAGGGCCGTTCCTACCGAATCGAGGTCGAACAGAGTGCAACGCACGACTCCCTCACCGCGCCGGGGCCTCGTCCGGAATTTCGAGGACATCGTCGGCGAGCTCCGCAAGGTCATCTGGCCCAGCTGGGGCGAGCTGCGGACGATGACGTTTGTCGTGATCGTGACCGTCATCGTGGTATCGGTCCTGCTTGGACTGATCGACTACCTGTTGACCCAGACCCTTGTCAAAGTGGAGTTCCCCAAAGTTGGCTGAGACAGAGATGAACGAGACGCCGCAGAACGGCAAGCCGCAAGAGGCGGCCGCGTCCGCCCCCGCGAAGGCGCGCGGTCGCCGTCCCGCGCCCAAAGAAGCCGCTGAAGCCGGCCGGATCTGGACCGGCGAGCGAGTCACGGTCGGCGAGGGGCATCCGGCCCCGCCGGAAACGCCGTCCGCCCCGCCCGCGGTGGTGCCCGGCGACGTCGCCAGCAAGCCGGTTGCGGCGGAGGGCGAGCCGCACTGGTATGTCGTGCACGCCTACTCCGGTCATGAAGAGAAAGTGCGCAACAACCTGATGAAGCGCGTCGACTCGATGGACATGCACGACCGGATCTTCGAGGTGCTCGTGCCGACCGAGGACGTCATCGAGATCAAGGACGGCCAGCGCCGCCACGTGGCGAAGCGCACCTTCCCGGGCTACATCCTGGTCAACATGATCATGTCCGACGAGTCCTGGTACGTGGTGCGGAACACGCCCGGCGTGACCAGCTTCGTCGGCTCGGGCAACAAGCCGGTGCCCCTGCAGGAGAAGGAGATCAAGTCGATCCAGAAGCAGATCAAGGCCGAGGCGCCCAAGGTCCGGGTGGAATACCAGGTCGGTGAGAACGTGCGCGTCATCGACGGGCCCTTCTCCGACTTCCACGGCAAGGTCGATGAGATCAACGCCGACAAAGGCAAGCTCAAAGTGCTGGTCAACATGTTCGGCCGGGAGACCCCGGTCGAGCTCGACCTCCTCCAGGTGGAGCGGCTGAAGTAATGGGGAAGAAGAAAGTCAAAGCGATCGTCAAGATCCAGATGGAGGCAGGCAAGGCGACGCCGGCGCCGCCGGTTGGCACGGCCCTCGGCCCGCACGGCGTCAACATCATGGAGTTCGTCAAGACCTACAACGATCGCACGGCCTCGATGGCCGGCCAGGTGATCCCGGTCGAGATCACGATCTTCGAGGACCGCACGTTCACCTTCATCACCAAGACCCCGCCCGCGGCGGCATTGCTGAAGAAGGCCGCCGGCGTTGAGAAAGGTTCGGCCAAGCCGAACAAGGAAACGGTGGGCAAGGTCAGCCGGCAGCAGGTCCGCGAGATCGCCCAGCTGAAGTTGAAGGACCTCAACGCCTACGACGTCGAGGCGGCCATGAAGATGATCGAGGGGACCGCGCGCTCACTGGGCATCGAGGTGTTGGCCTGATGCCGCCGGCTCGAGGCAAGAAGTACAAGGAGGCGGCCAAGGCAATCCAGCGAACCGAGCCCTACGCGCCCGATGACGCCGTGCGGCTGGTGCTGAAGAGTTCGACCTCGAAGTTCGACGGCTCGATCGAGGCGCACCTGAGGCTGGGCGTCGACCCGCGCCACGCCGACCAGATGGTGCGCGGCTCGGTGGTGCTGCCGCACGGCACCGGCAAGAAGCGCCGGGTGCTCGTGTTCGCCGCCGGCGAGAAAGCGCGCGAGGCGACCGAGGCCGGCGCCGACTATGTCGGGGGCGACGACCTGGTGAAGCGGATCCAGGAAGGCTGGCTCGATTTTGACGTCGCTCTGGCAACGCCCGACATGATGGGTCAGGTCGGCCGGCTTGGCAAAATCCTGGGGCCACGCGGCCTGATGCCGAACCCGCGCGCCGGCACCGTCACCTTCGACATCGCCAGGGCGGTCAAGGACATCCAGGGTGGCCGAATCGAGTACCGGGTTGACAAAACCGGCATCATTCACACGAACATCGGGAAGGCCTCCTACAGCGAGACGCAGCTGCGCGATAACTTCGTCGCGCTGATGGACGCGGTGGTCCGGGCCAAGCCCAGCTCCGCCAAGGGGCAGTATCTCCGCTCGGTCTACCTGTCGCCCACGATGGGTCCGAGCGTGCCCGTCGACCCGGTCGCCGCCGGCCGGATGAGTTAACCCGGCCCCGTCGTATGGCGAACGAGAAGACCGGCGACCCCGCCGTCGACACCTTCCTGAAGGGCTACTCGCCGCAGGTGCGAGTGATCGCGGTCAAGACCCGCGAGGTGATCCTCTCGGTGCTCCCGGGCGCCACCGAAAAGGTCTTTCCCGGGTGGAAGGTCATCCAGTACGGAGCCGGGGGCGGTCGGGAGGGCGTCTTCGCGGTGATCTCGCCGCAGAAAGAGCGGGTCAATCTCGGGCTAACCAACGGCGCCGGCCTGGCGGATCCGCAGGGGTTGCTGGAAGGCACCGGCACCGGAATCCGACACGTCAAGCTGACCTCGGCGGAGGCGGCCGGCGCCCCGGCCGTTCGCCAGCTGGTCAGTGACGCCGTGCGGGCATTGCGCAACGGCGGCTGATATACTCACGATCCGCGACAACTGAATAGCCGAAGACCGCTGGTGCCGTCGATCCGGCTTAATGTCCAGCGCAGGCGAGCTAGGGTCTGAAGCCTCCTCGCCTGGTGCGAAGGAGGTTTTTTATTGGCCACGGCGCTGAAGAAACAAGAGAAGATCGACAAGAAGGCGGAGAAGGCGGCGACGGTCGCCGACATCACCGCCCGGCTGAAGGCGTCGTCGACCGCGGTGCTCGCGGACTATCGCGGCATGACGGTCGGCCAGATGCGGGAGCTGCGCAGCAAGCTGCGTGGTGGCGGCATCGAGATGGTCGTCGTCAAAAACACGCTGGCGCGGCGGGCCGCCAGGGCCGCCGGCTACGAGCCGCTCAGCGCCGAGCTGGTGGGGCCGGTCGCGATGCTGTTCGCCGTCGATGACGTCTCGGCCCCCGCCCGCATCCTGAACGAGTACATCCGGGCCAACCGGAAGATGGTGATCAAGGCCGGCCTGCTTGAAGGCCAGGTGATCAAGGCGGACGCCGTCACGGAACTCGCCGATCTCCCCTCCCGCGAGGTGCTGCTCAGCCGGCTGCTCGGCGCGATGCAGGCCCCTCTCGGCAATCTGGCCAGCGTGTTGCAGGCCCCCGTCGTAAAGCTCGCCCGTACGCTCGACGCCCTTCGCAGTCAGAAAGAATCACTGTCACCGGCCGGCGCGCCGGCCGCAAGTTAGGAGGAACTCATGGCAAAAGTCAGTGTCGACGATTTCGTTTCGGCGTTGAAAGAATGGACCGTGGTGGACGTGATGAACGCCATCAAGGCCATCGAGAACGAGTTCGGCGTTACGGCGGCCGCTCCGGTGGCGGTGGCCGCGGCCCCCGCCGCAGGAAGTGCAGCCGCGGCGGCGCCGGAAGCCGAGCAGACCGAGTTCCAGGTCGTGCTCACCTCCCCCGGCGACGCCAAGATTGGCGTGATCAAGGTGGTCCGCGAGATCACCGGGCTTGGGCTGAAGGAAGCCAAGGACCTGGTCGACCAGGCCCCGAAGCCGGTCAAGCAGGGCGTCAATCGGGAGGAGGCGGAAAGCGTCCTCAAGAAATTGAAGGATGCCGGCGCTGGCGCGGAAATCAAGTAGGCAAACCACGAAACCGGCGCGGTCCAGCACCGCGCCGGCCAACGTGGCCGAGCGCCAGGGCGACCGGGAGCAGGGCTCCATCCGGCACCTGGTCGCCACCGATGGACCGCAGCTCGAGCCCACGGCCAACAGCCTCCTGGCCTGCCTGAAGGACGGGAAGCAGGGCTTCTGGCTCGACATCGAGAATCCGGGCGACGCCGACTTCGACCTGCTGGAGAAGACCTTCAAGTTTCACCCGCTGACGCTGGAGGATATCCGCAACCGCAACCAGCGGCCCAAGGTGGAGGAGTTCCCCGGCTACGCCTTCGTCGTCCTCTTCACGGCCGAGCTGGTGAACGAACGGGCGGAGGTCCGCGAGCATCACATCTATGTTTCGCCCCAGTACCTGGTGAGCGTGCACCTCGAGCCGTCGGAGCCGCTCGCCGACCTCCGGCAGCGCATCAAGGAGAACCCCGACCTCACCCGCCGAAGCCTGCCCTTCCTTTTCTACCTCGTGGTGGACCAGCTGGTGGATGCCCTGTTTCCGGTGCTCGAGGAGGTTGACGACGCCACGGACAGGCTGGAGGACACGATCATCGACCGCCCGGACACGGCGGCCCTGACAACCCTATCCGATCTGAAGCGGACCGTCGTGGACCTGCGAAAGGTGCTGGGCGCGCAGCGCGACGTCTTCCAGCGGCTGACCACCCGGGCGATCGGCGATCCGCAGGACAAGGAGATGTCGATCTACTACCGCGACGTCTACGACCACCTCGTCCGCCAGTACGAGACGGTCGACTCCCTGCGCGACCTCCTGGCCAGCGCCATGGACGTCTACCTCTCGACCGTCTCGAACCGGCTGAACCTGAGGATCACCCGGCTCACCGTGTTCGCCACCCTCTTCCTGCCGTTGACGTTCGTGACCGGCTTTTTCGGGATGAACTTCGCCTGGTTGGTGGGCCACATTGTGCCCGCCTGGACCTTCTGGATCCTGGCCGTCGGGGTGATGGCGGCGACAGCCGGTGGCCAGCTCTGGTACTACCGCCGGCTGGGCTGGATCTGACCCAAGGTTTGGCCGGCGGCCGCCGTTGTGCTACTCGGAGGGTCGATCCATGTTCCGCTGGATGCTCATGTTCGTGCTGGTTCTCGGGGTGATTACCGGATTCGTGCTGTTCGTCCTGGGAGTCCCGATACCGGGGCTGACCTGGTTTGGGATCCAACAGCCCTCATCGCCCTTCTCGCCCTGATTCCAGCCGCCCCTTCCTCCAGCCGGGCGTGATCCCGCCAGAACCTCTTCCCCTGGGGCACGGGGAGTGCTAGACTAACGCCCGATTAGGCTGATCGACTTCACAACGACGACCTGACCGACTTTCCCCAACCCGGGGAACCTGCCCCGGGCCCGCTCGCGAGACTCCGGTTTCGCGACGAGGATGTTTGCGCGCTTGACACCCTGGGTACCCTGATGGTACTATTGCCGTTCGGTGCTTCCTGGGTTGCCTTTCCGCGTCCCTAGCACCATTCGCCTGCCCACCCTTTTTTCCTGCTTCATCTGAAAGGAGAGTCCATGATTCAGCCTTCCTCTAACGGCTCTCGCGTCAGCTACGGCCGCATTCCGGAGATGCTTCCGGTCGCCGACCTGATCGAGACCCAGATCCGGTCCTTCAACCGGTTTAAGCGTGAAGGGCTGCGAGAGCTGTTCGAAGAGATCAACCCGATCACCGACTACACCGGCAAGAACTACGAGCTCAAGTTCCTCGATTACGAGTTTGGCCAGCCCAAGTTCGACAAGGAGGAGTGCCGCAACCGCGACATGACCTTCGCAGCGCCGCTCCGGATCAACACCCGGCTGACCATCCGCACCGGCGAAAACGCCGGCGAAATCAAGGAATCGGAAGTCTTCATGGGCGACTTCCCGATCATGACCGAGGAAGGCACCTTCATCGTCAACGGCACCGAGCGGGTGGTCGTTTCCCAGCTGGTGCGCTCGCCGGGCATCTACTTCACCAGCAGTGAGGACCGGGCCTCCGGCCGGATGCTCTACGCCGCCAAGCTGATCCCCAACCGGGGCGCCTGGCTGGAGATCGAGACCTCGGGCAAGGACATCCTGACGGTCAAGATCGACCGCAAGCGCAAGATCCCGGTCACGACCCTGGTCCGGGCCCTCGGCTACGGCAGCAACAACGAGATCAAGCAGTTGTTCGCCGACGTGGACAACAACGCCGAGCACAAGTTCATCCAGTCGACGCTGGACAAGGACTCCTCGACCGACGTCAACGACGCCCTGGTCGAGATGTACAAGAAGATCCGTCCCGGCGACCCGCCGACGGTCGACAACGCGCGGGCACTGATGACGTCGCTCTTCTTCAACCCGCGCCGCTTCGATCTGTCGAAGGTGGGCCGCTTCAAGCTGAATCGCCGGTTGGGCCTGGGCACGGACATGAACATCCGCACCCTCTCCAATGACGACTTCATTGCCATCATCCGCAAGCTGATCGAACTGAACAACGGCACCGGCGAGCCGGATGACATCGACCACCTCGGCAACCGCCGGGTGCGGGCGGTCGGCGAGCTGTTGCAGAACCAGTTCCGTATGGGCCTGATCCGGATGGAGCGCATCATCAAGGAGCGGATGACGATCTGCGACGCGGCCGGCCGAGCTGACCCACAAGCGCCGTCTCTCGGCACTCGGGCCCGGTGGCCTGTCCCGGGAGCGTGCCGGCTTCGACGTCCGCGACGTGCATCATTCCCACTACGGCCGAATCTGCCCGATCGAGACCCCCGAGGGTCCGAACATCGGACTGATGGGGTCCCTGGCGACGTTTGCCCGGGTCAACGAGTACGGCTTCATCGAGACGCCGTTCCGCCGGGTGTTCAGCGAGATGCCGGCGGACAAGGCCCATCGCGACAAGCTGGTGGGTCGCACGCTGCGCGATGACGTCTTCGAGTCGGCCAACCGGCGGACCAAGCTCGGCAAGAAGGGCGACGTCCTGGACCGCGAAACCGTAGAGGCGCTGGTCAAGGCAAAGGCCGGCGACATCCCGATCAAGGCCTGGGTCTCCGACGAGGTCCAGTTCCTGTCGGCGGACGAAGAGGACCGCTATATCGTGGCGCAAGCCAACGCCCCGCTCGACCAAGACAGCCACTTCACGGAGGAGCGGACAACCGCTCGCACCAAGAATCTATTCCTGGTGGCAGACGTCAACCGCATCGAGTACATGGACGTCTCGCCGAAGCAAACGGTGAGCGTTGCCACGGCGTTGATCCCCTTCCTCGAGCACGACGACGCGAACCGGGCCCTGATGGGCTCGAACATGCAGCGCCAGGCGGTCCCGCTGGTCGTCACCGAGGCGCCGATCGTGGGCACCGGCATGGAGTCGGCGGCCGCCAAGGACTCGGGCGAGTTGATCGTCGCCAGGGTCGCCGGCACCGTCGTGTCGTGCGCCGCCCCGCCGCCGGCGGATTCCCCGGCGGCCAAGCTGGACAGCTTCAAGCGGGAGTTCGGCATCCTGCTGAAGCCGGACGACGGCTCCGAGGAGCAGTGGTATGCCGTCCACAAGTTCGAGCGCTCGAACCAGGGCACCTGCCTATCGCAGCGGGTGATCGTCAAGGCCGGCGACCACGTCGAGGCCGGCACCACGCTGGCCGACGGTCCGGCCACCTCGGAAGGTGAGCTGGCCCTGGGCCGCAACATCCTGGTGGCCTTCATGCCGTGGGAGGGCTACAACTACGAAGACGCGATCCTGATCTCCGAGTCGGTCGTCCGCGAGGACAAGTACACCTCGATCCACATCGAGGAGTACGAGATCGAGGCTCGCGACACCAAGCTCGGGCCGGAGGAGATCACCCGCGATATCCCGAACGTGAGCGATGAGACGTTGAAGAACCTGGACGAGCGCGGCATCGTCTACATCGGCGCCGAGGTTCACCCGGGCGACATCCTGGTGGGCAAGATCACGCCGAAGGGTGAGTCGGAGCTCAGCGCCGAGGAGCGCCTGCTGCGGGCCATCTTCGGTGAGAAGGCGCGCGAGGTGCGCGATTCGTCACTGCGCGTGCCGCACGGCGAGCGCGGCATCGTCGTCGACGTCAAGATCTTCAGCCGCGAGACCAAGGACGAGCTGGCGCCGGGCGTCAATCAGCTGGTTCGCGTCTACGTGGCGCAGAAGCGCAAGATCGCCCAGGGCGACAAGATGGCCGGCCGGCACGGGAACAAGGGCGTCATCGCCAGGATCCTGCCGACCGAAGACATGCCCTATATGCCGGATGGCACGCCGGTCGAGCTGGTGCTGAACCCGCTGGGCGTGCCGAGCCGCATGAACCTCGGCCAGGTGCTGGAGACGCACCTGGGTTGGGCCGCGCACGCGCTCGGCCTGAAGGTGGCGACGCCGGTCTTCGACGGCGCATCCGAGGAGACGATCGAAGCCGAGCTGGTTCGCTCCGGCTTGCCGGAGTCCGGCAAGATCACGCTACGGGACGGCCGCCACGGGGAGCCGTTCGACCACGACGTGACGGTCGGCTACATCTATATGTTGAAGCTGGCCCACCTGGTGGAGGACAAGATCCACGCGCGCTCCACCGGCCCCTACTCGCTGGTGACCCAGCAGCCGCTGGGCGGCAAGGCGCAGTTCGGCGGCCAGCGATTCGGCGAGATGGAAGTCTGGGCGCTGGAAGCCTACGGGGCCTCGCACATCCTGCAGGAGATCCTGACGGTGAAGTCCGATGACATCGTGGGCCGGGTCAAGGCCTACGAGGCGATCGTCAAGGGCGAGAACACGCTGGAAGCTGGGATTCCGGAATCGTTCCGGGTGCTGGTGAAGGAGCTCGAGGGCCTCGCGTTGGGCGTCGAGATCCAGTCCGACGGCGAGAAGCAGGTGATCCTGTCCGAAGACGACATGAGTGAGATGCCGCTCGACCTGGGCATCAATCTCGAGCGCGATGAGATCGATGAATCCGACCAGTGGGCGACCGGGGCGCCGCGCGCCGCGCAGAATCCCCTGGATTCCTTGAGGTAGTACATGACACTGAAACTGGAAAATTTCGACGCGCTGAAGCTCTCCCTGGCATCGCCGGAGACGATCCTGTCGTGGTCGCACGGCGAGGTGACCAAGCCGGAGACGATCAACTACCGCACCCTCAAGCCGGAGCGGGACGGGCTCTTCTGCGAGCGGATCTTCGGCCCCCAGCGCGACTGGGAATGCCATTGCGGCAAGTACAAGCGCTACCGCTACAAGGGGATCATCTGCGACAAGTGCGGCGTGGAGGTCACCCGCTCCAAGGTTCGCCGCGAGCGGATGGGCCACATCAAGCTGGCCTCGCCGGTCAGCCACGTTTGGTACTTCAAGGGCATCCCGTCCCGGATGGGCCTGCTCCTCGACATGTCGCCGCGCAATCTGGAGAAGGTTCTCTACTTCGCCAACTACATCGTCACCCACATCGACGAGGACGCCCGCAAGGAGTATCTCTCCAAGTCCTCGCCCCAGCACAATGACCGGGTCATCAAGCTCCAGGAGGAGCGCGATGTGGCGGTCAAGGAGCTGAAGGACGATCTCGACCAGCGGGTCAAGGCCAAGCAGGAAGACACGAAGGCCAAGATCAAGGCGCTGGAGGAGTCGCTCGACGAAACCGTCGACACCATGACCTCGCGCGCCAAGGAACTGGTCGACAAGATCAAGGCGCAGAAGGGCAAGAAGGCCGCCACCAACTTCACCATCGGCGAAGGTGAGGATGAGCAGGTCATCATCGAGAAGGGCACCCTCTTCGAAGACAAGCTCGCCCGCGAGCTGCCCAAGCAGGTCGAGAAGAAGATCGACCAGGTGCAAGCCAATACCAAGAAGCGCCAGCAGGAGCTGAAGAGCAAGTCCGACGAGGAAATCGCGAAGTGGCGCGAGGACTACGAGAAGAAGTCGGGCGAGCTCAATGATCGTCTGAAGAAGGACACCGAGGGCCTGTCGGGCGATATCGAGTCGTCGAAGACGCAGCTCGATACGCTGTCGGTCAAGCAGCTGCTCTCTGACCAGGAGTTTCGCGAGTTCACCGAGAAGTTCGGCAAGGTCTTCAAGGCCGGCATCGGCGCGCAGGCCATCCATGACCTGCTGGCTCGCATCGACCTGCTTCAGGAATCAGGCATCCTCCGCGAGGAGTCGAAGTCGACCTCTGGCCAGAAGCGCCAGAAGGCGATCAAGCGGCTCAAGGTGGTCGAGGCCTTCCGTAAGTCCGGCGCCTCCGCGACCTGGATGATCCTCAACAACCTGCCGGTCATTCCGCCAGAGCTGCGGCCGATGGTCCAGCTCGACGGTGGCCGGTTCGCGACCTCCGACCTCAATGATCTGTACCGCCGCGTGATCAACCGCAACAACCGGCTCAAGCGGCTCCTCGAGCTCGGCGCGCCCGAAATCATCGTGCGCAACGAGAAGCGGATGCTGCAGGAGGCGGTCGACGCGCTGATCGACAACGGCCGGCGCGGCCGGGCGATCACCGGCACCGGCAACCGCAAGCTGAAGTCCCTGTCCGACATGCTCAAGGGCAAGCAGGGCCGCTTCCGTCAGAACCTGCTCGGCAAGCGCGTCGACTACTCGGGCCGTTCCGTGATCGTGGTCGGCCCGGAGCTGAAGTTGCACGAGTGCGGCCTGCCGAAGAAGATGGCGCTCGAGCTCTTCAAGCCGTTCGTCATGCGCGAGCTGGTGAGCAAGGGCTTCACCCAGAACATCAAGTCGGCCAAGCGCATGGTGGAGCGCGTCCGCCCCGAGGTGTGGGACGTGCTCGACGAGGTGATCAAGGAGCATCCGGTGCTCCTCAACCGCGCTCCGACGCTGCACCGGCTCGGCATCCAGGCCTTCATGCCCGTGCTGGTCGAGGGTTCGGCCATCCAGATCCATCCGCTGGTCTGCAGCGCGTTCAACGCCGACTTTGACGGCGACCAGATGGCGGTCCACGTGCCGCTGTTCTCGGGCGCGATTGCCGAGGCCAAGAACCTGATGATGTCCTCGAACAACATCCTGTCGGCGTCGGATGGCCACCCGGTCATCAGCCCGACCCAGGACATCGTGCTCGGCACCTACTACCTGACCATGGTCAAGGCCACGCCCGACATCAAGGACCAGGACCTGCCGACCTATGGCACCGCCGAGGAAGTGCTGCTCGCGGTGGACAACCGGCGCGTGCACGTCCAGCAGGAGGTGCGCGTCCGCATCGACGGCAAGCTGGTCCGGACATCCCCGGGCCGGGTGATGTTCAACCAGGTGCTGCCGATCGGCGTCCAGCCGGCCGAAGGCCATGGCGAGGCGATGACCTTCCAGAACCGCCTGTTCGACAAGAAGGCGCTCCGGGCGATCGTCGCCGAATCCTTCCGGCTGCACGGCAATGAGCTGACGGCGCGCTGCGCGAACGATATCAAGCGGCTGGGCTTCGCCTACGCGACGAAGGCCGGCATCACCATCTCCGCCATGGACATCAAGACGCCGGCCGGCAAGGCCGACATCCTGGCGGGCGCCGAGAAGAAGCTCGGGACGATCGACGAGCAGTTCAAGCGTGGCCTGATCACCGAAGACGAGCGGTACACGCAGACGGTCGACCTCTGGACCCGGGCGACGGAGGAAGTGACGGCCGCGACGATGAAGAGTTTCGACTCCCTTCACCCGGTCTTCATGATGGCCAACTCCGGCGCTCGAGGGAACATCCAGCAGATCCGCCAGCTGGCGGGCATGCGTGGTTTGATGGCCGACCCGACCGGCCGGATCATCGACCTGCCGATCAAGGCGAACTTCTCGGAAGGGCTGACGGTGCTCGAGTACTTCATCTCGACCCACGGTGCTCGCAAGGGTCTGGCGGACACGGCGCTGCGCACGGCGGACTCCGGCTACCTGACCCGGCGGCTGGTCGACGTGGCCCAGGACGTCATGGATCCGAAGAGCCAGGAGACCCTGGTGAAGGAGGGCGCCGAGATCAACGACGTCCAGGCGCGCAACCTGATCCAGGCGGGCGTGACCCAGGTCAAGGTGCGCTCGGTGCTGACCTGCCAGGCCCGCGAAGGCGTCTGCCGCCTGTGCTACGGACGCAACCTGGCCACCGGCAAGCTGGTCGAGATTGGCGAGGCCGTCGGCGTCATCGCCGCCCAGTCGATCGGTGAGCCGGGGACCCAGTTGACCATGCGGACCTTCCACACCGGTGGCGTCGCGGGAACCGACATCACGCAGGGCCTGCCCCGCGTCGAGGAGCTGTTCGAGGCCCGCATCCCGAAGGGGAAGGCGATCATTTCCGAGATCGACGGCGAGGTGGAGATCGTCCGCACCGAAACCGCGCGCAAGATCAAGGTGACCTCGCGCGACGTCTACGACATCCCCTACATCCTGGCGGACAAGATGCAGCCGCTGATTGAATCCGGCGCGACCGTTCAGGAAGGCCAGGAGATCGCGAGGGGCGCCGCCGAGGACGGCCAGGAGAAGGTCATCACCTCACGCGCCTCGGGCGTGGCCCGGGTCGAGCGAAACCAGATCGTCATCCGGAGCATGGACGAGGAATGGCGGGAATACGCGATCCCGCACGGCTCCCGGGTCAACGTCCAGGGTGGTCAGAAGATCAAGGCCGGTCAGCAGATCACCGAGGGCTCGATCAGCCCGCAGGAACTGCTGCACATTCTTGGCCGCGAGGCGGTGCAGACCTACCTGGTCGAGGAAGTCCAGAAGGTCTATCGCTCGCAAGGCGTCGACATCAACGACAAGCACATCGAGGTGATCATCCGGCAGATGATGCGGAAGGTCCGCGTCGACACCGCCGGCGACACTGACCTGCTGCCGGGCGAGATCGTCTCGCAGTGGGAGTACGAGGAAGCCAACGCCAAAGTGCTGGCGGAAGGCGGCGATCCTTCGGTGGCACAGACCGTTCTGCTCGGCCTGATCAAGGCCGCGCTCAACACGGCGAGCTGGCTGTCGGCGGCATCCTTCCAGGAAACGACCCGGGTGCTGACCGAGGCCGCGATCTCCGGCAAGGTCGACCGGCTGCGCGGCCTGAAGGAGAACGTGATCATCGGCAAGCTGATCCCCGCCGGGACCGGCCTCGACTACTACCAGAAGTTGCGCGAGGAGTCGTTCAAGATGTTCGCGGAACTCCCGCAACCGGTCCCCGCCAGCAGCTAACGCGACCGAACCCACTTTCCCTCCCCCGCTTGCGGGGGAGGGTCAGGGTGGGGGCTTTCATTCCCCCGCGGCCCCGGCTCGGGCCAGCTCTCCCTTCGGCCGGATGACCTCTGTCCGAATGTGCGAGATAAACCAGCCGACGATGTGGCGCAGCCGGATGACCCTGGAGCGCGGATGACCGCTGCGCGACAGGTCATGGGACTGCCCCTCGAAGCGAACCATCCTGACCTCGCGCCCCAGGAGCTTGAGCGCGGTGAACATCTGCTCACCTTCGGAAATCGGGCAGCGGAGGTCTCGATCGCTGTGGAGGATCAGCAGGGGCGTCGTGATCTTCTCGACGTAGGTGATCGGCGACCGGTCCATCAGCCAGTCGAGGTTCTTCCAGGGGACGCCGTCCATCATGTCGATGGTCAGGATCCAGTCGAGGTCGCCGGTGCCGAAGATGGACGCCAGGTTGCTCACGCACCGCATCGTGACCGCCGCCTTGAAGCGGTCCGTGTGGCCGATCGCCCAGTTGGTCATGTACCCGCCATAGCTACCGCCTGCGACACCGAGACGTTGCGGATCGATCCATCCCCTGGCGACGGCGGCGTCGAGCCCCGCCATGATGTCCTCGAAGTCCTTGCCACCCCAGTCGTGACTGACCGCCGCTGAGAAGTCGCGGCCGTAGCCCGTGCTGCCGCGAGGATTCGTGTACACCACGGCGTACCCGTGTGAGGCCAGCAGCTGAAACTCGAAGAAGAAGCTCCAGCCATACATCGCCATCGGGCCGCCATGGATCTCGAGGATGGCGGGCGGCCGCTCGCTTTTCCCCTCCCCTGCCTGTGGGTGAGGGTTCGGGTGGGGGCTGGGCTGGATGATCCAACCCTGGATGTCCCAGCCGTCGGCGCCCGTGAAGCTGAACTCTTCGGGTCGCGCCAGCTCCACCTGTCGGAATAGCTCGGCGTTGAGATCTGTGAGCCGCGCGGTCTGGCCGCCCTCCGCAGTGCCTTGAACGAAGAGATCGCCCGGGGTCGAGGGATCGGAGACGGCCAGCGCCATCCGCCGCCGCTCCCGATCCATGCTGAAGCCGTAAACGCGGCATTGCCCTTCGACGACAGCCCGCGGATTCCCACCACCGCTGGGCGCCGCATAGATCAGCGTCGCGCCTCGGCCCGCCGCCTGCGAATAGACCCGGGCGCCGTCCGGCGACCAGTAGAGGTGCGGTGATCCATGGAACGCCCGTTGATCATCGATGCAGGTGTCCGCAAAGGTCGGGCTGAAGTTCTCGGTCAGTCTTCGGACGGATCCCGGCCTGTCGGCTTGCGCCACCATCAGATCCGTGTAGCCGTCTTCATGGCGTCGTGGGGACGCGGTGAAGGCGAGGCGACGCCCATCCGGCGACCAGGCCGGCGATCCCGCGTACACGGTCTCGTCCGTCAGCCGCGTCAGCCGTTTCGTGGGCACGTCGAGCACCCAGATGTCGTTGGCCGGCCAGCTCCATCGCTCCTCGCTGCGGTCTGGCGAGCCATCGTCCCAGTCGCCATCGGTGAGCTGCTCGGGCTCGCCGCCGCCAACCGCGATCCGAAAGAGGTGGGATCGGCGCTCGTAGATCCAGCCCTTGCCGTCGAAGCGGTTCCAGAGCCGGTCGATCGTCCTGACCGCGGGGACTCGCCTGTCGTGCAGGCTGGCGTCCTCAGCCTCGGGGTCGTCGGGCTCCCCAACCTCCGCTGAATAGACGATGAACGCCCCATCGGGCGACCATTCCGGTTCGCCGACACCGTCCCTGGCCCGGGTCAGCTGACGCGCCTCGCCGCCGTCGGCCGGAAGGACCCACAGCTGGGCCTTCGCGATCCCGCGGTCGCGCTCATCTTCGTTCTTCGGTTTGACCTCGCCGGCGGGTGCCCGGAGAAAGGCCAGCGACCGGCCGTCCGGCGACCAGCGGGGGGTGGTGTCGTTGTCGCCGGCGGTGTAGCGGCGGCCCTGCGTTCCATCCACCGTTATGACCCAGATGCTCCGGTGGTAGTCATAGGTCTTGCGATCGATCTCCGCCTTGACGTACGCGATGCGCTCCCCGTCTGGCGCGATCTGTGGGTCTTCCACGAGCTTGATGGCGTAGAGGTCCTGTGGCTCGAGTCTGCGGCTCATGTACCCTCCCGGACTGGCGTTGGCCGTATCAGGCTAGCAGGCCCCGGTGAGGATCGTCCCGGGGTTTCGTTGTACCGGCGTGGCCTCGGTCGCGAGCATGCCCGCGCGTCGTCCTGGTACCCGCGTCGCGTACCGCCACATCGAGTCCATCCTGCTGCTGGTCCTCGCGATTCCCTCGGCGGCGATCGATTGGCGGATCGCGCAGACCTGGAGCTGGCCGGCTGGCCTGGTCGCCCTCTGGATTGGCGCGACGGCGCTGGCGGTGGCCGCGGGTCTCATCCGCCGTCAGTTGCGGGCGATCGGTTGCGCGATAACGATCCTCTCCCTGTACGCGGTCCCGGTCGTCGGGGCGATCATCCGCTGGCACGTCGTCCCCTCCCCAACGGCCCTGATCGGCGACGGCGCTTACCAGACGCAGCTTGCCGGTGACTTCCTGCTGCGGGGGATCGATCCGTACGGCGCCGACTATGCGGCGGCGGGGCTTAGCGCGGCTCCCTGGGGCGAAACCTTTGCCAGCCCGGCCCTCCATCACCTGGTCACCTGGCCGGGTCAGTTCCTCTGGCCGCTGCCGCTGCAGCTTGCGGCTCGACCGCTGGGCTGGTGGGACGAACGGATCTTCCTGCTGGCCGCCGCCGGCCTTATCTGGTGGCTGCTGTCCCGCCTCTTCCCCGGAGCGCCCGGCCGTCTTGCGGCTACCGCGTTCTTCCTCATCCCCGGCCATTCGCTGGTGGCGGTGCTGGGCGACAACGACCTGCCGATGCTGGCCCTCGTCCTGGCGGCGCTGCTGGCCGCCGACCGCCGGCGCTACCTGCTGATGGGCCTGCTGCTCGGGCTCGCCGTCGTGACCAAGCAGCATGCGGTGCTGGCCGTACCCCTCATCGCGGCATGGGCCGTCGTGCGCGGTGCAGATGTGCGCGAGTTGATCCGCGCGGCGGCGCTGGCGACCGGCGCGGCTCTGGCCATGCTGGCGCCGTTCATGTTGTGGAATGCGGGTGCCTTCATTCGGGACACCATCGTCTTCGTGGCCGGAAGCGGGCCCGACGCCTATCCCATCAATGGCTTTGGGCTCTCGGCGTTCCTCCTCTCGAATGGCGTCATCCATGGCGCCCGCGATGCCTTCCCCTTCGCCGCGGTCGAGGTGGTCGTGGGCGTCGCCATCTGGACCATCGGCTGGCTGCGGATTCGGGCCCGGGCGCGCCTGGCCGATGTCCTGCTCTTTGCCGGCCTCGCGATGCTGCTGGTGCTCTACGTGAGCCGCTATTTCCACGACTCACACCTCCTTCTGGGTGCGGAGTTGATCCTCACCGGACTGGTGGCGCGAGCCCGCCCGCTGGCCCCGCCGCAGCCGGGCGTCGCGGTGCTCGCCGCGTGATCCATCGCGTGGCGCGCCTTCCTCGCCGGCTCCTCTTCCGGCCGCATCTCGCGCTGCTGCTGTTCGGCAGCCTCTCGCTGATCTCCGGCTGGCTCTGGTTTGGGACCGGGCTTTTCCTCGGTAGGGGGTCGGGGCTGACGGTGTGGGCATGCTCATTCGTGGCGACAGTGATCGCGGCCCTGACCCTGCTCCGTCGGCGGCTGCAGCTGGTCGGCCTGCTCGTGCTGGTGGTTGCCACGGTCGTGGTGCCGACGCTGGCGCTCATCGCGCTGCGCTGGAAGACCGGCGCGCCGATCCTGATGCACGATGGCGCCTATCAAACGGAGGAAGCCATCCGCCTGCTGCTGGGCGGCCTCGATCCCTACGGCGTCGATTACACGACTACGAGCATGCGGCTGTGGCACTGGTACGTGAACACGCCGATCGATCCGAGCCTCTACCACTACGTCTATCCCCCGGCGGTCTTCCTCCTCCCATTGCCCGCCTACGCCCTGGCGCACTCGGTGGGGGTGCCGTTCGATGTCCGGCTGGTCGACCTGCTGGTCGCGGTGGTGGCGGCGGTGGCGATCATCAAACTGCCGTGGCGATGGGAGTGGCGCTACCTGGTTCTGGCCGCGCTCTTTCTCGATCCCTTCTTCTACCTGGCGCAGGGCCGCAACGACATCCTCTTTCTCGCCCCGATCGTCCTCGGCGTGCTGGCCTGGGAGCGCGACCGTCCGATGCTCGCCGCCCTGGCATTCGGAGCGGCGGCGGCCTTCAAGCCGTTCGCCGTGTTTCTTCTCCCGCTGCTCGCCCTGCTGGTGTGGCGTCGTTCGCGCGCGGAGCGCTGGTCGACGGCCCGGCAGCTGAGCGTGCTGGCCGGTCTCATCCTGCCCGGGCTGTTGACGATCGCTCCCTTCTTTCTCTGGAATCCGGGAGCGTACTGGGCGGACACGGTTTCGTTCGTCAGCGGGAGCGACCCACACCGCTACCCGATCCAGGGCTACGGCTTTTCGGAGATCCTCCTCCTGTTGAAGATCATCCCGAGCCCAGGCGCCTACTTTCCCTTCGCGATCCTGCAGGCGCTGGGGACGCTTCCCGTGTTTGCCTTCGGCATCCGGCGCGTGGTTGGCCGGCCGACGCTCGCCACCGTGCTCTGGTGGGCGACCGCCACCCTCGCCGTCGTCCTGTTCTTCAGCCGCTTCGTCAACGACAACTATCTCGCCGTCGTCCTCTTCCTCGCCGTCCTGGCCGGCGCCACCCGGCGGGGAGCCCGCCGGATCGGCCAGCACGTCGATCGAGATGTCTCGACCCCCGCCGCTGCCGCATAATCGGCTGACGATATGCCGTACGCCTGGCTCGTCTTCCTGCACGTCTCCTCGGTGGTTGGCTTCGTCCTGGCCCACGGCGCTTCGGCGGCGATGGGGTTGCGCCTTCGCCGGGAAACATCCCCGGATTCCATCCGTTCGCTGGTCGTGCTCTCGACGCTGTCGACCCGGGTGATGTATCCCTTCCTGGGTCTGGTCCTGCTGACCGGGATTGCGGCCGGGTTCGCCGGGCAGTGGTGGCGATTCAAGTGGATCTGGACGGCGATCATCGTCCTGGTGGTCACGATCATCCTGATGAACCTGATGGGCCAGCAGTACAACCCGCTGCGCGGCGAAGCCCGGGAGCGGCGCCACCGCGGGCCGGTGGCAGAGACACCCGATGTGATCCGCAAGGTGGCCGCGAGCACGCAGCCCGGCCCGATCAGCGCCGTGGGCGTGGTCGCCTTCGTCATCCTGGTCTGGCTGATGGCCGTGAAGCCGTTCTAGCCTCGAATTCCATCCCCCCGCACGGCGGGCGAGGGTCAGGGTGCGGGTCGCATTTGACAGCCGAGCCGAATCGGCCGTACAATACCCGTTCGCGCCCGAAAATCGGGCGAGGTCAAGTCATGCCCACCATTTCACAGCTGATCCGATACGGCCGCAAGCCGCTGGTGAAGAAGACGAAGGCACCGGCGCTGCAGGGCTCTCCGCAGCGGCGGGGCGTCTGCGTGCGCGTCTATACCACCACCCCGAAGAAGCCCAACTCGGCGCTCCGCAAGGTGGCCCGGGTGCGGCTGACCTCCCGCCAGGAGGTGACCGCCTACATTCCGGGCATCGGCCACAACCTGCAGGAGCACTCGGTGGTCCTGATCCGCGGCGGACGCGTCAAAGACCTCCCCGGTGTCCGCTACCACGTGGTCCGCGGTACCCTCGACACGGCCGGCGCCAGGGGGCGCAAGCAGGGCCGTTCGAAGTACGGCGCCAAGCGCGAGAAGGCAAAGAAGGCCTGAGATGCCGCGGCGTCCACGTATTCAAAAGCGCGTCACCCTGCCTGATCCCATCTATACACACGAGGGCGTAGCGAAGTTCGTCAACGTCGTGATGCAGCGGGGGAAGCGGAGCACGGCCGAGCGGGTCGTCTACGGCTCCCTGGACCGCATCCGGAAGGTGGCGAAGAAGGACCCGATCGAGGTCTTCGACTCGGCCTTGAAGAACGCCACCCCGGTGCTCGAGGTCAAGCCCCGCCGGATCGGCGGCGCCACGTACCAGGTGCCGGTCGAGATCCGACCGGACCGCCGCTCGGCGCTGGCCCGGCGCTGGATCGTACGTTACGCCAGGGCCCGATCTGGGAAGAGTATGCAAGAGAAGCTCGCCGGAGAGCTGATGGACGCCGCTAACGGGGTGGGGGCCACGATCAAGCGGCGGGAAGAGACCCACAAGATGGCTGAGAGCAACAAGGCCTTCAGTCATTTTCGGTACTAGGAGACAAGTGGCAGAGACAAAAATGGCTCGGAGTTATCCGCTCGACAAGGTTCGGAACATCGGCATCATGGCCCACATCGATGCCGGGAAAACGACCACGACCGAGCGCATCCTTTTTTACACCGGGCGTATTCACAAGATGGGTGAGGTCCACGAGGGCGCGGCCACCATGGACTGGATGGTCCAGGAGCAGGAGCGCGGGATCACGATCACCTCGGCGGCCACCGCCGCCAACTGGCGCGGCCACCGGATCAACATTATCGACACACCCGGGCACGTAGACTTCACGGTCGAGGTCGAGCGCA
>WNGO01002653.1_pt1 | contig 24237 bp, 19 predicted proteins | sample 5400511 | NCBI WGS metagenome assembly WNGO01 (sample SAMN13153380, study PRJNA577476) | soil metagenome | isolation source: 20 cm soil or saprolite under Garry oak tree replicate 2 | place: USA:California | collected 2016-06-15 | reverse complement strand
GTGATCACGCCCGACGTGGCGTTCGTGATCAGCCAATTCGCGACCGTTCCGGACGGCTGGTTGCCATTGGTCGCCTTGTAGAGCGCCGCGACACCGACCACATGCGGCGTGGCCATCGAGGTGCCGCTGAGGCTCATGGTCGTACCGGCCAGATACGTCGATACGATCGCGGATCCGGGGGCGTACGCCTCGACGCACGTACCCCAGTTGGAGTACGACGCCTTGGCGTCGGTCTTGGTCGACGCGGCGACGGTGAAGACGCTGGGAGCACCCGACGGTGACTCGGTGCAGGCGTCGACGTTATCGTTCCCGGCCGCGACCGCGAGGAACACGCCGGAGTTCCAGAGATTGGTGACTGCCTGGTCGAGTGCCGGCGACTTGCCGCCGCCGAGCGACATGTTCGCCACGGCGGGGTTGACGTGGTTCGCCGATACCCAGTCGACACCGGCGATTACGTCGGAGTTGAGGCCAAGACCGGCGCAGCTCAGCACCCGCACGCCGTGAAGGGACACCCCCTTCGCCACACCGTAGGTCGCGGCGCCAATCGTCCCCGACACGTGGGTGCCGTGGCCGTTGCAGTCCTCGCCCGTGGCGCCGTAGGCATCGAAGACATTGTTCGCCCGGCCACCGAACTCGGGGTGCAGCGTCCAGATCCCCGTATCGATGATGTAGGCGTGCACGCCGGCGCCGGTCGACGTGTAGGTGTACGTGCGGGAGAGGGGCAGCGCGCCCTGGTCGATGCGATCGAGTCCCCAGGGATCGCCGTTCGCATCCATGCTCTGCGTGACATCCGCCCGCATCACCTGATCCGGCTCGACGGAGGCCACCAGCGGGTTGCTCCCGAGCGCCGTCGCCGCGGCAGCGGACAGGCGCGCCGCGAAGCCCTTGAGGGCGCTCGAGTAGACGCGGAGCAGCGATCCGCCGGATGCGTTGACGAGATCGCGGGCCACGGTGGCAGGATTGGCGACGTTGTCCTGCAACACGACGATATACTGGCCGGGCACGGCTTCAGCGGCCGCCGTGCGGCTGCCCGTATCCGGCGTCTGCTGAGCCGGGTTCGACATGGCCTCGCACCCCGCCAGTGCGGACAGGAATGCGAGAGCGACGATGCGTGCGGCTGATTGCATGGCACCTCCGTGACGGTTGAGAAAACCAGGCCGACGGGGGGCAAATTTCATTCCGAATCCGTCGCGCCAATGCCGCGCAGATCGGAGTCGGCAAACCGCACCACTGCGGCGCGCAGGCAGCGTGCAGGCGCGCTACGGTGTGGCGTGCAAGCGACGAGCTCAGGGAACGGGTACGAGGTACAACGGACATGCGCCCCGGAGCGGAGTGAGCGGCGTCACCGGCAGCGAGGGCGGACACCGGCTAGTGATCGGGGGCAACGCGCCCGGAAAGGGCAGGTGGTCCGTGTCAGATGCTACGAGCCGTGGCGTCCGCCATTCACGCGGCGGGAGCGTCCTCCGTCGCGGATTGGTGTGGGGAGCTCTCCTGCTGGGGACAGCGTGCAAGGACTCGAACCGACCACCATCACCACCCGTGGGCGAAGCGCGTCTTGCCGACCGCTACCCCTGCGACCGGGGCATCGCCGGTGATCCGGCCGTCGTCTGGGCCGAGAACTTCGAGGAGGGCTCGGTGTCGGCGGTGACGGCGCGCTACAACGATTACAAGAACCCCGGCGGCATGGCCCTGGTCACCGACAAGCCCAACGGTAGCTGTGGCGCGGCATCGATGCAGTTCACGGCCGACGGTAGGAACTCCGCCACACAGGCCACCGATCTGTACAGGCGCTTCGATAACGGTCAGGACGAGCTCTACGTGCGCTGGTACGCCAAGTACGAAGGGGGTGCGCCCTGGCACCACACGGGCGTGTGGTTCGGCGGGTACAACCCGACCAGCGCCTGGCCGAACCCGCAAGCGGGCACCAGACCTCTCGGAAACGACCGGGTCTCCTTCGCCCTGGAGCCGGTGTGGGGCAGCGGCGCTCCCAATCCGGTCTTCGATTTCTACAACTACTGGATGACGATGCACACCTGCTCGGGCTGCGGCGGCTCCTATTGGGGAAACGCGCTCATCAGCCGGACGGCCTTCACCGCGTCCGACAACACGTGGGCTTGCGTCGAGGTTCACGCCAGACTCAATACCGACATGGCATCGGACGCGGGCGCGGCGCTCGAAGTGTGGAAGGACGACGCGCTTATCCAAGCGTTCCCCGAGCCGACCGAGCGGGCGCGGTTCGGGTCTTGGGTCCAAGACCACTTCTGCCCGGTTGGCGCCGATGGCTCGCAGTGCAACTTCACGCCCACGGCACCCGGCCCGCTCGACAGGCAGTTCCGCAACAGCACGGCGCTGAAGTTGAACTGGTTCTGGCCGCAGAACTACATCACCGATCCGGCCTCGGGCAGCGTCTGGCTCGACGACATCGTCGTGGCCACGCAGCGTATCGGCTGCCTCCGCTAGACCGGCACACGGAGAGAATCGGTAGGGGCGGAGCATGCTGCCCCCCTACACTTCCCCCCAAGTCGCGCCATTACCCGGTCACCACGAGCACGACGACGCCCCACGCGAGCGTCAAGAGCGTCACCGGTACGCCGATCCGCGCGTACTCCCCGAACCCGATGCGCACGCCCCGGGTCTCGGCGCGCTCGGCCACTATGAGGTTCGCCATCGAGCCGATGAGGAGCAGGTTTCCCGCGAAGGTGGAGCTCATCGCGATCACGCGCCACATGAGATCCGGGTGAGGGAGGGTGGGTACGGTGTTGCGCCACAGGATGACGGCCGGGACGTTCGAGATCAGGTTTGACAACGTCGTCATCACGCCGCTCACGACCATGGTCGCGCGCCAGGGAGACGCGCCCTGCACCAGGCGTAGCGCGTGGTCATCGATCCAGGCGACCGCCCCGGTCTGGTCGAGGCCGCGCATGACCACGAACAACGAGGCGAAGAAGAGCAACAGGGACCATTCGACCCGGTCGATCGCGTAGGCCGGGTCCCGCTGGGCGACCGCCACCATCACCGCACCCGCGCTGATCGCGACCAGCGGCAGTGACCCGCCCGCGAGCCACGCGATCACCGCGACGCCGAACAGCACGAGTGCTTTCAGGGCGAGGGGGCGGTCGAGGGTCACCGGGACGGTCTCGAGCCGCTCGCGGAACGGCTCGCCCAGCTCGGCGCGATAGGCCCACCGCAGGTAGCCGTAGGTGATCGCGAGACCGCCGGCGCCCACCGGCAGCATGTGGGCGAGGAACGCGCCGAATGAGGTGCCGCTCCAGATCCCCACCAGCATGTTCTGCGGATTGCCGGTGACCGACACCACCGACCCCACGTTGGCGCCCATCGCGAGGCCGATGAGATAGGGGTTGGGTCTGACGCGCAGCGGCCCCAGCGCGGCGAGCAGCACCGGTGTGACCACGAGGCAGATGGTGTCGTTGACGAACAGCGCGGACAGCAGTCCGCCTCCCACCACGACGCCCAGCAACAGCCGCACAGGCGTCCGGGCGCGTCGCAGGATCCACTCGGCCGCCCACTCGAAGAACTTTCCCACCTCGAGATAGCCGACGATCAGCATGAGGCCGAGCAGGAACACCAGCACGTCGAAGTCGATCGCCGCGTAGGCGTCCCGCAGCGGCAGCACCCCGAGCACGACCATCGCGACCGCGCCGAGCAGGCTGGCCGCCGGTCGGTTGAGATGCACGAATGGGAGGCGTTGGACGGCGATCAACAAATAGGTCGCCGCGAAAACTAGGAGGCCGGTGGTCATGCAAGTGGGGAATGCGGAGTGTGGAGTGCGGAGTGTGGTCGGTTAACTCCGCACTCCGCACCCCGCACTCCGCACTCGATCAAATTTCCCAATTCGAGAACAGCACACCGCGTCCCGGAGGGGCCTCCGGATATCCCTCGTAGGTCATCCGCAGATCGGTCCAGCGGACGCGATAGCCGCGCGCCACGAGCTGGCGGAAGGCATCGTCGCAGCGGGTCTGGCATCGCACGGCGACGCGCCGGATGCCGGCGCGGGCGGCAGCGGCTTCCGTCGCCGCGATCGCGGCATCGAAGGCGCGCAGGTCGCGGGCGGCGAGCTTGAGCACGCGCACCTCGTCCTTCGGCCGGCCCTCGGCGAGCGGCGCCGAGTGCCACAGCACCAGTGCGTCCAGCCCGTCGTCGCCGTCGACAAGCGATGTGTCGCCGAGACCGAGCTCGGCGGTGAGCAGAATCTCGCGCGTGAAGTCGTAGCCCGCGGCGAGCGCGGTTACGAGCTGGCGCGCCGCCTCGAGCGCCGCGCCGCCCGCCGCGCCCTTGCGCTGCGACAACAGGACCGGGGCCTGATGCCCGCGCGTGACGATATCGTTCGTCAACGTCACCGTGAGATGACCGGGGAAGAATCCGAGCCGCGCGTAGAAACCGATGTTCTCCACGGTGCGGGGCATGGTCTCGAGGCCCAGCGTCGCGACGTCTTGCTCGAGCAACCAGTCGAGCGCCGTCCGGACGATGGTCTTCCCCACCCCGGCGCCCTGGCGGTCGGGCCGCACCGCGAGGGGTCCCATCCACCCCTCGGCGCCCGAGCGGTGGGCGATGTTGAAGGCGACGACGTGCCCCCCCTCGTCGCGCCACAACATCGCGCCCGGCCCGGCGTCGAGCAGCGCGTAGCGCCACACCTGAGGATTGAGGTGCGGCACGCGCACGCCCACGAGCCCGTCGCGGCGGTAGCGATCGGTGAACGCGTCGGCGAAGACGCGGTTCAGGCCCTCGGTGTCGCGCTCGCCGGCGGGCTCCGGCCCGTAGACCTGACGCTCAGGCAGCCACGCCCGCATCGGCGGCTCCTAGGGTGGCGGTGTCGTCCCGGACCACGCTCGCGCCGCGCGCCGGGTCGAAGTCCACGCGGATCACGCGATCGAGGCCCTCTCGCACCTGCTCAATGTGCGTGATCAGGATGACCTGGGGGAAGCGGTCGGCCAGGCGGCGCAGCAGGCCCACGACGTGCAGGCGCCGGGCCTCGTCGAGCGAGCCGAAGATCTCGTCGAGCACCAGCAACGACAGCGGCTGGCCCGCCCGCTCGGCGATCATCTGCGAGATCGCGAGCCGCAGCACGAGGCTCGCGATGTCCTCCTCGCCGCCCGAGATGACCGGCTTGGGTACCCCGCCCTCGAGGATGGTGAGCGTGTAGTCCTCCGTCAGCTCGAGCTCGTCGTAGCGGCCGTCGGTCAGGTCGCCGAGGAAGCCGGAGGCGAGCTCGGCGATCTCAGGGCGCATGCGCGCATTCAGCTCGCCCCGCAGGTCCGAAAACGCACGATCCAATTCGTTGTGGAGGCGCTGGCGCGCCCTGAGCGCACTGATCTGGCGCTCCCGCTGGGCCCGCTCGGCTGCTCGTCGCTTCGTCTCCGCCAGGTCTTCTTCGGCGCGGTTGAGCTCGCCGCGGGCTTCGACGACCGCCAGCTCGGCCTCGCGCAGCGCCCCCACGGCGCGATCGTAGCGATCCTTCGCCTGCCGGTACTCGGCGTCCGAGAAGCCCTCGGCGCGGACCGCCTCGGTGAGCTCCCGCACCCGCCGCTCGCCGGTCGAGAGCTGCTGCTCGGCCCGCTCCGCCTCATGCACGAGGCGCTCGGCGCGCCGGGCGCGCTCCTCCAGCGCCGCGGCCTCGAGCGCGACCGGCTCGAGCTTGGCGAGCTCGGCCCGGACCGCGTCGTGTCGCGCCGCGTCGTAGCCCGCCGGGCGTGCGGTGAGACGGCGCTCGAGCTCGCCCGCCCGCCGCCGGGCGCCGGCGAGCTCCGCGCTTGCGCGATCGCGCTCTTCGACCTGCGCCCGCAGCTCACCCGCCCGGGCGCTGGCCCCGCGGCTCTCCTCGAGGACGCGGTCCCGCTCGGCTTCCGCATCGAGCAGATTGCCGGGCCGCGGAGCCAGCTGCTCGAGTCGCTGCCGGAAGTACTTCCCGTCCCCGGTGATCACCTCGAGCTGCGCGTCGAGCAGGGCGAGAACGCCCGCGTATTCCGGCCCGAGCGGTCGCTTGCAGGTGGGACACGTCCCCTCGGGGCCGAGCTTCACGATCTGATCGCGTTGCTCCTTCACCTCTTCGTACAGTTTGAGCAGCTCGGTGCGCTTCGTCTCGGCGTACTGCCGGTCGCGCACCCACATCGTGCGCTCCTCCTCCGCGGCCCGCTCCACCGCCTCCAGCCGCTCGTGCAGTCCTCGCGCCGCCGCATCCGCCCGGGCGAGAGCCTCCGGCACGTCACCGAGCTCGCCGAGGCGGCGCTCGAGCATGCGTATGTTGCGGGCCAGCTCGGCAAGCTGCGCCTCTTCCGTGCGCCGCGCCGCCGTCTCACGCTGCAGCCGCTCGAGCGCCGCGACCTCCTGCTTCAGCCGGGCCACGGGAGCGAGCTCGGCACCGAGCAGGCGCAGCTGCTCCCGGGCGGCGAGCGCATCCGCGAGCTCCTTGTCGAGCCGCTGGAAGTCCTGACGTGACGCCACCACGGCCTGCTCCGCCATCCGCCGCTCGCCGTCGAGCGACAGGGTGCGCTCGCGCCGCGCCATCCACTCGTTCCAGCGCGGCTCCTCTCGGCCCAGTGCTTCCTCCGCGGCCCGGCGCGCCGCGTCCGCCGCCTTCGCCGCCGCCCGTGCCCCCGAGAGCCGCTGCTCGGCCGCCCGTCGCGCCGCGGCGAGCACGGCGACGTCTGGAAGACCGGCCTCGAGACCGCGCACCTCCGCGGCCGCGGCGTTCCGGACTTCGCGCACCCGCTCCTGCGCCTCGCGCAGACGCTCGTAGCCCAGCACACGCGACAAGAACGCCGCCCGCTCGGTCTTGCCGAGCGCCGCCATCACCGCCAGCTCCTTTTGGCCGGTGAAGTACGTGTTGAAGAACTCGTCGTGGGTCATGCCCAGCGTGCGCTCGAGCTTGCCGGTGACCGCTTTGAGGGAATTCGCGATCACCTGGCCGTCCTGGTGGAGCGCCGCGGTGGAGAGGCCGCGCGTCACGCGGTACTCGTGGGCGCCGAGTCTGAACTCGAGGTCCACTTCCACGCCCGCCCGGCCCTTCGCGCCGAGCCGGCGGATCGAGTCCTTGTCGCCGCGCACGGCCTGCGCGCCGTACAGCGCCCAGGCGATGGCCTCGAGGATGGTCGTCTTGCCGGAGCCGTTCGGCCCGATGATTCCTGTGATGCCCGGGCCGAACTCGAGCTCGGTATCGGCGTGCTGGCGGAAGTTCACGAGGCGGAGCCGCAGCAGCTGCATCAGGCGCGACCCTCCCCGTCCCCCCCGCCGTCCGCGTCCGAGTGCGCGACGTACTCGACGCCGAGTCGCACGAACTCGGCGCGGTCCAAGTCGGCGTCGAGCGGCCGATGCTCGAGGAACTCCTGCACCGTCTCGGCGAGCGTCTGCCGGCGGACGGGCGCTCCCGACGCCTCCACGCGGTGGACCTCGGGCCGGCGCAGATCGAGCTGGAAGTGAAGCGCGCGCGCCTTGTAGGCGCGAATCGCGGCGTGATCGAGGTCCCGGGCCGTGGCCCGCGACACGTCGAACACCAGCTGCCGCACGATCTGATCGTCGATCGCCGGCTTCGCGCCGGCGACCTGGGCGGCGATCCGCTCGTCCAGCTCTCGGGGCGTGAGACCCTTGCCCTCGATCAAGGGGAGGTCGACGTGACGCCGCACCGACGCGATCGGCCGGAACGTCACCCGGGAGCCCGGGAGCTCGACGAGGAGATACCCCTTCCCGGCGCGCCCGCGGTCCTGCTCGTCTTGCAGCTGGCCCCAGGGATTGGGACTGATGTACTCGAGGCTGCCCGCATACCAGACGTTGGGTTCGACCTGGTGGGCGACGTGATAGTGCCCGAGCGCGACGTAATCCCACTGCGCGGGCGCGAGAATGTCTCGCGTCACCAGCGCACCCCCGTACTCCATCGTGCCGCGATCCTCCCCGAGGCCGGGGACCTGTCCGTGCGTGACCAGAATGTTCAACCGCGTGCCGCGCTCCGGCCGCAGCGCGGGCGGCTCGCTCCCGACCAGCGCCTGATGGGGAACGGCCAGTACGGAACAGTCGAGCTTGGAGAAGACGATGCGGCGCGCGTGCTCGACGGCGATCTCGACGCCTAGGGCCTCGTACAGGCGGAGGATGGTGCCCGTTTCGGTGGAGCGGGGGGTGGAATGGTTTCCGGCGATCACCACGATCGGCGAGTCGGGCAGTCCCACGCGCAGCCGCTGCAGCTGCTGGAAGCAGAACAGGATCGCGGCATTCGTGGGCCGGACGGAGTGGAAGACGTCGCCCGCTACGACGATCAGGTCCGGACGCTGGACGAGCAGGTCGTCCACCGCCCGGCGGAACGCCTCGGCGACGTCGGCCTCGCGTTGATTCCCCCCTCGCGGCGTCTGCCGGTCGTACTGGCGGAAGCCGAGGTGCAGGTCGGCGAGGTGCGCGAGCTTCACCGCGTCACTTGGCCTCGGTGAGCTGGAGCGACGTTTGCTGCGTCATGGCCATCGTCGTCTCGGGTTGACCCGCGGTCCCGCTCTTCATCTTGATGGTCCCGCCCATCATGGCCCGTACCTGGGCACTCCGCTGGAGCGAGTACACCTGTTCTCCGGAGAGACTGCCGGAGAGGCGGAGCGTGCCGGTCTGCGGAGCCCCGCCCTCGCCCCGCTGAGTCAGGGTGATCGGGTCGTCCGGGAAGTGCGTCTCGATCCCGAGCACGACCGATGTGTCGGCGCCGGCTATCTGGATCTCCTTGAGGGTGATCCTGGTGCGCGACTTGAGAGGACGACTCGCGTTCAACGCCTGTTGGCCGAGGGGCAGCTCGTGCTCCGCGACCCAGGAGTCGCCGACGCCGACCGGCCCCTCGGGCAGCGGGAACGCCATGGCTTTCATGCTGGACCCGAGCTGCTCGGTCACCGGAGATGGAGCGCCGGTGAGCCCTGTAAAGGCGGCGCTGAGCACGTGCATCCGGTCGTCGTACACGATGTCGCTCCGCATCCCGCGCATCCGGTCGAGGGCCGGCCGCATGGCACCTGGGCCCATCCCCGGGGCGTCGAGCGAGGTGGAGTCGAACGTCACCGTGACGGCCACGCCACCCTGGGCCGGGCCCTTCACGAGCTGCGTGTAGTACATGCGCATCCGGAAGGTCTGCTCGGGCATCGCGCCCATCGGTCCGCCTTCGATGCGCATCGCGTTCTGTTGATCGAGGGCGTAATGGTAGGCCGCACCGGCCGGCGGATGGTAGCGCAGGGTGACCTTGGGTCCGCTCGCGCCACCGCGGCAACCGCCGATCGTCGCGAGCAGCGTGGCGATGCCAGCGAGAACACGGGCAGGGGGCATTGGATGATTCTCCTATAGGCTCAGTAGGGCTCGTCGGAGATCGGATTGAGCGGGGGCACGCTCTCGCGCTGCATCGCGGCAGCGGGCGCGACCCGGCCGCCCAGCTGTTTCTTGAAGTGCGCGAGCGCGTCCTGGGGCCGGGTCTGGCGCGTGTGCGCGAGGGCGCGGCGCACGTCCTCTTCCCGCCGGTCGGCGATCAAGTCCTTCACCAGGTTCGGCCGTACCCGCCGGTCGAGCTTCACGAGCTGCCGCACCACCGCGTCCTCGAACGGCAGGTCCGCCGCGGGCGGGAACCGCTCCACGCCGTCCCGGCCGCGCAGCACCGCCGGCCGCGGGAAGCGCACGAAGATGGGCTGCGTGAAGTGCGGGTGACGCACCATCAGCTCGCCGATCGGGAGCGTGGCGAGCTTGATCTTGATGGCGGGGGAAAGCACCTGGTAGCCGGGCGTTGCGAGCTCATCCGAGTCCATACGGCCGAACACGATGCTGCCCGCGTTTCCCACCACGCGCCGGTGCACCTGCGAGCGGAATTGCTCCGCGCCGAACAGCACCAAACCAAGGTAACGCCCGCGCTCGGCGATATCGAGCAGCATTTTCTTCACATACGTCTCGGGACCGTCGCCCGGGGCGTACTTGTTCAGCTCGTCCACGAACACGACGACGGCGTCGACGCCCAAGTCGCGGCGCTCGAGGTGCTCGCGCAGCTTCGACACCGCGCGCGCGAACACCAGATCCTGGCCCAGCGGATCGACGTTCGCCACGTCGACGACGTACACCGCGCGATCCTCGAACCGGCCCCACGGCAGATCGTTCGACGGGCCGTCATCGGTCACCAGGCCCTTGCAGCGAGTGGAGATGTTCGAGAGCCGATTGCGCACCTTGCGGATCGTTGCGATGTGGTGCGTCCGCCAGGTATCCCCGCGCGCGGAGAGCTCCAAGCCGTCGAAAATCGACCGGAACAGCCGCTCCAGGTCGGCGAAGGTGACCACCCGGTGCGCCCCGCCGAACCCGTCGTCGAACTCCTTGTCCACGACGCGGTCCGACAGGAAGTCGATGAAGGCATCGGCCTTGGCATCGATGTCGTCGCGGTTGAGCAGCACCTCGGCGTAGTCGAGCACCTCGCGCAGGCCCCAGACGAGCGGCTCCACGTCCCCCACCAGCTCGGGGTGCGTGCGCAGCGTGTTCAGGTTCACCCCGTCGGCCTTGAAGGGGGCGTAATAGCGCACCCGCTCGAACGGCTGGGCCCGGACGGCGAGCCGCTCGTAGCGACGGCGGTCCTCGTCCTCGAGTGCGCCGGGCTGGTCGAGGAAACACAGGTCCGGCCCCTTCACGTTGAAGCACACCGCGGCGATCCGTCCCTTGTGGGGCGGGAAGTGCTGGAAGATGGACCCGAGCAGGAACTCGACCGCGCTCGTCTTGGTGGCGAGCCCCGAGACCCCGGAGATGTTCAAGTGTGCGGCCTCCGGCCCGAGTAGGAAATCGGCGTCCAGGTAGACCGGTGCCTCGAGCCCACCCGACGTATAGAGGCCGACCGGAATCGCGGTGGGTTGCGTTCCCCCGAGATAGGCGTCCATCCTGAGAGCCTGTGCCACGTCGGCGTCGCTCGCCACGTGCACCGCCCCGAGCGGGACCGGTTGCAGCGGCTCCTCGGGCATTTGACGCAGCACCGCCGCGGTCCAGAGGCGAATTTCCTGGCGCACCGTCGGGTGCTCCGCCGCGCGCGCCGGATCGCCTTCGGCCCCCACCACGTCGTGCAGCGGAGTGGCGAGGTCCGAGTAGGCGAATCCATCGGTCACGACCCCGTAGACGACCCGCTCCGACTCCCCAGCCCCCACCCCCTCGATCACGATCCGGTCCTCGGAAGGCGGGATGCGGGATGCGGGATGAGGTCGCGCGGGGCGCGCGCTCTCAAGTAGGTCTCCACGTCATGGATAGGATAAAGTAACCGATCCCACCGCCGGTCGGGGGTCGCGAGCGGGGCGCGCTCGTCCACGAGCCACGCCGAGAGTCGTGACGCGAGCGTGACCGTGTCGGGATGAGCGCGCGCCTCCACCCGCACCAGCCCGTACAACAGATCGTTCCCGTGCCAAGGCCACAGGCGCAGGTACCAGGAATAAATCTCGCGGCGCGCGCCGCGGCGCTTCGGCCGGAACACGCTGGTGCGGTGGGCCGCCGGCAGGGTCAGCGCGCGCTCGAGCTCCGGGCCTGCGAAGTATTCGGCACCGTGACTCTTCACGACGCCCAGCGCGCGCGGGTGCGCGGACAGGCCTGGGGAATCGGAGAGCACTCCGTCCACGACCAGCCATTCGTCCGCGCCGAGTGCCGGGAGCCGCTGCTCCCCCAACCGGCGCTCGAGCGCGGCGCGCACCCTTTGCACTTCGGCTCGCGCGGCCGGCAGAGCGCGGGCAGGCTGGCCGGCATCATCCGCGGAGATCTCGACGACCCGCACCCCCGTCCCCTCGAGCGCCGCGCGCACGGCGGCGGGCAGGTGATCGAGGCGTGTGATGGCGAGCTCGTCCGTGTCCTCGGCGATCGTGTGGGGGCGGCGATCGGCCCCCCGGAGACGGATCGCAGCGGCGACGTACGCCCGCACGATGGGCGTGACCCCGGCGTACCCCACCACGCGCCACTGCTCGATGCCGTCGAGAAAACCGACGGCCGCGGGGGCGAGCGGGCGCGCCCCGCCCCGCGCGTGCACCCGGAGCTCCGGGTCCTCCACCGGGTCGGCGCCGGTGAACTCCTCGAGATCGGTGCGGCCGACGCTCGCGTCGGGAACGTAAGAGGCCGGCACCGCCCCCGCCGCGAGGATCGCGTCGACCCAGGAGCGCGACACGATCAGCGGGTCCGGAGCGCCCAGCCGAGGTAGGTCACGCTCAGATCGCCGGTCAGCACGCGCCGGCCCGTACCGTCGCCCGCGCGCTCGACGCCTTTCATCTCCTGTACCACCATGTCATAGCGGGCGAGCGCCTCGGTCAGCTCGGCGGGGGTGATGAAGCGTGCGAAGTCGTGGAACCCTTCGGGCATGGTGTGCTGCACGTACTCTTCATCCCACACGACCTGCAGAAATCCGGCGATCGTACGGTTGTGGGTGAGAAAGCCGAGCCCGCCGCCGGGCGCCAGCACGCGGGCGATGCCTGCGATGGTGCGCTCTCGATCGTCGACGTGCTCCAGCACGTCGACGGCGAACACGAGGTCGAAAGTCCCTTCGAGGCCGACGCCGCTCAACTCCTCAGCCGTGCCGCGGCGATAGTCGATCGTCAGTCGGGCGCGCCGCGCATGCTCCCGCGCCGCCGCAAGCGACCTCTCCGACGGGTCGATGCCGGTCACCGTCGCCCCCTCGGCGGCGAGGGTCTCGGCCAGGATGCCGCCGCCGCACCCCACGTCGAGGACACGCTTGCCTCCGAATCCTCCGAAGACCCGTCGGAAGTATTCGACCCGCAACGCGTTCAGCTCGTGCAGCCCGGCGAACGGTCCGGCGTCGCTCCACCACACGCCGGGAACCCGCTCCACCAGGCGCTCGTATTTCTCGGGCTCGGAGAGGCCGCCGAGGCGAGGGAGCTGGTCGGGCATGGGAGACAAATCTACGGCGGGAAGGAGGTTGGTGGAGGATGGTGGAGGTCTCGTGGAGGATGGTGGAGGTGGCTACCGAGCGAGGGCCCGGTAAAGCTGCCACGTGAGGAATCGGGCTCGGCACTGGCGGTCGTTGAGGGCCGACCAATCCTCGTCGGGCAGCAGGCCAGCCTCCCGAGAGAACCGCAGTGCATACCCTACCTCAGTGAGGGACGATAAGGAGATGTCGAGAAAACGACGAAACTCTTTCCTGCTGCGCCGGGAGGACCCTTCGACAATGTTGACTGCGGCAGAGAACGCCGCACGACGGGTCTGGGAGGTAAGACCATACTGCTCTTCGGTCGGGAAGGATTTGGTAGCCCGGTAGACCGCGAGCGCGAGCTCATGACACTCACGCCAAGCGTGGAGCTGTTCATAGGGTGGTGCCATGCGTCGCAACGTACGAGCAACCGAGCGGGAACTACGAACCAATTTTGTGCTCGCGGGATCATCCCGACGCAGTCACCCTCCACCATCCTCCACATCCTCCACCAACCTCCACCAACCTCCACCATCCTCCGTCAGGCAGTCGCCTCGACGTTCGGGAAGGGCGGCACGTCCAGAAACCACAGCCCCGCGAGCCGCGAGTGCTTGTCCACCTCGACGAGCAGCAGGTCGGCCACGCGGACGACGGTGGCCACCCGCTGGCGCCCCACGCGGATGTGGAGCACCGACTCGGATTGGTTCTTCTCCACCGTGAGCGCGGTGTCCACCTCGACCGCCGCGACGCGTGGCTGCGACTTGCGGCCCGGGAACACGACGCGTCCGTCCTTAGCCGGCTCCGGGATCGCGATGTCGTCGCGGGTGCGGATGTCGTCGGGCCACGTGACGATGTCCACGCCGTGGATGCAACCGCCGGCCACGTCGATCACTACGAACGAGCCGTCGCCGCCCTCCAGGTCGACCGTCCCGTTGAGCCCCGTCGCCTTCCCGGTGCCTTTGCAGGCTACCGAGAGGATGTCGGTTTCCGGGTCCCAACGATAGCTCACCTTGGGCAGCTTGCCCGTGAGTGGCTCGATCCGGGCTTCGAATTGCATCGGGAACTCGCCTTCCAGCCTCGGCGGAGGGCGGGTAATATAGGCCGCACGTTCAGGAGGAGCTAGGACGATGGAGCGGCGGGAGTTTTTCACGGTAGCGGGGGCGGTCGCGGCGTATTCAGTGCGGAGTGCGGAGTTCGGAGTGCGGAGTCGAAGGTCGGGCATCCAACTCCGCACTCCGCATTCCGCATTACGCACTCGTCCGAGCCAGGAGCCCTCCCTTTCCCCTGAGGTCTTCGCCCGCCGCCTCGAGCGGGCTCGGGCCGAGCTCGAGGCCCGGCGGCTCGATCTCCTCATCGCGACGCCCGGTACCAACTACGAGTACCTCACCGGCTACAATCCCGGGCGGAGCGAGCGGCTCATCGCCCTGCTCCTGCCGGTCGCGGGCGGGCCGGCGGTCGTCTGTCCTGCGTTCGAGGTGGAGCGCATCAAGCGCCACAGCGTCATCACCCAGCTGCACGGCTGGGAGGAGCAGGAGGATCCTCACGTCCTGGTGCGCGACACGGTGCGACGGCTCAGGCCGCGATCGGGAGGGGGGGGCACCATCGCGCTCGAGTCATCCACCGCGTACCAGACGTCCCTGCGGCTGGGGCGCGCGCTCCCGGGCTGGAAGTTCGTGGACGCCGCACCGGTGACGGAGCGACTTCGCGTCATCAAGTCCCCCGAGGAGGTCGCCCTGCTGCGCCGGGCGATCGCGATCACGCAGGACGCCATGACGGCGACGTTTGCGCAGCTCGCGGTGGGCGCCACCGAGGTCCAGGTCGCGCAGGCGCTGTCGCAGGAAATGGAGCGGCGCGGCGCGCCGGGAGGCGGGCTCGTACAGTTCGGCCCGTCGAGCGCCCTGCCGCACGGCGGCCCGGCCGGCCCCACGCTCGCGCGCGAGGCCGTGGTGCTCATCGACTGCGGCTGCCGCGTGGGCGGCTACACCTCCGACATCACCCGCACTATCTGGTTCGGCGATCACCCGTCGGACGAGTTCCGCAAGGTGTTCAACGTGGTGCACGACGCGCAGACCGCCGCGCTGGAGCTGGGGCACGCGGGCACGCCGTGTCAGGAGATGGACCGCGCCGCCCGCAAGGTCATCGCCGCCGCCGGCTACGGCCCGTTCTTCACCCACCGCCTGGGCCACGGGCTCGGCATGGATGGCCACGAGCCAGAGTACCTCGTCGAAGGCAACAAGACGCGCCTCGAGCCCGGCATGGTATTCACGATCGAGCCCGGGATCTATCAGCTCGGGACGTTCGGGGTCAGGATCGAGGACGACTGTATCATGACTGAGAATGGAGTGGAGGTGCTAAGTCACAGGGTGGCAAAGCTGTGACGGGATGCGGGATGCGGGAAGCGGGATGCGTTAGAACACCGACCCATCCCGCATCTCGCATCTCGCTTAGTCAGCCAGTTTCTTGGCGAATCCGATGATCCGATCGAGGGCCTTCTGGATGCTCTCCAACGACGCCGCATACGACAACCGCACGTAGCGATCGTCGCCGAACGCGGCGCCCGGCACGAGCGCTACCCCGGTGGTGGTCACGAGCCGGGTGCAGAATTCCGTCCCGCTGATTGCTCCGAAGGAGTCCACGCGGAAGAAGAAGTAGAACGCGCCGAGTGGTTCCACAAACTCGACGCCGGGGAGTTCCTGTCGGAAGCGCGCGACCACGACATCGCGCCGCTTGCGGAACTCGGCGAGCATCCGGGCGACGTCCCGTTCCACCTGGTCGTCTCCCAGCGCGACGGCGGCGGCGAATTGGGCGGGATGATTCGCGCCCGTGGTGGTGTGCGACTGCAGCGCCGCCATGGCCTTCGCCACCGGGCCGGGCGCGAGCGCGAGCCCGATCCGCCATCCGGTCATGGCGTAGGCCTTGCTCACCCCGTAAATGACCACGACGCGCTCCAGCAAATCGTCCGGCAGATCAAGGAAGGAGGGGGCGGGGCCGGTGCCGTAGTGGATGCGCCGGTAGATCTCATCCGCGACGATCCACACCTTGCGGTCGCGCGCCCAGTGCGCGATCGCCTTGATCTCCGCCTGCGTATACACGGCCCCGGTGGGATTGCACGGTGAGCAGAGGATCAACCCTCGAGCTCCGGGGACCACGCGATCGAGATCCCGCACGCTCACCTTGAGGCTCCATTCGGGCTCGCCCGGGACGAGCACCGGCCGGGCGCGGGACAGGTGCACGATCTGCGGATACGACACCCACGCCGGCGCCGGAATCGCCACCACATCCCCCGGTCCGAACAACGTGAAGCAGACATTGAACAACGACTGCTTCGAGCCATTCGACACCACGATGTTGTCGGCGTTCACGGGGCGGCCGCCGGAGAGCAGCGACAAGTGCTTCGCCGCGGCGGCGCGCAGCTCCAGGATCCCTTCGTTGGCCGGGTAGTGGGTCTTGCCCTCGCGAATGGCCCGCACGCCGGCGTCGGACGGGAGCGCGGGCGTCGGGAAATCGGGCTCGCCCGCCCCCAGGTCGATCACGTCCTCTCCGGATGCCTTGCGCCGCTTCGCCTCCTGCGAGATGGCGATCGTCGCAGAGGTTTCGAGGTGGTGCAGGTTGGGGGAGAGGCCGGATCCCGGGGTCATGGGCGAGAGGATAGCCCCGCGAAGCATGGTGGGCAACCGTGGGGACGACGTGACACGGTTGCCTTTGGATGGCTGGCACGGTACGATCCTCCCGTCGGATCGCCCTTTGACAACCGAGGACCGTGTGACGGCAGCAGACGCGAAAGCCGCGCTGGAGCGCGGCCGGCCGGTGGTGTTGGTGCGGCCACCGGCGGTGGAGCAGGTAGGAGATTTGTGGGAGCTCCTTGGGCCACCGAGCCCGGGGCAGCGCCCCGAGGCGGGGCCCGCCGTGCTCGTCGTCTGTCCCGACGACATGGGCGCGGCAGAATGGGCGGCGGCCGCGCCGGGCGACCGCCGCATCCACGCCGTCACCGGCCTCGCCCGCACGAGGCGCATCCTCAAGGAGCGCCCCGTCGACATTCTCGCCGGGGCGGCCAAGGACCTGGCCGCGCTGCTGGAGCGCGCCGCGCTCAAGCTTGCGGCCGTCGCACACGTCGTCCTCGCGTGGCCCGAAGCCCTGGTGGATGGCGACGGCGCCGCCGCGCTCGACACCGTCCTCGGCGAAGCCCGCGACGCTCACCGCATCGTACTGAGCTGGAACCCCGCCTTGCTCGGCGACTTTCTCGAGCGACACGCCCGGCGCGCGCTGGTGCTCGGGACGGCGCCGGTGAACGAGACCGGTCGTCCGCTCCCTCCGGTTTGCCGCGCTCGCTTCGCCATCGTCCCGTCGCTCGGTCGTCCCCTCGCCGTGCGGGACGCCCTCGACGCGCTGAGCGCGACGACGCCGTTCGTTTGGCGCGGCGGCCCGATCGTACCCCCCGAGGCGCCCCCGGATGCCGTGCTCTGCACCGCGCTCCCGAGCCGGGAGGAGCTCGCAGAGCTCGCCCGAGTCGGAGGGGGGGGAAGCGAGCCCGTCGTCTTCATTGCCGCGGGCCAATTGTCCTATCTTCGCTCGATCGCAACCCTCACGCCCCTCGCGCTCGCCCGCGGTGCCGATCGCGCGCGCGATCGCTCCGAAGCTCTGCGCGAGCAGGTGGCGGGGCTCCTCACCACCGGCAACGTGGATGCCGAGCTCGCCCTGCTCGATCCGCTGTTCGAGCGGTTCGATCCGGCGGAGGTCGCGGCGGCGTTGCTGGCATTACAACGAGAGGCGGGAAGCGGGACGCGGGATACGGTAGTCACGGCGCCCGGCGAGGGCGCCCGCGTGAGAGTCTTCGTCGGCCTGGGAAAGAAAGACCGCGCGAGCGCCAAGGATCTCGTCGGAGCCTTGATTCGCGAAGCCGGTGTGGCGAAAGACGACATCGGGCGGATCGAAGTGCGCGAAAGCTTCAGCGTCGTCGAGGTGGCGGCCGCGGCGGTGGACCGGGCCGTGCGCGGGCTCACGGGGACGACGATCCGAGGTCGACGGGTGCTCGCACGGCTCGACCGCGAGCGCTAACGCGTCGGGCCGGGGCCGTCACGAGCCGATGCGGTCAGAACCTCCCAAACGCCGACGGGCCGCCCAGCGGGGCGGCCCGTGAACTGAGACCCCGGCGCTTACGCGCCGGGCTATTTCCGATTATTCACCGCCTGCTTCAACTGCTTGCCGGCACGGAACGCGGGGGCGATCGACGCCTTGATCTGAATCACGCCGCCCGTCTTGGGATTACGGCCCATGCGGGCCGCGCGCTTGCGGGCTTCGAAGTTCCCGAAGCCGGTGATCTGGACCTTCGCGCCCTTCTTGAGCTCTGCGGCGATGATCCCCTTGTCGTCGAACAGGGCTTCGATCGCCCGGCCGGCATCGGCCTTCGACATCTTGGTCCGCATGGCCAGTGCCGCGGTCAGCTCGGCTTTGTTCACGGCGTCTCCTTGTGAGGGTCTAGGGCAGTGAAAACCCTTGGAATTCCGCCCGTTTTGCGGGGTCAGCGCGAGAAAACCCGCATAAAACCGCCACAATATGGGGTACCCCCCCGAAAATCCGCAAGATAGCGGCATTTCCTTGACCCACCCTCCCCGCCCCACTACCCTTCCCGCGCCCCGTTCCCAGACGCCAAGCCGCATGCCGCAAGGAAACCTGGTCCGAGCGCCTCTCAGCCGCCGCCAACCGCTTACGACTTGCGGCTTGCGGCTGTGGGCCAGGAGTTAGACGTGTTTCACGGTACCCGCCCCGGTTGGATCGAAGTCATTGCCGGCGTGATGTTTTCCGGGAAGAGCGAAGAGCTGGTCCGTCGGGTACGGCGGGCGGTGATTGCTCGCAAGCACGTCCAGGTCTTCAAGTCGCATCTTGATGCCCGCTATGCCGGGCTGTACACGGTGACCACGCACGACGGCGGCACCGTGGAAGCCGAGCCGGTGGATTCTTCGGAAGGGGTCGTGCGCGCCGTCCGGCCCGACACTGAGGTGGTCGCGGTCGACGAGGTGCAGTTCCTGGACGACGGGATCGTGGCGGCTGCAAACGGGCTGGCCGACCGCGGCGTTCGAATCGTGCTGGCGGGGATCGATATGGATTTCCGCGGCCTGCCGTTCGGCCCGATGCCCACGCTCCTCGCCGTCGCCGAGATCGTCGACAAGCTCCAGGCGATCTGTGTAGTTTGCGGCGGGCCGGCGAGCCGCAACCAGCGTCTCGTGAACGGCCGGCCGGCGCTATGGGAAAGCCCGACCATCATGGTTGGCGGCCGGGAGTCGTACGAGGCGCGGTGCCGGCATTGCCACAAAGTCCCCAGGGCCGATGAAGATCAGACGGCACTACTCTGAATGTGGCCTCCGTGCTGAACGTCGCGTTGACTGGAAACATCGCCGCCGGAAAGTCGACCGTCGTCGATCTGTTTCGTCGCTGGGGCGCCACGATCATCGACGCGGACGCCCTCGTCCGCGAGGCCCAGGCGCCCGGCGGCGCGGTACTGGCCGCGATCGCCGGCCGTTTCGGCGCGGACGTCCTGGCATCCGACGGGACCCTCGACCGCTCGGCGCTGCGGGGCAAAGTGATGGGCGACCAGGCCGCGCTCGACGCGCTCAACCAGATCGTCCACCCCGCCGTCCGTCGCCGCCGCGATGAGCTGCTGCGCGAGGCCCGGGAGGCCGGCGACCTGCTCGTCGTCAACGACATCCCGCTGCTCTTCGAGGCGCTCGACCCGACCCAGTTCGATACCGTGGTCCTGGTGGACGCCGGCGCGGCGCTGCGGCGCACGCGGCTCCGCACGTTGCGCGGACTCTCGAACGACGAGGCCGACCGTATGATCGCGGCGCAGATGCCCGCCGAGCGCAAGCGGGCGAAGAGCGACTTTGTGATCGAGAACGAGGGCTCGCTCAAGCGGCTCGAGCGCCAGGCCCGGTCGGCGTTCGACGAGCTGCGCCACCGCGCGGCGGTGGGGGCACTGGGTGGTCGGCCCGCGCGCGTGTTGCTGCTCGCCGCAGCGGAGTCGCGCGAGCAGCCGACGCTCAACCCGATCGCGGCCCGCTACGCAGAGGCGGGGCTCGCGGTCCGGCGGGTGTCGGGTGACGCGGCCGCGATCGAGAAGGCATTGGGTCAGCCCGCGCTGCCCGACGCGATCGTCGCGACCGCCGCGGCCGCGCCGGCCGCGCAACAGGCCTGGGGGCGCGCGGGCCGTCCGGGCGTGCTCGCCGCCCTCTCCAACGACCCCGACCCCGTCGCGGTACGCCTCGATCTCCGGCCGTGGGGCGCCGGCCGGCTGCTGCTGGTCGAGCCCGACGCGGCGGGCCTGACGCCGCGCGCCGATCTGTTTCCAGCTGCCAACCCGTTGCCTTGACAGAGCTTCGGTGCCCCGGGTAACCTTCGCCGCGACCTCCCGCGCCCACGAGTGAGCGACCCCGCATGGCGAACATTCCAGCCGATCTGCGCTACACCAAGGACCATGAGTACGTGAAACAGACCGGCGATAACGCCAGCGTGCAGATCGGAATCACCGACTACGCGCAGGGCGAGCTCGGCGACGTCGTGTACGTCGACCTGCCCAAGGTCGGCGCCGTCTTTGCACGCGGCGACGTGTTCGGCACGATCGAGGCGGTGAAGGCAGTGTCGGAGCTGTACGCGCCGCTCGCGGGCACGGTGACCGAGGTGAACACGGCGCTCGAGGGCGACCCGGCGCTCGTCAACAAAGATCCGTATGGCGGGGGCTGGATGATCAAACTGGCACATCGGGCAATAGCGTCGTCCGTCATGCTCACGCTCACGTTCCATGGCCACGCCTGCTTCACGCTCGAAGCCGACGCCCGCCGAGTGATCATCGACCCGTTTCTCACGGGCAATCCCGCGACCGACATCCCGCTCACGCGGCTCGCGAAGGTCGACGCCATACTGCTGTCGCACGGTCACGGCGACCACCTGGGAGACGCGGTGCCGATCGCACGGCGGGACGGCGCGACGATTGTCGCGACGGCGGAGCTGGCCCGGTTTTGCGGAGAACGCGGGGCCACCGTGCATGCCATGCACATCGGCGGTGCCCGGCAGTTCCCCTTCGGGCGGGTCAAGCTCGTGCCCGCGTTTCACGGGGGCGCCGTGGAGGGAGACACCACGGGCCAGTTCACAACCAACCCCTGCGGGGTGGTTGTGACGATGGGCGGGCACACCGTGTATCACTGCGGTGACACGGGCCTCACCATGGAAATGCAGCTGCTCGCCGGGCGCGTGGACGCAATGCTCGTTCCGATCGGCGACAACTACACGATGGGTATCGAGGACGCGGTGCGCGCCGTGGAGTTCGTGCAGCCCCGCACCGTGATTCCGATGCATTACAATACGTGGGACGTGATCAAGGCCGACCCGGAACAGTTCCAGCGCCAGGTCGGCGGCCGCGCCCGTGTCGTCGTGCTCGCGCCAGGCGACGCTCACACCCTTTCCTGACGAGGCCAGGCAAGTCCGCTCATGGTGACGGTACGCGCTTCCCTCGCCCCTGCTGATCGCTTCGTGACCCGTCACATCGGACCGAGTCCCGACGAGACGCGGGGCATGCTGGCCACCCTGGGATACGAGACGCTGGACGCGTTCATCGATGCCGTCGTGCCGGAGGACATCCGCCTGCGGCGCCCGCTGGCGTTGCCGCCGGGGCGGACCGAGCGCGAGGTGCTCCAGGCCCTGCGCGGCCTCGCGGCGCAGAACCAGCTGTACCGCTCCTACATCGGGATGGGCTACTACCACTCGTTCACGCCGCAGGTGATCCAGCGCAACATCGTGGAGAACCCGGGCTGGTACACGGCGTACACGCCGTACCAGCCCGAGATCGCGCAGGGACGGCTCGAGGCGCTGCTCAACTTCCAGACGATGGTCGCCGACCTCACCGCCCTGCCGATCGCCAACGCCTCCCTGCTCGATGAAGCCACCGCCGCCGCCGAAGCGATGCACCTGACGGAGGCGGTCGCGAGCGTGCCCGCCGGCACCACCCCGATGTTCATGATCGCCGAAGGGTGCCACCCCCAGACGATCGCGGTCGTGCGGACCCGGGCGGAGGCGCGCGGCGTCCAGACGGTGATCGCGGACCCCGCGAGCTTCGCGTTCCGTCCCGGTGTGATCGGCGCGCTGCTGCAGTATCCCACGACGGACGGGAAGATCGAGGATTATCGAGCGTTCTGTGAGAAGGCGCACGCCGTGGGCGCGCTCGTCACGGTCGCGACGGACCTGCTCGCCCTCACCCTGCTCACGCCCCCCGGCGAGTGGGGCGCGGACATCGCCGTGGGGAACTCGCAGCGCTTCGGCGTCCCGATGGGCTATGGCACATCTGCACCGCGCAGGTGCTCCTCGCCGTGATGGCGAGCATGTACGCCGTGTATCACGGCCCCGAAGGGCTGCGCCGCATTGCCGAGCGCGTGCACACCCTCGCCGTGCTGCTCGGCCAGGCGGTGACCCGGCTCGGTTACCGTCTCGTACACTCGTCGTTCTTCGACACGCTCTGCGTGGAGGTCGAGTCGTGGGCCCTCCCGCGCCTGCTCGACGCGGCCCGGGCGCGCCGCATCAACCTGCGCGTCATCTCCCCGACGCGGATCGGCATCTCGCTCGACGAGGCCACGACCCTGGGCGACTTGGCGGACCTCGTCACGGCGTTCTCGCTCAACGAGGTGCTGCCCTTCATGGTCGAGGACCTGGGAGCGACGGCCGACCCCTCGATTCCCGACTCGCTTTCCCGCACCTCCACCTACCTCACGCATCCTGTCTTCCACCGCTATCGCTCCGAGACGGAGATGCTGCGCTACATCAAGCGGCTCGAAGCCCGCGACCTGTCGCTCACGTCGGCCATGATCCCGCTCGGCTCGTGTACCATGAAGCTCAACGCGACCACGGAGATGGTCCCGCTGTCGTGGCGTGAGCTCAACCGGCTGCACCCGTTCGCGCCGCGCGAGCAGGCCACGGGTTATCGCACCCTGTTCCGCCAGCTCGAGGACATGCTGGCGGAGATCACCGGGTTTCCGAAGGTCTCCTTACAGCCGAACTCGGGGGCGCAGGGCGAGTTCACCGGCCTGCTCGTGATCCGGGCCTATCACCGCTCCCGCGGCGAGGGCCACCGCACGACCTGCTTGATCCCGACCTCGGCGCATGGAACGAACCCGGCGAGCGCGGTGATGGCCGGGCTGGACGTCGTGCCGGTGCAGTCGGACGCGCGCGGCAACATCGATGTGGAGGACCTGCGCGCCAAGGCCGCCGAGCACAAGGACACCCTCGCGGCGCTCATGGTCACCTATCCATCGACCCACGGCGTGTTCGAGGCGTCCATCCGCCAGGTGTGCGAGATCATCCACGCGCATGGCGGTCAGGTCTACATGGACGGCGCGAACATGAACGCGCAGGTCGGTCTGGTCCGCCCCGCGGACATCGGCGCCGACGTGTGTCACCTGAACCTGCACAAGACCTTCTGCATCCCCCACGGCGGTGGGGGCCCGGGGATGGGACCGATCTGTGCGGCGGCGCACCTCGGCCCGTTCCTCCCCGATCATCCGGTGGTGCCGCTACGCCAGCAGCAGCCGTGCGGCACCGTGGCCGCCGCGCCGTGGGGCAGCGCGTGGATCCTGCCGATCTCCTGGGCCTACATCGCCCTCATGGGACGCGAGGGACTCGTCGAGGCCACGAAGCTGGCGATCCTCAACGCCAACTACGTCGCGCGCCGACTCGCGCCGCACTACCCGCTCCTGTATGCCGGACAGCACGGCCTGGTCGCCCACGAGTGCATCATCGATTGCCGGCCCTTCAAGGCGTCGGCCGGGATCGAGGTGGACGACATCGCAAAGCGGATCATCGACTACGGCTTCCATCCCCCCACGGTCTCGTTCCCGGTCGCCGGCACACTGATGATCGAGCCGACGGAGAGCGAGTCGAAGGAGGAACTGGACCGCTTCTGCGACGCGCTGATCGCGATTCGCCAGGAGATCCGCGAGGTGGAGGAAGCAACCCAGCCGCGCGGCAACAACCTGCTCTCGAACGCGCCGCACACCCTGGAGGACCTCATCGCCGATACGTGGGACCGTCCCTATCCGCGCGAGCGCGCCGCCTTCCCCGCGGTCTGGACGCGGTCCCACAAGGTGTGGCCGTCCGTGAGCCGGGTGGACGGCGCCTTCGGCGACCGGAACCTGGTGTGCGTCTGTCCACCGATGGAGGCATACGCGCTTGCGGCCGACTGAGCGGCAGCTCGAGTGGGAGCTGACACGCGAGCCGGCCGGCCGGAGCGGGGCCGCCAACATGACCATCGATGCGGGCCTGCTCGGCGAGGCCGCGCGCACGGGGCGGGCGTTCCTGCGACTCTATCGCTTCGACCCGCC
>WNGO01001119.1_pt1 | contig 24244 bp, 24 predicted proteins | sample 5400511 | NCBI WGS metagenome assembly WNGO01 (sample SAMN13153380, study PRJNA577476) | soil metagenome | isolation source: 20 cm soil or saprolite under Garry oak tree replicate 2 | place: USA:California | collected 2016-06-15 | reverse complement strand
TGGCGTACGAGCTTGCAAATTTGGGCGATTCCCGGCTTAGCAATCGGCTTGCTCTATGCTGCTTTCGGCTCGGAGGGCAATCTCGCGGCGCCGCGGCCGCGCGATTATCGCCGCGCGTTGTGGGAGGACGTGATTAGAAATAAGGCGGTCTTTGGCTTGGTCGCAGTGTCGACGCTCCGCGCCATGGGACAAACTGCTTTAGCGGTGTTTTTGCCGCTTTACCTATCGCTGCATCTGAAATTATCCGCCGGGGTTGCCGCCGCGTATATGTCGATCCTGTTTTTGTTCGCCGGAATTGCGCCGGCGTTCGTCGGTTGGATTTCCGACCGCTTCGGTTACAAATCTTTAATCATCTTATTTTCATTTCTCAGCTTCGCGACCATCGTGGCCATTCCGTTTCTTGGGTCGGGTTTCCTTCTAGCCGGTGGTTTTGGCGCGCTCGGCGCGCTTCTCTGGGCGCTTCGGCCGGTGATCGTTTCGGCGGCGATGGGAGCGGCTCCGCAGGAGCTCGCGGGTAGCATCGTGGCGCTCATTTACGGCGCGAATATGGGAATTTCATTTCTAGCGCCGGTTTCGGCCGGATTGATCGCCGATGCGTATGGCTTGCCGACCGCTTTGCATGCGATCGCCGTCTTTCCATTGATCGCCGCAGTTATCACGTTGCTGCTGCTCAAGCCGGCGCGCGCGATAAATTCCTGAGTTGCGCGACTGTCCAGTTACAGACGTCATGACTCTCATTCTCACCAATGAGGAAATCGAAAGCGTTCTTACCTTGGAAGAGTGCTTCAATGCCCTGGAGCCGGCCTTACGCGATCTCGGAAACGGCCAAGCCGTCAATATGCCGCGTCAGGATCTGTTGGTGCCGGGCCCGCTCGAAAATAGTTATCACGGCCTTAAGACTTCTTGCGCCGCGCTGCCCAATGCCGGCGTCACGACGATGCGGCTAACCTCCGACGTTATCACTTGGCCGATAATCGGCGGCCGGCAACGTCGGGTGAAAGTTCCATTGGCCATGGGCAATAAATACGTCGGGCTGGTGTTTGTCTTCAGCACGGCTAGCGGGGAGCTTCTTGCGATATTTCCCGATGGCTACATGCAGGCGATTCGCGTCGGTGTCACCAACGCGCTCTCGGCCAAATATCTGGCGCGAAAAGATTCCTCTGTAATGGCGCTCTACGGTTCCGGGTGGCAAGCGGGACCGGCGTTGCTGGCGATGTGCCAGGTGCTGCCTATTGAAGAAGTCCGTGTCTACAGCCCGACGAGGGTAAATCGTGAGAGATTCGTCGCGAAGATGAGCAAAAAAACACAGGCGCGCTTGAGCGCTGTCTCTGCTCCTGAAGAAGCGGCGAAGGGCGCCGATATCGTCGTATTGACGACCAATGCGCTCGATCCGTTCTTTCCTTCGTCGTGGATTTCTAACGGCATGCATATCACTACCGTGCGGCCGAGCGAGATGATGCTCGATGCGCTGATGCGTTGCGATCTGATTGCCGTGTCGACGCGAGAGGCGGCAAAGCTATTTACTGTTCCGGGCGAGGAGACCAAGATCCCCGAGTTTGGACGGGGCGACTACGGACGCGCCGAGTTGGAAAACACCGCCGCCGATTGGCGCAATAAGCCTGAACTATCGGAAATCATGGCGGGTAAGGTAGCGGGCCGGAAAAGTGACCACGACGTTACGTGCATGCTCAATCATTTAGGACTGGGACTTCAATTCTCAGCCGCCGCGGCGAGGATCTACGAGCTTGCCAGAGCACGCAAATTGGGAAGAGAGTTGCCCACGGATTGGTTTTGCCAGGATGAGCATTCGTAGCCGGGAGAAAGCTGTGCGTTCAATAATCGCGCAAGAGCCGGCCTAGATTCGGCAGTCGCTCTTGGACTCCGGCCATTCTCAACGCCTGCCACAACCCCGCTTGATTACTTGTCACAACCGGCAAGCCGGTGTCTTTTTCCAGCGGCTCGATGGCTTCGAAACTCCGGAGATTGCCACACGAGATGAAGATGCCATCGGCATCGGTTGCGGCGCGCGCAACCGCGCAGGCCAAGCGATAAGTTTCCTCCGGCATCACTTTACCCATATCGATGCTTCGTTTGAGACCCATGCCGCGAATTCCGGCAACATCAAAACCCGATTGCTGTAAGACATCGACTAGCCGCGCATCGATGTCTGCGAGGTAGGAGGTCGCGATCGCCGGACGTTTGATGCCGAGAACGCGCAGTGCTTCAACTACGGCAGTTAATGACGTGGTGGCTTTGATCCCCGTTGCGGCGCAGATGCGGCGACTGAGCTCTTGATCATGGCCGAACCCGCGAAAGAACGCGATGGCGGTGCCGGCTTGGAGAATCACATCGACTTCGGCTGACGCCAGCTCGAGGGCGGCGCGCTCGACTTGCTTAACGGTTTCGGTGAGTCCTTCGACCGTGACATCTTGAAGAAGCGTGCGGGTTTCAACCAGGCAGACGCCTGGCGGTAAAGCGCGGCGCCATTCCTCGCAGCCGACGGTTTCGGGAGAAGGAGAAATCCGTCCGATCTTGGCACGCCAGCCGTACATTTCATTTCACGGGATCAAGAGAATCTTGCCGACCGATCTGCGCGATTCCAATTCCCGATGCGCGTTCGCTGCATCGGCCAAAGAAAAAGTCTTGCCGATATTGACGGTGAGCTTCCCAGTTTCGATCCACTTGAATAAATCGCCGGCGCGCCGGACAACGTCGGCGTGACTTGCGACGTTGTGAGTTAAACTCGGACGCGCGAGCGATAAAGATCCTTTAGTGTTTAGTATCGCGGTATCGAAGGGCGGCACCGGGCCGCTCGCTTGCCCGAAGATGACGAGGGCGCCGAGCGGCGCGAGGCAATCGAGGCTTTTCTCATAGGTATCTTTGCCCACGGAATCGTAGACGACGTTGACACCCTTGCCGTCAGTTAATGTTCTTACTTGGGCGGCAAAATCCTCTTTCGCGTAATTGATCGTCATGTCCGCGCCTGCCGCGCGCGCGAGTTGAGCCTTTTCCTCCGTTGATACGGTGCCGATCACTCGAGCGCCGAGCAGCTTGCTTATTTGAACCAATAATAACCCTGTTCCGCCAGCGGCGGCGTGGATAAGCGCGGTGTCGTTGGGCTTCAAAGAATAGGTGGTGTGAGTTAGATAATGCGCCGTCATACCCTGAAGCATGACTGCGGCGGCGGTTTGAAAATCTACGGAGTTTGTCAGTTTGAACAAGTGCCAGCTTGGCGCGGCATACAGTTCGGCGTACGAGCCGTAGCCGTTAGATATGCCATAGGCGACCCGATCTCCGACTTTGACGTCTTTAACGTCGGAACCGACTTCGACGACAGTGCCGGATGCTTCGGCGCCTGGAATATATGGCAGCGCGCGGCGATGATGGCCGCCCCAGTGAAAGCCGGAGCGATAATAGATATCGAGAAAATTAACGCCGGCAGCTTCGATCTTGACTAAAACTTCACCGGACTTTGGGCTCGGATCGGGAATTTCTTCATAGCGGAGTGCTTCCGGACCGCCGAGCTCGTGGACGCGAACTGCTTTCATTCGTAGCGGCTTAGATCAATTATCGAGGATCGCAATTACGCGTGCGGGCGCCGATTCGGTTTTCCATTTGACCGGCAACGCGACGACGTGGGCTGTGGGACCGATTTGATCGAGATTAATCAGGTTCTCGATCTGAAAAATCACTTTCGGCAAAATCGTCCGATGAACGCGCATGGCGCTCTCCAAAATTTGATCGGCTTGCTGATAATCGGTGCCTTTCTCCTCTTGCGCGAAGTCGTAGCCGACAACCGACGGCTTCTTGTTTACGACCCACTGGGCCGCTTCCTTTGTCAGATAGGGCGAGTCGTTCCACCACTTGGGATCAGTGGTGTCGTGGCCCTTCGGCCAGTCGGTTCTCAGCAACAGCATGCCGCCTTCTTGAATCTCCACGCCCTGCTGCTTCAGTTTTCGTTCGGCTTCATCCAAGTCGTCCGGTGAAATGCTGGCATGAGCAATGCCTTTGGCGCTCAAATCCAAGACCACGGCTTTGCCCATCATCGATTCGAGAGGCAATTGTTCGATCGACGGTTTATCGCGGAAAAAATGATGCGGCGAGTCGATGTGCGTGCCGGCGTGCACGGTCATCTCAACGACGTTGGAGACAAAACCTTTGTCCTCCCACTTGATGATCGGTTTCAGTTTGAAATATTTTTCATCGGGCGCAAAGGGCGCCGAGTCGCATTCTTCCACCGTCATGCTGAGATCGACGATACGCATTCAAATATCCTCCGAGACGATTGGTAGATCATCTATCCCGCCCGCTCAGGAAAAAGTCAACGCCGCGGTGGACGGAGCGGGCGGAGCCAGGCGGCAACCGATGGGGCGCGTTCCAACGTCCAAAAGTCTTTTAAAAAATTCGCGATTTGACGCGGCGGTAAAATACCCTCGGCACATTGGCGAAGTTTGTCTTCAATCTCGGCGCGCGAAGCGGGGAGGCTGGGATGACCGCGGGCGACCGAACCTCGTGCGCGGTGTACTGCGCCGCCGATCATTACAATTTCGATTTCGCTGTCGACGCCGGTCTCATGCTTTTCTTGCCGCAGCGGCCGACGGACGAGCTCGACCCGTTTCATAAGCCTTTTGATCTTTGGATCATGCACCCGTTCGGCGGTGAACTGTTTTAAACCGGCTTCGCCGTCGACGATCGCAACGGCTACGGCAAAGTTGAGGCTGAATTTGGCCTGGAGATTGTCTTTCGGATTTTCATAAACCAAGGGCAGGGCAGCGTTTGTATCAAGACCGACGCGAATTCGATCGATGTTATTCGGCTCGATCCGGTGTCTTACACGTAAATCCAGCGTCAGGTCGAGAACGGGATGGAGCACGCCAGCGCAAGGATAAAGCTTAATTGCTATCCCCGGTTTGGCGATAAAAAACCGCTCGCCGAATCGCAAGAGATCCGTGTTGACCCGACCGCGGCATGCGGCCGAGAAAAACCCCATGGGGTCATCGAAAATATTTTCTGAGGCGGTGAAACCGTCGGCAGCGAGTGTCGTGGCAATCACGCCGTTTTCTGCGGCGCGCCCGGCATTTAGCCCTTTGGCCATGGTGCCGCGATTGGCGCGCAGACCGGAAGCGAGCGTGCCGGCGATGCCCAGCGCGTGGCGTATCGAGAGCGGCGAGAGTCTGAGCAACTGAGCGCAAGCTGCTGTGGCGCCAAATGCACCGAGGGTCCCGGTCGGATGAAAACCGTCCAGATAGTGACTTGGGTCGACGGCATCGCCTAGTCGGCAGGCGACTTCAAGGCCGACGATATAGGAGTTAAGAAGCGCTGCTCCTGTAGCTCTCCGACTCTCGGCTAAGGCAAGCGCTGCGGCCAACACGGGCGTAGTCGGATGGGTCTGTTGCCCCATCGGGCGGGAGGGTAACGTCGCGAGTTGCGCGTCGTCGTAGTCCAGAACATGTCCCTGGACGCCGTTTATCAATGCCGCGTGCTCGGCGGAAAATTTGTTATGCGAGCCGAGCACTGTCGCTTCGCCGGTCAATTTTCGTACGCTGAAACGGCGGCGCAAAAGCCGGCTGGATTTTTCGTTGGCGCCGCCGAGCATGGTCGCCAAACCGTCAAGCAGGTGAAGCTTGGCGGTCTCGCGCACGTCGGGCGAAATATTTCTTATAGTAACTCGCCCGATGAAGTCGCTGAGATCATCGGAAACCGTTTTACTGGATTGGCTGCGAGAATTCACGAGCGGAGCTCAGTCCGGAAAACGGCGGTTGGGTCGCTTTTGAAATTCGCCGCGTAAAGAGACGGTGGCTATGAGGCGACTATCTCTTTCGTTTGCGCGTGAGCTTGCGTGGATGGGTGTCTTTGGCCTGCTCGATATTCTCACCGCTCGAACCATCCAGTTTAGGTTGGACGTTGTCATTGATCCATTTTTGGTCCCACCATTCGACCGGCAAGACCGGCAGCCCGTGAAGGTAGACGCCGAAATGCAGGTGATCTCCCGCGGCGAGGCCGGTTTCACCGGTTTTGCCGATGGCCTGGTGCTGCTTGATCTGATCTCCCACTTTAACGTCGATGGCGCTCAGGTGAGAGTAGAGCGTGAAAAGGCCCAAGCCATGATCGATGATCACGGTATTGCCATAGATTCCTAAATCCCCGGTGAAGGCGACCACGCCGCTGTTGGCCGCTTCGGCCGCGTAATGTTTCGTGACCGACAAATCGTAGCCCACATGATACGCCGTATCGATCGCTTCGTTGTTGTAGATGTAAGTGCGCGCGTCGGCGAAGTTCGCTTCTACCTTTGAATTCGTGAGCTGGCTAAAGGCGCCGTGCCAGAGGATGGACGGCGTCGACTTCTCGGTGATCGAGCGGATTTTGTCTTCATTCTCTTTGCGCAGACTTTTGTTTACTTTAATAAAAATGTCTTTCGGGCTCCCTTGGCGCGCGCCCACGTCATTTAACAACGGAGCGACCTTTTGCTGGATAAAATTGTCGTCGATGCGGATCGTACTCTTTTTGTATTTGACGTTTTTGAGCTCGTAGACGAGTTTCATTTCTCGGCTATTGCCGGCTTTATCGGTGGCGACGAGCGATGCCTTTTCCGTCTCCGGGACATTGTAAGGGTGCGCGAACAAAACCAGGTAATGATCCGGATGTTCTTTAATTTGGCCTTTGTAGCCCGGGAAAAAATAATTGCCGATCTTGACGCCGGACGCGATCGTATCGGGCGACGGTTTGTAAACGATCACGCCGACGCCGCCGAAGTTGACATAACGGTCGTCGGCGATGAGCTCAAGGGACGGCGGCGTGATGTCGATGATCAAGTTCTTTTGAACGACGGACTCATTGCCGCGAAAAAAATTCCACAGCGACCGATCGCGAGCGGTAACGCGCAACACCGCAGGGCCTTCCTTCAGTCCCGTGAGCTTTGACGACAAAGCGACGGCAAGTTTTTTTTGCATCAACGGCTGATCATACTGTTCCGCGGCGAGTGAGTACTCGGTTCCGCCGGAGGTCAGGACTGCCGTGAAGGATTTTAGGCCCGTCCCCTGCTCGGTAACTTCGATCTGCAGCGGCGCTAGTCCCACCGTATCGGTGTCCGGAGTGATCTTTATCTCTGGCCGGCGCCATTCGAAACGGGGCACCAGGACGTACCCGCCGGCGATAACAACGACGATAAGGACAAGGTAGACGAGGCCGCGGCCCGGCACAAACCGTCGTCTGGGCTTACCAAATTCAAGCGCGCTCATGATTTAGTGAATTAAAGATACAATTGGGGAACAGCTCCGACGTTAGAATAAACGCGGGTCGTAGCGATGTCAACTAAACTCGATTGCAATTGCCGTGATCAACAAAAGATTTAAATATATTTGAGCATTCAAACAAGTAGGTAAATGGCGCGCAAGCTCGTTAGAGCATACCTTTGTCGCTGAAGCTGAAAAAGCGATCGCGACCGATGACCACGTGATCGAGAACCCGCACCCCCATCACCTCGCCGACTTCTTTCAGGCGCCGGGTGATGTCGATGTCTTCCGGGCTCGGCGCCGGATCGCCGCTCGGATGATTGTGCACGAAAATCACGGCGGCGGCGGAATCGCGGATCACCGGATTGTAGACTTCGCGCGGGTGAACCAAAGAAGCCGTGAGCGAGCCCTCGGAGATTTTCACGTCGCGAATTTTGCGGTTTTTATTGTTGAGCAGCACGACGTAGAAAAGCTCGCGCTTTTCAGCGCCGAGACTATCGCGAAAATGATGATAGACGTCTTCGGCGGAACGGAGCGGCTGGCCGGTTTCCCATTTCTGGCTGCCGACACGTTTGGCAATTTCGAGACATGCCTTCAATTGCGCGATCTTCGCCGGACCTATGCCTTTTACTTTGCCGAGTTCACCGGAGGAGGCGTCGTCTATGCCTTTGAGCCCGCCGAATTGATTAAGGAGCAGCCGCGCGTGGTCGATGGCGCTCTCGCCCGTGCTGGCGTTGCCGTTTCTTAAGATAATCGCCAGGAGCTCGGTTTCGCTCAGCGATTGCGCGCCTCGCGCTAGCAGTTTTTCTCTCGGCCGATCTTCCTCGGGCCAATCTTTGATTGTTTGGTATGAAGCCATGCGCACCTTGGGCATTAAAGCAATCCGCAACCCCAGCTGAGGAATCCGTCTACCACAGGGCGCGCTGTTTAGTCCAGTACGTGGAGCGCGAGTCCTTTTAAGTATTCGCCTTCGGGGTGATGTAGGCTCACGGGATGATCGATAGGCTGGCTCAATCGCTTGATGATGTTCGCTTTTCGCCGAGCGTCGACTGCGGCGCCGAAAACGACTTTTTGGAATAGGTCGATCGAAAGATGCTGGGAGCAAGAGAAGGTTAAAAGCAATCCGCCTGGACTAAGGTGCTTGAGCGCATGGAGATTGAGAAACTTATATCCGCCGGTGGCGGCATCGATATCGCTCCGCCGATGCGCCAACGACGGTGGGTCCAATACAATCAGATCGAACTTGCGGTCGACTTCCTTCAGATAGGCAAAGGCATCGCCTTTTAATATCTCGCCGGGCTCCGAGGTAAAGCCGTTTAATTCGAGGTTCTGTTCGGCCAGCTCTAGTGCGGGTTTGGACGAATCAAGCGTGACGACCTCTTTCGCTTTGCCGGCGAAGGCATAGACCGAAAAAGCGCCGCTGAACGAAAAACAATTCAAAACGCTGCGATTGCTTACGGCCGTCGATAAGAACGCGCGATTATCGCGCTGGTCCAGGTAAAAGCCGGTTTTTTGACCGCGTCTTATGTCGACCAAAAACTTGAAGCCATTTTCCTCGACCGTGATCGTTTCCGGCGGCGATTCGCCTTTTAGTACGCCGATGGCGGGCTCAAGTCCTTCTTCGTCGCCGACGCGGCCCTCGCTGCGTTCGAAGATTCCTTCAATCGCATTGTCCTTAGTGAAAAAATCGACGATGTCGTTTCTGAAGAGCGCCATGCCGGCTGTGAAAAATTGACAAACGAGAAAACCGCCGTAACGATCGACGATCAGTCCCGGCAAAAAATCACCTTCGCCGTTCACGATCCGGTACGCGTTTGTCGACGCGCACAGATTTCGCTGGCGCAACGCGTGCGCGTGGGCCAAGCGGCGGGCGAAAAAATCGCCGTCAATATCTTCGTTTTGCCATGTTAACAGGCGCACGCGAATTTGCGATTTCGGGTTGTAAAGTCCGCGGGCAAGCCAGGTTTTTTTATTATCGAAGATATCGGCGACGCCGACCGATTCCATTTCACCTTCGATTCTTTCGATCGCGCCGGAAAAGATCCACGGATGGCCGTTGAGAACGGGACGTTCCCTGCCCTGTTTTAGGTAAATGCGTTGCACGGTAGATCAATGAGGCAGAGGGAGGAGCAGGGCATGCCGTGCTCCACCTGCTATTCTTTGCGGATAAACGTGCCGCTCTTGCCGCCGCTCTTTTTAACCAGGCGGATCTCACCGATGGTCATCTCGCGATCAACGGCTTTGCACATATCGTAGATTGTCAGTCCCGCCACAGACACCGCCGTCATCGCTTCCATCTCAACGCCGGTTTTGCCGCTCACGTGCACGGTGGCTTCGATATCCACGCGCGCGGGATCGCGCGCGGCCGTGAGATCGATCTCTACCGAGGTGATGTTTAGCGGGTGGCACATGGGGATCAATTCCGAAGTCTTTTTCGCCGCCATGATGCCGGCGATGCGGGCGACCGAAAACACGTCGCCCTTTTCAATTTTTTCTTCGCGGATCAGCGCTAGAGTTTCCGCGCGCATGTGAATGGCGCCGCGGGCGACGGCGGTCCGGCTGGTGATTTCTTTCGCGCTCACGTCGACCATGCGCGCGCGTCCCTGCTCATCGAGATGACTTAGTTCTGCCATACATACCCACTTTCGAAATTAATCGACGATTTGATTGCCCAATTGACTCAGTCGACGGCAGCGTTCGGTTTGTCGTGACGGACTAGATTTCTTTCTGCGTCGACGTTTTTATGTTACAGAAACCTCATGGATAAGAAAAGCCACTATCGTGTCATTATTTTGGGATCCGGGGCTGCGGGGCTTACCGCGGCAATCTACGCCGCTCGGGCCAATCTTCAACCTCTAGTCATTGAAGGTTCACAACCGGGTGGGCAATTAACTATCACAACCGACGTCGAAAACTATCCGGGTTTCCCCAAGGGCATTATGGGACCCGAGCTGATGGAGGAATTTAAGAAACAAGCCGTGCGTTTCGGCACGGAGATTCTATTTGGCGAAGTCACCTCGGTAAGTCTCAAAAAAAGGCCGTTCGCGGTCGCCGTAGGCAAGGAAACTTACAATTGCGACGCGCTGATCGTCGCTACCGGCGCCACGGCGAAACTGCTGGGTCTCGAATCGGAAATGAAGCTCATGGGGCACGGCGTTTCCGCTTGCGCGACGTGTGACGGATTTTTCTTTAAGGATAAAGAGCTCGTCGTTGTAGGTGGTGGAGACACGGCGATGGAGGAAGCGACGTTTCTCACCAAATTCGCCTCGAAGGTATCGGTCGCGCACCGCCGCGACCAACTGCGCGCGTCAAAAATCATGCAGGATCGCGCGGAGAAAAATCCCAAAATTTCGTTTGTCTGGAATACGGTAGTCGACGAAGTCTACGGCGACCCGAAAGCCGGAGGAGTCACCGGAGTTAGATTCAAGAACGTAAAAACCGGCATGACCGAAGATTTCAAAACGGACGGACTTTTTATCGCCATCGGGCACGAACCGAACAGCAAGCTTTTCGTCGGTCAATTAGATCTAGATCCCAACGGCTACATACTCACCCAGGACGGGACTAAAACTAATGTCCCTGGCGTATTTGCGTGCGGTGACGTACAGGATCATATCTATCGGCAAGCTGTTACCGCCGCGGGCACGGGTTGTATGGCTGCTATCGATGCGGAGAGATTCTTAGAAAGCCAGCACGATTAGAAGAGTCAAACCAACTTACCATCGGGTTTCATGATCAACGAGTCGGTGAGCGGCAGAAAAGCGCGCCAGCCGCCGTCGTCGATCGAACCTATGATGCGCAAGTTTTTCCGAGGCTTCGAGTCCCAGACTACATTGAACTCGATTTGGTAATTTACTCTCGACCCGCCGATCACGACCTTGACCTCGTCGTGGCCGATCAGCGCGACGAGTTCGCTGAAAGAACGCCCTGCAAGTGCGTGCAGCTCGTTTGCAAGGAGCGATTTCGCTTCGGCGTTATTCATCGATCCGCGCGTGATTTTGTTTGGCTAATGGGACAAATGGGGATTTGAATTCAACTCCAGCTGCTGCCAACGTCGGGACATTTTAGATGACCTCCCTTGAAAGATTTCTTGTCCCGCGCCGCCCAAAATCCCTCCTGACCTCCCTTTGGCAAAGGGAGGAATGCCGGCGGCCAGCGCGAAGTATTCAGCGAACTTCGGAGAACGACACTACGACCGAAACATGAAATAGACCGCGCCGAACAGGCACAGTCCGGCCCATAAATAATCCAGTTTCATGGGTTCGCGCAGATAGAGCACCGCAAACGGCGCGAATACAGAGAGAGTGATCACCTCCTGGGTGATCTTCAATTGCGCCACGCTGAACTGAGTGTAGCCGATGCGGTTTGCCGGCACCTGGAGCAGATACTCGAATAGAGCGATGCCCCAGCTCGCGAGCGCGGCGATGTACCATTTCCGATCATTGAGAGTTTTTAAGTGCGCGTACCAGGCAAAAGTCATGAATACATTCGACCCGACGAGCAACAAGGTCATTCGAACGGCGACGGACATTTCTACTTCTTCCTCCAACCGATTGGACTACTGAACGCGGCAGCTCGCCCAAAGACCGACGGCTTGGCTGCGAGCGATGCGTTCCAGTTGGCGAAATTCTACAACGTGGCGAAACGGGAATCGAGTATACGCGTGGGCGTATCCCCGGCGGATGAGCTCGGCGTTAAGCATCGTGCCGTCGTCAAAATAGACGTAGGCTAAGGTGCGGCCGTAGCGGTCTTTGTGATTGCGTACTCGGTTAGTTTCGTCGAGAACCAAGCGAATGGTTCGGTGTTCCACCATGCTTCGGGTGAACGGTTTCAGGGGTATCAACGCCGATGAGTCGCACTTTTTCGTTCGGACTAACGACGATTGTGTCGCCGTCGACGACGCGAACGACCAGGCGGCTTTCGGGAATTTCGTCGCGAGATTCTCTGGATTGCTCGGAAATGCCAACACGCGCCTCCTGTCGGGATGTCGAACCGGCTTCGAGCGATGACACGACGAGTAAGCCGAGCAGAAATAAAATTTTGACACGCACGATCATTGGCCGGAGCAAGAGCAATGCCCCGGCTAATGATCATGTTACGGCTCTGGGATGCGGGAGGCCTTTATGCGTCGACGGGAGTTCCAAGTAACCGGGGGAGGCTCAACTCGTGTTGGAAAAACAGGCGAGCGGTTACGGTTCGAGTTTTTCGAGTTCTGTGAGAAGATACTCGCGACTTGTTATTTCGCGACCGTCTTTGAATCGGATGAGATACGGCTTGCCGGATGTGCCCGACACGCTTGCGATCTTGTCGATAAAGTCACGGGCCGTTTTTATTTCGGCAGCGTTGGCGTCCCATTTTCCGTGCAGGAGGCGAAGGGCACTCGAGACCTCGTAAGTGGAACCGTTGCGGATAAACTTCGCTTCTTTGAGGTCGCTCACCTGTTTGATCAATGCTTCGATTTTTTGCTTCTCAACTGCGGGACTCTCGGCATAAAGGGAGGACGACGCCGCAAATAGCAGAAACAGCCAAAATGTCGCGATAGTTAGGTTCTTCACTTTCAGGAATCGAATCATTCCTTAGCTTAGACGAACAAAAAACAAAATCGTTTCAACTCCCATAACGAGCCTATTTGGCATTTTTCCGGATCATCTCCAAAACCTGATCGGTGGTTCTGACACGTGCCATGCGCGGGAAGACGGTATTCATGAAAGCCGCCATGGAATCTTCATGGGAATTGCTGCAGGCGTCGCGCACGACGATAATGTTGTAGTCGAGGTCGCGCGCAGAATAGACCGTGGAGGCCACGCCGACGTCGACGGCACCGCCGGAGATGATGATCGTGTCGATGCCGCGCGAGCGCAGCGCTAAATCAAAATAGGTCTGGTGAAAGGTGCTCCAGCGGTATTTGGGAATGACGTAGTCTTCGGGCCGGGGCGCGATCTCTTCGATAACTTTTTGTTCCCACGAGCCCTCCGTCGCGCCGTGCACCGTCGGATTACAATCATCATTCGGCCATGGGCGAAGCCGCATATCGGTGTCGGTGACGATTAAGCTGCGGCTCTCGCCGTCGGGCCGGTGATTGGCCAAGGCGTAGGCGATGAGCATGCTGGTTTGCCGCGCCGTGTTCATTAAGCGCACGGCGTTGTCGACGACGGGTTTCATTCTCTTTTTTGTCTCTTCCGAAGCGCCATGGTAATAGACATTGAGCATGTCGAAGAAAAGCAGTGCGGTTTTCTTATTGTCGAGATAGTTAACATTCACGGGTTTGAACCTCCAGTACGCTCATGCGATTTTCTTAACATGGGTCAGTGATCAGTCTTGCAGATACGCGACTTCCCACCAGTTGCGATTGAGATCGCTCAGCAAAAAGAATTGTCCGTCGCTGATATCTTTAATCTCGTCGATCGCGGTGATGCCGAATTCCTTGCGGCGATTTTGCAATTCGTCGTGCGCCGCCGCCAGCGCGCTTGGCGATTCGACGGACACGGTATATCGCTGCAGAGGTGTTAAGTATTTGCGGTTTTTTTCCGGAATTTCCAGGCTCGCGACATACCAAGGCGTCAAAGGATGCTTGACGTCGTGGGGTTTGCTGGTTGGCACATGGGTGATGACGTCGAGCCCCAGCGCTCCTCTATAAAAGTTTACCGAGGCCTCCAAGTTAACACATTCCATCGTGCCGTGCGTCATCGCCTGCGGAATGTAGCCGCAGCCGGAGAGCCTTTCTTCAGTGAGCTTGGTTTTCCACGGATAAGCAATGTGTTCGGGCAAACCCGCTTTGTGGCGATTCTCATAAGATTCGATTTCCCAGTAGTTGCCGCCGGGCTCGACGAAGAACAACGAGTACGAACCGGCGCGCTCCTTGCGTTTCACAACTTTTTTAAGACCGAGTTTTTCTTTGTTCGCGAGGAGATATTGGTAAGCCCGATCCACTTCTTCGTTGTTCGACACACGCACGCCGTAGTGATTGCGTTCAGGCTTGTCCTTCACCTCAGCGCCGCCTTCGTGAAGGATTAATTTCCAGCCGGTATTCGGGTGCTTCAGCACGGCTTCATGGTCGCGCCGGTCAACCAGATCCAGGGCGAGAACCCGCGTCAGTACCGGTATCGTCTCATCGAGGTAGCGGCATTCGCTATGACCGTGAACGAGGCCGGTGGGTTTGATCACTGAGGTCGTCATAAAAATTTCCTAGCGTAGTTTTTCGCCGATGCCAATCATAAAACGAATCGGCAAATCCGCCAAATGCCGGGTGAAACGTAAAAAACGTCGGCGATCGTACCCCGTGATTACTGGCGACTCGACGTTTCATTTGGAAAGTTCTTTGCCCCAGAGCTCAGTCAAAAATCCGCTCTTCGTGAGATCTTCGGCGAAGCGGTTGTCGACGATGTCGATCGCTTTTTTTCGTGCCTGAGTTCCCGCCTCGCGGGCATGCTCAATCATCTCTTCGATCGCGCCGATGGGTACGGTCATTGGCCGATTGGCGATGGTTTTGGCGAAGGCTTCGTAGGTCGTCTGTAACGATTCAATATCGGTCAGCTTCATCGCCTTGGCGAGCGCGGCTTGGGCTTTGGCAGGATTGCGATCGGCGAAATGAAGCGTGTCGGCTATCGCCGCGACGAATTTCTGGACGGCCAGGGGTCTGGTGAGTATCGACTTCGTGTTGGCGTGAAGCGAGCTGTAGACGAAAGGGATACCGAGCTCTTTCAATCGATAAACGATGTTGAAACCGTCGCGCTTGGCGATGGCGTCGAGGGGTGGACTGACCAACACGGCTTGCACCTGGTCCGATACCATTGCGCGGTATCCTTCGATCTGCCCAGTGCCGCCGACCGGCTGAATCGTTACGTCGCGCGGGCTTATTTTGAATTTCTTCAGCACTTCGAGCGCAAGCCGGTGCGAAAGATCGCCGGCGCGAGAGACGGCGATGGTTTTGCCTTTTAAATCAGTCGGCGAGCGGATGTCGCTCTGGCCCAAGACCACCCAAGGAAGACCGACCAGTTGGGAGCCGATGATTTTCGCGTCGATGCCGGTGACGATGCCGGGCAACGTCGCCGACGCGGCGCACGACAAAAACTGAATCTCGTCGGCATTGAGTGCTGCCAGCGATACGCCGCTGCCGCGAAAGGCGATGTGCTCGACTCGCAGGCCGTACTTATCGAAGATGCCGTTGTCGAGAGCGGTGCCGATGTGGATGAACGCGCCCGTCAATGAGCAGGTGCCGAGGCGGATTTTGATGGGAGCCTCACCCGGTTTGGGCAGATAGGGGTTGGCGCCTGTGGGGCGCGGAAAGAAGAATAGAACAGATAAGACGAATACTGAAAAAGGCTGACAGTTCATTAGTGTTGTGACGTGGTGCTTCACTCGGTGACAATGTGGTTTTTGAGCAGGCCGATGTTTTCGACTTCGGCTTCGACGACATCGCCTGGTTTCAGCCACCATGGTGTTTGATCGGGCTTTCGTCCCGCGGCGACCCCGCGTGGCGTACCGGTAGTTAGCACATCACCGGGATTGAGCCCCATCTGCGACCAGTAGGAGATCATGTCTCGAATCTTAAAAATCATGTAGCTGAGATTCGAATCTTGGCGCGCCTCACCGTTGACAGACAATCTTAATTTCAAGTTTTGCGGGTCCGAGATCTCGTCCGCGGTGACCAGATACGGGCCCATGGGTGCGAAACCGGGAAAACTCTTGCCCATGAGATGAATACCAGTTTTGTTCTCGCCGCGTATCACGTCGCGTGCGCTGATGTCGTTGAACGCCGAGTAGCCGGCAACGTACTCCATTGCCTCATCATTGCTCACATCGACGCAGGGTTTGCCGATGATCACGGCCAGCTCGACTTCGTAGTCTAAATTTTTTACTTCTGGGGGATGTGGGATGTTGTCTTCGGGGCCGATGACCGTCCCAGGGAGCTTGAGAAAAGCCACCGGCGCCGGGGGGCCTTTCTTGGAAGCCATTTCGGCGACATGATCAGAAAAATTCTTACCGGCGGAAATCAGCGCGCCGGGACGCGGCACCGGAGCCATCAAGCTAACTTGCTGACGGTTGAAAACGATGCCGGCGTCCAGGTTTGATTTATCGACGTGAGCCACGGCCTTGCGCGCAGCGTCCAAAGCCGGGTGACCGCGCTTCAAAAACTGAACCATATCGCGCCCGAGCGTTACCGACGCCAGCTCGTCACTGGCGGAATTGGATTCGACGTCGCGAAGATAAGACGCGTAGGCTCGATGGAGATCGACGATGCGGCCGGTATTATCAACAGCGCCGATTCGTTCCTGGTTCTGAGCTGCGTACGTGAGGAGTTTCATCTTCGGACACCCCCTGCCGCAACCACCTGATGAGAGAGCTCGCCGATAGTAGGCGAAGAGCAACGAATCGTTGAGCCGACCTTCAGCGGCACCGGATTCTGCAACCGGTCGCGTTGAAGCGCCATGCTGGCGCCGGTGGCGAGCCAATCGCCCGGCTTGATGCCGAGGGTCGACCAATGGGCGATGATTTGCTCGACGGCAAAGATGCAGTCCCGCAGGGCGAATTTTTGCTTGATCTCACCATCGACGGCAAACTCGACCGCCAATTCTTCAAAGTCTTTTCGTGGACGCGCCACTAGCACGGCAGGTCCGACTGAGGTGCTCGAAGGAAAATTTTTGCCGAGCAGGTTGTTGGTTGTCAGTCCTTCGCGTTTGTTAATATCGCGGGCGGTGATGTCGATCATGAGCGTGACGCCGGCAACGTGATCCCAGGCTTTTTCAGGTGGGATTCTCTTCCCAGCCTTGCCGATAACAATCGCGAGGCAAGCATCGGCGTCGACGTCCTCGGAGAATTTCGGCCAAATGATCGGCGCGCCTGACGCCACGAAGGTCTGCGGCAACTTGTAGTAGGCCGTAGGGATTTCGGCCTTTGGCATCGCCAAAGATTTTTCCGGATTTTGAAACGGCGGCAGTATCCGTACTTCCGTGGGGTCGTAGACGACTCTTTCTCCGGCTGGGCCACGAAGGCCACACACGCCGTTGTTATGGGAGAAAGCTGCGACTAGGTCGAGCATTTTTAACGATTGCTCGCCGCGATCCAAAAATCCCGTAATCGTTTCAGGAAAATAATAGGCCGCTAACTCATAAGAGTGAGTACGGTTACTCTCGACCTGAGCGAAATAGGCGACACAGGCGAGATTCAGATCGAGGAGTTTGCCGTCGACTTCACCGAAAATTCTCGTTTGACCGGGCAGCGAGCTTTCTAACAGACCCAAATAAAGTTTCATTCAAGTCGACCGTCGAATTCTGCGTGAGAAACTGCCATCCGTCTACCACGGCGGGCGCGGAATTACTAGCCAAACACTACCTCCAGCGGGATTAGTGTTTTAGAATCTCTTTGGCAGCGAAATAACCGGGGAGGCCGGTGACGCCGCCGCCGGGATGAGTGCCGGAACCGCAGAGGTAGAGATTTTCGATCGGCGTGTGATAGCGCGACCAACCGGGCACGGGGCGCATGAAAAAAATCTGATCCAGCGCCATTTCCGCGTGGTAGAGGTGTCCTTGAGGGAGGCCGTAGGTGTGCTCCAAATCGAGCGGGGTTAGCACTTGGCGATGGAGGACCGAATTCTTAAAGCCCGGTGCGTAATCTTCGATCAAATTCACTACAACATCACCGAGGCCTTCGCGTTCCAGATTCCAGTCGCCATCGCGCAGCTGGTACGGCGCGGACTGCATCCAGACGGACATCGCATGTTTGCCCGTTGGCGCGAGAGACGGGTCGCTGATCGACGGGATGGTGATTTCCAGAAATGGCTGCTTGGAGTAGCGGCCGTACTTCGCGTCATCGGAAGCGCGCTCCAAGTATTCGATCGTCGGGCCGATGTGGATAATGCCGCCGAGCGCCGCTGATTCGTTAGGGGTTGAGTTTTTAAACTTCGGCAAGGCGGCCAACGCGATATTGACCTTGGCGACCGTCCCGCGCGCGCGGATGTTTTGCACTTGCAGTATGAATTGCGGGTCCAGGTAAGTCGGCTCAACGAGTTTGAGAAACGTTTGCTTCACGTCGGCGCTTGAGATTATCCTTGCCGCGGTTATCTCCTCGCCGTTCTGGAGCACGACTGCTGTGGCCCCGCCGTTTTTTGTTAATACTTTCGCGACCTCGATGCCGTTCCGAATCTCAGCACCGCGCTGTTGGGCGGCGCGGGCGAGAGCTTGCGCTAGTTGGCCAATACCGCCGCGGACAAATCCCGCCGTGCGCAGCGCGCCGTTTGACTCGCCGATTTGGTGATGAAGGAAATTAAAAGCAGTTCCCTGCTGGCGCGGGCCGACAAAGGAGCCGAGGATACCGTTCGCGGCCAGCGACGCTCTGAGCAAGTCGCTTTCAAACCATTCATTCAGCAAATCGGCGATGCTCATGGGCAAGATGCGCAGGAACTCGTACATTTCCTTTTCGCCGAGGCGATGAAACTTCCAACCTATCTTTAGGATCTCACCGGGGTTGAAGTTGTCAGGATTGGCTTTGTCGGGTAACGGTGCGTTGTAAAGGGTTCGCAGAAAAACCGAGAGATTTTTAGTGAGCGCGCAAAAGGTCTGATATTTGTCGGCGTCGGACTTGGAGTGCCGCGCGATCTCTGGGACGGCTTTAGTTGGGTCTCGCGGGATCAGTAAAGATTTTCCATCGAGGCTCGGCGCAAATATCAGAGGATCGAGAGCGAGAATTTCCAAGCCGTGTTTCTTCAAATCGAGATCGGCGACGATCTTAACAGAAAACATCCCGGCCAGGTGCGCGCAGGCGGCGAACTTAAAGCCGGGGAAAATTTCTTCCGTGACCGCGATTCCGCCGACGATCGGCCGGCGCTCCAAGACCAAGACTTTCTTTCCCGCCTTGGCGAGATAAGCCGCAGTCACGAGCCCATTGTGACCGGCGCCGATGATGATCGCGTCGTAGTTTGCCACGGCGAGTTAGAGCAGGCTCCGTTTCATGTCCTTGACTATTTCCAATGCCGCGAGCCGGCCCGACGCCGCCATGACGCCGCCGCCGGGATGCGTGCAGGCGCCGCACATGTAGAGATTCTTAATCGGCGTGCGATACTTCGCCCAACCCGGCACAGGGCGAAGGAAGAAAAGTTGGTCTAACGTCAATTCGCCCTGAAAGATGTTGCCTTCCGTGAGACCAAATTCTTGTTCCAGATCCCAGGGTGTGACGACTTGGCGATGCAGGATGATGTTTTTCAAATTCGGCGCGTATTCGCTCAGTGTGTCGACCACAGCATCACCCAATGCCTCGCGTCTTTCCGGCCAAGTGCCGTTTGCCAGGTGATAAGGCGCGTACTGGACGAAGATCGACATGACATGTTTTCCCGGTGGCGCCATGGATGGATCGAGCACCGAGGGCAGGATGACATCCATGTAAGGGCGGCGTGAGAAGCTGCCGTACTTGGCGTCGTCATAGGCGCACTCGATGTAGTCAATGCTCGGGCTGATCGAGATCGCTCCCGCTAAGTGCGGGCCGTCGCCGGGCATGCTCGTGAAATTGGGCAGCGCGTCGAGCGCGAGGTTAACTTTCGCGGATGAGCCGCGGATTTTAAAATCATTGATCTGCTTGATGAACGCCGCATCGAGATGCCGAGTGTCGACCATCTTTAGAAACGTGCGCTTGGGATCAACGCCCGAGACGATGACTTTTGCTTGAACTTGTTCACCGGAATTAAGCACGACGCCGTAGGCGCGGCCGTTTTTGACGAGTACCTGGTCGACGGGCGCTTGAGTACGGATTTCCGCGCCGTAGTGACGCGCCGCGTCGGCGATCACGCGGCTGATGCTGCCCATGCCGCCCCGGGCAAAGCCCCACGAGCGAAAGGCGCCGTCGAGCTCGCCCATGTAATGATGCAGTAAAACATACGCCGTTCCCGGCGAGCGCGGCCCCATGAACGTGCCGATGATGCCGCTCGCGGACATGGTGGCCTTGAGCACGTCGGTCTCGAACCATTCGTCGAGAAAATCCGCCGAACTCATCGTCATGAGCTTCGTGAGATCGTAAAAAAGCTTCTCACCCAAGCCGCGCATGTGATTCCCGACCTTGGCCAATCCGAAGAGGTCTTTCGGATTCCACGTGGTGGGCTCGGGTGGGATCATGCCGAGCAGTGGCTTAACAGTCATCGCCATCTGCACCATCAATTGGCCGTACGGCTCGTAGGCCTCTGCGTCGATCACGGAATGGCGCGCGATCTCGCGGCGCGTCCGGGCGTGATCGCCGCAGCGGAAAAGATGATCACCATTCGGCAACGGCGTGAATGTGCTGTCGAGGGGGATGATTTCGAGATCGTAATTCGCCAGCTCAAGCTCGCGGATCACCTCTGGACGGAGCAGGCTGACCACGTACGAGCACACCGAGTACTTAAAACCGGGGTAAATCTCCTCGGTTACTGCGGCACCGCCAACCAGATGGCGGCGCTCCAGAACAAGGACTCTCTTGCCGGCTTTCGCCAGGTATGCGGCGCTGGTGAGGCCGTTGTGGCCGGCGCCGACGATGATCGCGTCGTAATTTGCCATGGCTGCGATTTGCTTAAGAGCGCATATTTGGTAATTTCGTCTGCGAAGTCAACGCGCCAATGGAGTATTTGTGAATCGAAAAAAGCAAAACCTGTCCTGACCTAAGGCGAAGGATCGAACCCCCAAAATCCTAGATGCCCATCGGAACGCCCTTTCACCCACGGACCTCAGCGCTCTGCGCGAGCCAGAACTGGCGCACGTGGTCAGGCTATTTCGTTGCCAGCTCTTACGACGTGATGCATGATTACGAGTACCACGCCATTCGAAACACCGCTGCGCTGATCGATATTTCTCCGCTATACAAATATGAAATTCGCGGTAAAGACGCGTTGCGGCTGGTCAACCGCGTAATCACCCGGGACGCTGCGAAATGCGCGGTCGGTCAGGCACTTTATGGCTGTCTGTGCGAAGACGATGGCGCAGTAATCCAAGACGGGACCGTGTTCAGACTGGCAGGGGATCATTTTCGCTTTCACTTGGCAGATCCGAGTCTACGCTGGTTGAGGCTCAATGCCTTCGGAATGAACTTGTCGATCGATGAGGTTTCCGAACAAGTCGCCGCCCTTGCACTCCAAGGACCGAACGCGCTTAAGATACTGGAACAAATTGTCGACGCCGAGGTGGACCGTCTACGATTTTTTCGACTGACCGCCACCAAAATCCGCGACATCCCCGTCATCGTTTCACGCACCGGATACACGGGCGATTTGGGTTATGAAATTTGGTTCGACGCGGCGCACGCGTTATCCGTCTGGGATATTCTTATAGAGACGGGGAAAGCGTTCGGGATCAAGCCTGCAGGCATGTTGGCACTCGACGTGGCGCGGCTCGAGGCCGGCTTTATTCTTTTGGAAGTCGACTATATCGGGGCGGAAAAGGCGATGATCCCATCGCAACGCTATTCGCCCTTTGAAATCGGCTTGGCTTGGACCGTCGACCTGAAAAAGGAACATTTTGTCGGCTGCGAGGCCCTAAGAAGAACAAACGAACAGCCTTGGTCTCGCCGAATGATCGGTTTAGAAATGAGTCTCCCCGATTACGAGTATCGATTTCATCAAGTCGGCTTGCCGCCACAAATTCCGCTGGCGGCTTGGCGTGGCGGAGTGCCGATTTACAAAGAAGACCGACAAGTTGGACGTGCGACGACAGGCGCTTGGTCGCCGACATTGAAAAAATACGTTGCCCTAGCGATTGTAGAAAAGTCCTGCGCCACACCCGGGACGCAAGTCGAAGTGGAAGTTACCATCGAACATGCGCGCAAGACGACTAGCGCGACTGTCGTGAGAACGCCCTTTTTCGATCCACCCCGCAAGCGCGCGCTGGCCACGCCCTCGAACGGACACGGATCGAACGAACTCGGTTAAGTCGAGTAGATCTCAACGCACCGGGCGTATCGCGACACCGCGGCTTTCCAGGTATCGCTTACAGTCGGCGATCGAATACTCGCGGAAGTGAAAAATCGACGCAGCTAGGGCGGCGCTGGCCTTGCCTTCGGTTAATCCTTCGTAGATGTGTTCGAGATTGCCAACACCGCCGGAAGCGATAACCGGGATGTTGACGCGATCGGAAACGGACCGAGTTAATTCCAAATCGTATCCTGCCTTGGTGCCGTCCCGATCCATGCTCGTTAAAAGAATTTCGCCCGCGCCGTAGCTCTCCATTCGTTGCGCCCACTCGCCGGCGTCGATGCCCGTCGGATTTCTGCCACCGTGGGTAAACACTTCCCAGTGATCGCCGACGCGTTTGGCGTCGATCGCCACGACGATACACTGGCTGCCGAACATTTCCGCTGCTTGACGGACAAATTCGGGCCGGACGACCGCTCCCGTGTTAATGGAAATTTTATCGGCTCCAGCTTGTAGGAGCTTACGAATATCTTCGGTCTTGTTAATCCCGCCGCCGACGGTGAGCGGCATGAAAACTTGCTCTGCCGTGCGTGCCACGACGTCCAGGATGATCGCTCGATTTTCGTGCGATGCGGTGATGTCGAGGAAGCAAAGCTCATCCGCGCCCTCGTGGTCGTAATATCGTGAGATCTCGACCGGATCACCGGCGTCGCGCAGCTCGAGAAATTTTACTCCCTTTACAACGCGCCCGGCGTTTACGTCTAGACAAGGAATGATGCGCTTCGTCAACATCGCGCGACGAAGTCTATCGGAGCGCAAAAGCGACCACAAGCAACTGCGGCGAGGTTAAGTCATCTCAGGGGGGTTGCTTTGGCAAATCCTCGCACGCGCCATTTTCCGGCGTGGGGGGAAATGTCGGCTCTACGGCGGTACCGGGTCGGCGCAGATCGTTTCTACGCATTTGGTTTTAGCGTCGTTCTGCCCATATTATTCAATCTTTACAGGTAAATAGAATATGCCAGGAAACTAAGTTGTACGACTTTATGAGTGATGACGAGCGAAAAATAAACCAAAAGCCGTGCGATCTTGCCAGAATGTCCTAGCTAATACCTAAAAAATTTACCTTAAAGTACAACTTTAGGCTTGACAGGTTTGGATGCTTGGGCTAAAAGACGCCGAAAGTAGTACGAAATGCGTAATAAAAAATTCGGAGGCAAAGGAGGCAAAGATGGAGAAGAAGTTTTGGGCATTAGGGGTGCTTGCTGCTTTCCTGTTAGCTGCGGGAACGGTGAGAGCCCAGAGCGTCGATGAGAAAATCAAAACGCTCGAGCAAGAACTATCACAGCTAAAAGATCAGCAGGTCGAATTGAAGAAGGAAGCCACCGCAGCGGCAGCGGCGCTGCCGTCGTTCGAGTACCGGCCTGGCAACGGTTTGAACATCGAGGCCGCGGACAAGTCGTGGGGCTTGCGTTTTACCGTTGAGTCGCATTTCCGTTACGAGTTTGAATCCGGACGCGATCAAATTGGCCGGAGCAACGGTGAGCTGATGGGCCGGCGGTTTCGGCCCGGAGTTCTTTATTGCATCAACAACTGTCTGTGGGAAATCGAGGCAACCCTCGACTTAGACGGTTTTGGAACTGGTAATGGCAAGAATTCGCTCAACACCGCTACTAGTTCTATTCTGCAGCGCGGCGCGGTTAACTTCCACGCTGAGAATCTCCATCCATGGTTGCCGACGGTGCAGTTCGGCATGGAAGTGCAGAATGCCGGTGGTGGCAGCTTGGCTAGACAGGGGTCAGGAGCGACCGGCGCACAAGCCGAATACGACCTGCACACCCGTAACAACGGCTTCAACACCGGCCGTGCAGGTCAGGGCATCGTACTCAACTGGGATGACCGATCTCTTTCAGGTATCGGCATTCCTGGAAGAATCGGGAAGTTCCAGCTTGGCATGTCGAGCATAGGCGAGGGTGATGATGGTCTGGCGAGCTTCACAGACAGGAAGGACTTCAATGCCTATCTGAGCATTCAGCCGTTTTCGCAGGTCAAGAACAAATGGATCAGCGGGTTGACCTTTGAATATGGTTCTTGGTTCTGTAACGTTGACAATAGAGCACGAGAGAATGGTTGCGACCGCTACCGCATTCAA
>WNGO01003020.1_pt1 | contig 24257 bp, 24 predicted proteins | sample 5400511 | NCBI WGS metagenome assembly WNGO01 (sample SAMN13153380, study PRJNA577476) | soil metagenome | isolation source: 20 cm soil or saprolite under Garry oak tree replicate 2 | place: USA:California | collected 2016-06-15 | reverse complement strand
CGCGGTGCCTCGACGTGCAGTGCGGAAGGTCGGTCCGCGACCCGATCTGACCCGCAGCACCCACATCGGTGAACCTTGCGGCCCGGCCAGGCTGCTTGGGGATGGAAGCCGGAGCTCCTGTTCGCCCTACCGAGCGACGCATCAGTCAACCGGCGGCGGCAGGATGAAGAACGGCGGGAGCAATCCCCCGGCTCCGGGTAACCGATGTGCGGAGCCCCCGGGCGGCCTATCGTGCCGTCCCGGGGGCTTCGTGTTTATTATGCCCCCATGCCGCTGCCCATCGCTCTTCCTGCCGCCGCCGCCGCGCTCGGCGCCTGGGCGTACGGCACCTACGAACCCAACAGCCCGCTCTTCGGGCGCGCGGTAGGCCGGGGCCCCACCCGGGATCGAGTGGCCTACCTGACCTTCGATGACGGCCCGAACGCGGGCGCCACCGGCGCGATTCTCGACGCGCTCGCGGTCGAGGGCGTGCCCGCGGCGTTTTTCATGGTCGGCGGTCACGTGCGGCGCTTTCCGACGCTCGCCGCCCGCGTTGCCGCCGCCGGCCACGAGGTCGGTAACCACACGCTGCGACACCAGAAGCTCCATTTCCACGGCCCAGCACGGATCCGCGAGGAGCTCGAGCGCACGCACGAGATCATCGTCGAGACAACCGGACACGCGCCGCGCACCTTCCGTGCGCCGCACGGCTATCGCAACCCGTTCGTCGCTGTCGCCACTCGCCGTCTCGGCTATACCGTGTTCGGATGGACGTTCGGCGTGTGGGACTCGGACCGCCGTGTTTCGGCCGAGGAGATCCGAGCCCGCGTGCGCCGTAAGCTTCGGCCGGGTGCGATCATCCTGCTGCACGACGGCGATGGTTACGATCCAGAAGGCGACCGGCGCCGCACCGCGGCCGCCCTCCCGGGGATCATCGCGGATGCGCGGTCCGCGGGCTACACGTTCCGGCCGCTCGGGGAGCTGGTCGCGTGAAGTCGCGGGCCGGACGCTGGATCGGGTGGGTCCTCGCGCTGGTGGGCGTCGGCCTGGCGCTCAAATTTTTCACCGGCTTTCCATGGCAGGTGACCTTCGCGGCGCTGCTCGACGCCGATCGGTGGCTCCTCCTCATCGCGCTCGCCGTGAACCTCTCCTCGCTCGTGGCCAAAGGGTGGGGCTGGCACCTGCTGCTGAAGCCCGTCGCCCCCCACAGCTGGCGGGTGGCCCAGGAGGCGAACCTGGTGGGCGCAGCCGTGAACGACCTGTCCGTCGCGGTAGCGGGCGAGGCCGCGCGCGTGCACCTGATCGTGCAGCGGGGCGGGGTGCCGGCCGGCGCGGCCGTTTCGTCGGTTGTGTGGACTCGGGTGGCGGAGGGGCTGGCCCTCGCCTTGTTTCTGGTGATGGCGCCGAGCGTGCTGCAGCTCGAGCCGTGGCTGCGGGCGGCCCAGAGCGGGGCGGGGTTGGCGCTGGTGGTGGTACTGCTCCTGGCCTGGGGGCGCGGCTGGGCGTCGCTCGCCGACCGGTTGCCGGCCTCGCTGCGGTCGCGGCTCGGTGTGCTGCGAGCCATGGGAGCGGGTGGCCGGCTGGTGTGGCCGACCGCCTTTGCACTCTACAATTGGGCGGCGCAGTGGGCGACGTATCACCTCGTACTGCGCGCCACGCACGTGCCCGTGTCGCTCGCGGCGTCGTTCACGGCCCTCATCGTCGTGAACCTGGGCGGGCTGCTGCGGCCCACGCCGGCGAACGTCGGCGTCACCCAGGCGGCCCTGGTCGTGGGATTGTTGCCGTTCGGCGTGGCGCCCGAACAGGCGGTCGCGGCCGGGTTGGCGCTGCAGGCGCTGCAGGTGCTGCCGGTGCTGCTCCTGGGTGCGATGGTGACGGGATGGCGGCTGCTCAAGCTCGAGTCCGAGCTCGCCTAAAAAGCGACGGGCAGCGGGAGAAAAGGGTGACTCGTCCGCCGCGCGCGCCCCTACCTTCCGGGGCGTGTCCCCGACGTATCGGATGCCGAGCGCGGCGGCGCGGCGACGCGAAGCCGAGATCGCGGAGGTGGCTCGGGCCCTCGCCGCCGCTCGGTGCGCCGCCCGGCTCGCGGGGCTCGGGACCGGCGAGTGGGTGGTGCGGGAGCTCCTGCTCAGCGTGATCGCCGAGATCGACGATGCGGAGCGGGCGGTGTCGCAGTTATCGCGGTCTCTCTCTTCGCAGGGTCGGTAGGTCGGTTTCGGTCTCGTGTGTCTTGTGGAACGGGACGCGCGGGCCGCGGATCGGCAGGAGGTGCGCGATCGAGTTGGCGTAGAACTCGAGCAGCGGCCGGCTGCGAGGGAGCACGATCACGCTGTCACCGTCTTCCACCACCAGCCGCCGCATCCGCAGCATGCGCCAGGCGCGGTCCCACACCTCCGGGATGCGGGCGCCGCCCCGCACTACCTTGGCGTTCACGGCGCCCAGCCGGTCCCGCAGCTGCTCCATCCGCTCCAGCACCGCTCGCTTGGGAATCACCGTCTGTCCGAACGACAACACGGCCGCCGCGGCGAGCGGCACCGGCGTGACGGGGACGATCGCGCCGATGCGCTCCATCAGGAGGGCGGCGAGCCGCTCGAGCTCGGGCAGTCGGCGCACCTTCGGAAGCTCGAGCACGCCCGGCGCCCTCGCGAGCCACTCCTTCAGTGAGACCGGCGCCCCGAAGTTCACCGCGGCGCGACCGTAGCGCTTGAGCCGCCCCGTGACGAGTCGCAGCGCGTTGCTTCCGACGTAGGTCGCCACGGTCCACAGCTGCGCCAGCCGGCGCGGCCGGTCGCGCTCGTCCACCAGCTCGCGGATGAGCGCTCGGTCCTCGAGCACCCGGTCGAAGTTGATCGCGACCGGCACGAACCAGATGTCGCGATCGAAGGCGGGGTCGAGGGTCGTGCGACAGAGGTAATCGAGCAATCCGAGCTTCGGCGGACCGAGCCGGCCGTCGCGCGACAGGCGTCCTTCGGGGAAGAACCCCTGCGTCACGCCGTTCCTGGTGATCAGATGCACGTACCGTTCGAGCACCGCGTGGTACAACGGCTCCCGGAACCCGCGCCGGACGAAATACGATCCAAACGACTTGAACACGTACTCAAGGGGCCACACACGAGCCCACTCGCCCACCGCGTAGCTCACGTGGGCGCCGTAGGCAAGCACGTAGGCGACCACGACGTAGTCCACGTTGGAGCGGTGGTTCATGACATAGACGACGACATCCCGCTTGGGGATGCGCTCCAGCGCCGCCTCGTCCTGGTAATCGACGGTCACACGGTACAGGAGATTGAGCACGATCTTGGCGATGTTGTAGCCGATCTTGTAGTAGGACAGGACGTTCAGCTGCGGCACGATTTCGTCGACGTACCGCTCGACCCGCCGCCGCACCTCGGCGTGGGTAAGGGAGTGCTCCTGTGCGTGTTGCAGGATGGCCGACTCGACGACCGGATCAGCGGCGAGGGCCGCCTTGACGGTGCGGCGCTGCTGGAGGTGATAGCGCGCCAGGCGCGTGCGGAACTCGTGGATGGTGCGGAGGGCCCGACGTCCGAGCCACCCGGTCACGCGACGCTCCCTCCCTCCTTCTTGAGCTGCGCGTATCCCATGCCGCGCAGGATGGCGATGCGCTTCGCCATGGGCGGGTGGGTCGCCAGCGCGTCGGCGAAGAGACCTTCGCGCGCGGTGAGGCGCCGTCCCAGCGGGTCGGTGATGCAGAGGTGGGCCGCGCCGCGCTTGATGGCCGTGGTCGGCGCGCCCGCGCCTTCAATTTTCTGGAGCGCGCCCGCCAGTGCGAGTGGGTTCCGGGTGAACTGCGCGCTCATGGCATCAGCCAGGTACTCGCGCTTGCGGCTCACGGCCAGCGCGAGGATCTGCGTGATGATCGGCGCGAGGATCCACGAGAGGATCCACACCACGAGCAGGATGGCGAGCAGCGGACCGGCGCCGCCCTTCTTCCCTCCGCCGCGGGAGCCTCCCCCGCTCCCCCCTCCCAGATTGGTGCCCCCCCGCAGCACGCGGGTCGCGCCGTCGTGCATCAGGGCGACGGCCCCCACCAGCGCCGCGAGCATCGTCATCAACCGCACGTCCAGGTTCTTCACGTGCCCGAGCTCGTGTCCCACGACCGCCTGGAGCTCGTCGCGGTTGCAGAGGTCGAGCAGACCGCGCGTCACCGCGATGTGCGCGTGCAGTGGATCGGTGCCGGTCGCGAACGCATTGGGATCCGGGTCGTCCACGATCCAGATTCGGGGCCGCGGGACCCCGGCTGCGATGGCCATTTCCTCGACCACGTTGACGAGCTGCTTCTCTTGCGGGTCCGTGGGGTCCACGACGGCGCGCGCCCCGGTGGACCAGAGCACCTTCTCGGGGCCGGTCGCGTACGCATACCAGGCCGTGAGCAGGGCGATGACCGTCAGCGCGATTCCGAACCACGGGAACACGTGGTGGTACGCAGTGCTCGGCGCGTCGCGCGTCGACAAGTAGTAGATGTAGTCCCCGCCGAACCCGAGCCACGCGAAGAACGCGACGAAGCCAATCACCAGCAGGACCGTGCGCCGGCGATTGGCTTCCTGTTGTTGAAAGAGGTTGAGCGAAGTGTCGTCGCTCACGCTTTCGGCTTCATCGAGAGATCGACCTGCGGCACGGCCTTGTCGGCCTGGTCTTCGAGCTCCCACAAATCGGCCCGCTGCGCCTTGGCGAGCCCCGCGACCAGGTTGGTCGGGAATTGCTGCTGTCCGATGTTGTATTGCGTGGCCGTGTCGTTGTAGAGCTGGCGCGCGAACGCCACCTTGTTTTCCGTCGACGTGAGCTCTTCCTGCAGCTGGCCGATGTTGCCCGTGGCCTTGAGCTGGGGGTATTGCTCCACCACCACCATGAGGCGCTGGAGCGCGGACGATAGAGCGTTCTCCGCCTGGCTGATCTGTTTGATGCCTTCGGGGCCGGTCGCGTTGACCTTCACGGCCTGGTTGCGGGCCTGGATCACCGCTTCGAGGGTCGATCGCTCGAACTCCATCGCTCCCTTGACCGCGTTCACCAGGTTGGGGATCAGATCGTGGCGCCGCTTGAGTTGGACGTCGATCTGTTTGAACGCGTTCAGCGTCTGGTTCTTGAGGGAGATGAGCCCGTTATATGCGCCGATCAGCCACGCCAGGACCGCCACGAGGACTACCAGGAAAATGATTGGGCCCATGGGAACTCCGTTTCGAGGTGATTCTACCCTACGCGTTTGCCGATGGGAGGAGTTTCGCGAGCGCCTGCCGCACGGCCTCGGCGACCGCCGCGTCGTCGGGCCCGAGCCGCGCCAGCGGATGAGCCGTCTCGATGTGCAGCTCCACGCCCCGGCCCACCGGGATGCGGTGCCAGGAGCTCGGGCTCTCGGGGTCGCGCGCGGCGTCCCGCGTCAGCCACGCCGTCAACGCCCGTCCCGACTTGCCGCGCGGCGGCGTGCCCTTGCTCTTGAGGGCGAGCCGGTCCGGCACGGGCAACGAGGCGCCCAGGACTTGAGCCGCGCGCCGCTCCAGCACGTCACCCGTCTGATCGTGCATCTCCTTGATGATCGCCGCCAGCGTCGTGCCCTCCATCTGCCGCAGCTTGATCCACAGGAGCTGGAGGAAGTGACGGTAGGAATACGTCGCCGCCGTGCCGCGCCCTTCGGGGGGGCTCACGAGACCCTTGGTCACGTAGAACCGGATCGTGCGCTCGCTGGGCTGCGCCCGCGCGGCCGCGTTGATGGGTGTGATCGCGGACGCGTCCAGCACGGCTCCTACGAGCGCGGCGAGATCGCGCAGGTTCCACGGGGCGAGGTTGCGATACTCCCGCAGGGTGTGCAGCGGCTCGGCGTGCGGCCCTCCCGTCACGCCCCGGCGCCTCCCCGCGCGCGCTCCTCATCGATCCGGAACACCGCGGTCAGCCAATCCGTCACTTCGCGCAGACTGAACGGCTTCCGGATCACGACGCACTGGTGCCGCTCGAGCCAGGTGCGCACTTCGTCCGCTTCGGCGTCCCCCGTCATGATCGCGATGCGGCCCTCGAACACCGGCCAGCGATGCACGATGGCGAGGTAGAGGGCGAGCCCCGACATCGTCGGCAGGTGGATGTCGAGCAGCAGCGCATCCGGTTGCTCGGTAGCGAGCAGCTCGTATGCCGTCTCGGCGCTGCCCGCGCCGATCACACGAAGACCCTGGCGTGAGAGCGTACGCTCCAGCACCCGGCGCAGCGGGGCCTCGTCGTCGACGACGAGGATGGTGTGCGGCGCGGCGCTCATGAGGCGGAAGCCCGGGCCTGCGGCGTCAGAAAGCGTTGGACCACGCGAGCCAGCGCCTCGCTCGAATCGAGGGACAGGCGCATTTCCCCGGCCGTGAGCCCGAGGTAGGCGCGCGCATGCAATTGGAGCGTTTTGGTCTGCGCGTACCCGAGCCGCTTCGCCACGTCTTCGATCGTGAAGCCGGGATCCTGCAATAGCCGGTGGGCGTACAGCACCCGCGCCGCGGAAAGGAAGTGCCGGGGCGACGGCAGCCCCACCCGCGTGAACCACCGCTCGCAGGAGCGGCGCGAGCGCGTCGGCCAGCTGGTCCAGGAGCTGCCGCGACGAGGAACGCGCCTCCTCCTGGCCGAGCACCTCCCGCAACCGGCTCGGGTGGTCATCGTAATTGGCGAACACGGCGTGCTGGATGCCCCGCTGGCCCAGTGCCAACAGCACGCCGGCCGTGCGAGGCGTGAGGGTGGTGTACAGCATCAGGGGGAGCGAGGGGAACAATACCCGCAGCCGCTCGATTTCCTGCGACCGCGCCTGGCCCGACAGCAGCGGGTCCACGACCGCCAGCTCGACGGGCCGCCCGCGGATGGCGGCCAGCACATCGTCCCAGGTCGAGACCTGCGCGACACTGAACCGGGAGCCCGCAGCCCGGCGCAGTTTGTGGAATTGGACGTCGGGGACGGCCGCTAAGACGAGCATGAATCCCCCAAAACCCCCAAATGTCGCAAAATCGCCCTACGATGCCGCAAAAACGCCCTAAAATCCGGACGGCTCCGAGCCCAGGTTGTGGAGTCCCTGTTGCGTTGACCCCACACTTGGTATCGCGGAGGTCCCATGTCCCGCATTCGCGCCCTGCTCACCCTATTCGTCGTTGCGTTCGCGCTCTCCACCGTCGCGTGTGCCGATGCTACCGGCCCCAGCCACGGCTGCGACATCAACAACAGCAACACCTGTCACTAGGCATCTCAACCCATCGAGCTGCGCGAGGGACTCGGAAACCTCGCGTAGCTCGGCGGTTTGCACCATCGGCTCCGTGGCTGGCTGCGCTTCCCGGGCCATCGCCCGCTGGCAGTCCGGTAGCCCCGCCAGGATGCGCTCGATCCGGAACTCGAATTCATGCAGTCCAGCGGCGCCCGCGATCGTGAGCGCCTCTTTCATGAGCACGTCGGCGCGGCGGTACCGGCCGAACCGCGCCTGGCCGATCCCCTGTTTCAGATAAAAATCCGCCCGGATGTTGGGCGGCATGTCCGCCAGCCGGTCTTCACACCGCTCCCGCCAGCGGGCGAACCCGACGTGATCTCGCCGATACGACGCGCAGTGCATCAACTCGATCACCGCATTGCTGACGCTCTCGTGCGTCCGGCCGCGGCGGAACACCTCTGCCAGCGCTCGCTCCGCGCCGGTCGCGTCGCCGAGGCTCAGGAGCATGGTTCCCACGTCACCCAGCGCGCGGAGCTGGGAATCTTCCTCTTCGTACAGCTCGAACGCATGCCATGCGTGCGGAATCGCCTCGGCCGATTGCCCCATGTAGTAGAATGCCGCCGCGATGCCCTGCTCGGCGCGCGCCTCGACGTCCCGCTCGCCGGCGGCGCGGGCGTCCGCGAGGATCCCCTCGAGCCCGCGTTGGGCGTCTGCGAGGTTGCCGCGGCCGAGCATGGTATTGGCCCGTCCGATCCGACTGAGCAACGCCGAATAGCGATCTCCGGCGAGGGTCGCGCGCTCCCCGGCCTCGGAGTAGGCGGCGTCCGCTTCCTCGAACCGGTTCAGCTTGCGGTGCACGCGCGCGAAGCGCAGCTGTGCCGCCACCGCGTCGGTCGAAGACAGCCGGTTCCCCACCACCACCAGCAGCGTCGTGAGCACGTCGAGCGCTTCCTCGAGCCGCAGCTCGGCCTCGAGGAAGTGCGCGTACGCGAACAGCGCCGGCGCGATCAGTTGGATGTCCCCGAGGCGGTAGCAGTCCGCTGCGCTCTCGGCGATTCCGTGCACGTGCGCGCCTTCGGTGTCCGCCGCGCGGAGCTCGCGGCAGAACCGGTCGGTTGCCACCCACTGGTAATGGAAAGCGTCCTTCGAAACCGGCGCCCGGTCCGGCGCGAGCAGGTCCACCAGCCGCAGCGCGAGAAACGCACCCTGTCCCAGGCGCGCTTCCAACGTCGTGGCGGCTTCCGGACCCGACACCCGCTGCAGGAAGATGGCATGTGGCAGCGATTCGAACTTCAGACGCGAAACGGGCATTAGTCTCCGAGTGTGAGGCTAGCTAGCTGGCGCTTCTACCCTAGGGCAGGGGCTATGCCTCATCGCAACGTGCGGCCGGTTCAGAACATAGCGTTTTCGTGGTCGTTCCGTTAGACCGCAGTTTTCGCGTTTTCTGGCTTTTCGCCGCATCGTTCGGATGCCGGTTGGCCAGTCCTTCCTCCCCTTATTTCGGCCCATGCGCCGGGGCCTTACGCTCGCCGAACTCATGGTCGTGCTGGCGATTCTAGGCATCGTGACGGCCGTCACATTGCCTCGTTTGGCGGGCATCCGGGACTGGATCGCCGTCGACACCGCAGCACACGACGTGACTGCGGCGATCACCGTCGCCCGGAGTGCTGCGATCATGCAAAGCACGCGCAGCCGGGCTGTGATCGCCGCCGACTCGCTGCGCATCGATCGCTGGCAGGGTGATTCGTGGGGAGACCTGCATCGCTGGCCGGGGCCCGATGGACATGGCGTGGCACTCGAGGTGTCGAACCCCGTGGTCGTGTTCGACCCGATCGGCCTGGCATCCGGACTGTCGAATACCACAGTCGTTTTGCGACGTGGAACGCGCGTCGCCAAGCTCACGGTCTCCCGCCTCGGGAGGGTGAAGCGGTGGTAGCCTGGCGCGTGCAACCATTCCCGGGAGGTCGGCATCAAAGAGAGCGGAACCGGCCGGTGGGGGTGGGGAGGCGTAGGGGGGAGGGAGGGGACATGAAACATCCGACCGAACCGGCCGTATCAGGGTATGAGTATCGCGTAAGGGTCGCGGCCGAAGTGTGACGGCCACTTCGCCCGACCGCCAACCCGGGGAGTTGTAAGCCCCGGGTTTGGTTTTTCTACGGCTCGGGTGCCCGTACCCCGACTGCGTCGAAGCTGAATACCACCCGATCAGCGACACGAACGGTGCCGGCTGGTCCACCGCGATACGGCCTGATGCCGAAATCCGTCTGTTTCACCGAGAAACTACCGGTCGCCCGCAGCGTGTCCGTGCCGATCTCGGCGCGGATATCACAGCTCACATCGCGAGTCTGCCCGGCGAGCGTGAGCCGGCCCTGCAGGTGGAAGCCCTCGTCGGAAGGGGTCACACTTGTGGAGACGAAGCTGATGCCGGGATACTCGTCCACCCGCAGCACGTCGGTCCGCATGGCTTGAGTGATCTTGCGGACGTCCGCCGTGTCGGAAGACCCGACGACGGCGAGACTGTCCGCCGGTATGACGATTTCCACGCGCGACTCAGGCGCGGCGTTCGGGTAGTAGACGATCCGCCCCGTGAATCCAGCGGCACGGACGACATGGGAGTGCCCTGCGAAGCCGAACAGCCCCGCCTTGCCCGTTTTCACTTCGAATCGGCTGGCGGGGGACAGCAGGTAGACGACCGAGTCCGGCTGCCCACCCTGGGCCCAGGTGGGAGCGGTGATGAGCGAGATGGCTCCCGCCAGGAGCCCGCCCCGTGTCAAGTTCATTCTCGAACCGGCGCGAGATAGCGGTTCAACCCCTCGTCGAAGGGGAGCGGCCGGATGCCGAACACCGATTCGATGGCGTTCGCCGGCGTGGCGCTGCCTTCGACCAGCATTTGGAGCTGATCGCTCGTGAGCGGCGCGGCGGCACCGAGCAGGCCGAACGCAGCGGTTGCCGCCCGCGCGAGCGCGAGCGGCACGCGCACCAGTGGGCGGGGGTGGCGGGCGGCCCGCCCGATCGCGAGCAGGAATTCTTCGTAGGTCAGCACCTGCGGCCCGCCCAGCTGGAACGCGCCGGAGAGCGTCGGCTGCTCGACTGCAAGCGCGAACGCGAGGGCGACGTCCTCGACCCAGACGGGCTGCGTGGGGTAGTGGCCGTCGCCGAACACCGGCACCACGGGAGACCAGCGGTGCAGCCGCGCCAGGGTGCGAATCGGCGCGCTCTCCGGGCCGCTGATGATCGACGGCCGGAACAGCGCGTGCGACAGACCGGAGGTGCGAACCAGCTGCTCGGCGTGCCACTTCGTGCGATGATAGGGGGTCGCCCCAGGCTCGTCTCGCGCGCCCACGGCGCTCATGTGCACGAACCGCTCCGCGCCGGCACGGCCTGCGGCCTCGAGCACGCGGCGGGTGCCTTCAACGTGCACGGCATGAAAGGTGACGCCGCTCGCCTCGACGATGATGCCGACCAGGTGCACGACGGCGTTCGCGCCACGCGTCAGCGCCGTGAGCGCCGCGACGTCCGCCAGACCGCCGGGGACGAGCTCGACCCCGAGACTCTCGAGGGCCCGCGCCTGGGTCGGACGGCGCACCAGCGCGCGGACCGCGTGTCCGCGGCGCGCGAGCATGGTGGTGATGTGGCGTCCCACGAATCCGGTAGCCCCGGTGACGGCGATCAGCACGACCGGAGGCTCAGCTGGACGCCGTGCCGCCCTCGTCGAGGAACACGAGCGTGCGGCGCCGCGCGACGACCGAGGCCAGCGCCTCGTAGACCCTGGGATCGAGCACCGTACCGGCGAGATCGGCCGCCCGCTCCACCGCTTTTTCGGGGCTCATCTTCTCCTGGTAGGCGCGCGACGTACTGAGGGCGTCGAACACTTCGGCGGCGCCGATGATGCGGCCACCCATCGGGATCTCCTCACCCCGTAGCCCGTCGGGGTAGCCGGTCCCATCCCACCGCTCGTGGTGGTGTCGCACTGCCTGGATGATGTCGCCAAGGTGCGAGAGCGGCGCAAGGATCTGGGACCCGATGATGACGTGCTGCTTGACGTGCTCGAACTCTTCGGGGGTGAGCGCGCCCTGCTTGTTCAGGACCGATTCGCGGGTCCCGATCTTGCCGAGGTCGTGCAGTCGGCCCGCGACCCGTACGTGTTCGACGTCCTCCTCCGAAATTCCAAGCTCGTGGGCAATCGTCGCGGACAGGTCGGCGACGCGCGCCGAATGCCCGCGCATGTAGGGGTCCTTCGCCTCCAGGGCGTTCACGAGGGCTTCGAGCGTCGCAATCGAAAGCCGCTCCAGCTTCATGCGCTCGCGCTGCAGCTCCGCGGTCCGGGTGCTGACCTCTTCCTTGAGCCATTGGTTCAGCTGGCGGTTTTCGAGCAGCATCTCGCGCCGCTTGAGCGCTCGCTGGACTGCCCGCCCCAGGTCGGCCAGCTCGATCGGCTTGGTGAGGTAGTCCATGGCGCCGCGCTGCATGCACAGCGCGGCGCTGGTCGCGTCGTTCACGGCCGTGAGCATGAGGATCGCGAGCTCGGGCTCGACCTCGATCGCCTGCGGCACGAGGTCGACCCCGCTGGTGCCGGGCATCCGGATGTCGCACAGCATGAGGGCGATGCGGTGGCGCCGGAGCTGCTGCAGGGCTTCATCACCGGTGCTCGCGGCGTACACTTCGTACTGCTGTTGTGTGAGAAACTTCTTGAGGGCGTTCCGGATGGGCTCCTCATCGTCCACGACGAGGATCTGGACGGGACCCGTCACATCGGCCACGCGGTCCTCCTTATGGAGGTTGGTGAAGGTTCTGCAGGTTGCCCTCCACCGTCCCTCACTAACCTTGCGCTAGGCTTCCACGAAGGTGACCTCCACCGGCCCCGGGAGCAAGCCCGCCCGGCGGGCGCGCGTGAGCAACTCGGTCACTGCCTGTCGGCCGGTCGGGCCGTAGTCCACAGTGTATGCGTTGACGTACATCCCGACGAACCGGTCGATGCGGGATGGGTCGAGACCCCGGCCGTACGCCGTCGCGTGTGCGAGGGCCTCGGCGCGGTGGGCGAGGCCGTATTGAATGCTGGCCTTGAGATCGCGTGCGATGTCGCGCATCAACCCGTCTCCCAGGTCGCGGCGCACGACGTTGCCGCCAAGCGGCAGCGGCAGGCCCGTCTCGTCGTGCCACCATTCGCCGAGATCGACCCAGAGGTGCAGCCCCCGGTCGGCATATGTCAGCTGCCCCTCGTGAATGAGCACCCCCGCCTCCGCGCGACCCGCCGCCACGTACTCCTCGATCTGATCGAACGGCACGACGATGTGGCGCACAGTCGGCTGGTACAGCTTGAGGGCGAGAAACGCCGTGGTAAGCTCGCCCGGGACCGCGACGACCAGCCGCTCCGCAGCGAGCGCGGCCCGCGGATCGGTCGGGCGGGGCGCGCGGGCCACGATCCTCGGCCCATAGCGGTCGCCGATGCTTGCTCCGTGGGCAAGCAGCGCATAGCGATCGGCCAGGTAGGCGTAGGCATGCAGCGACACGGCCGTCACTTCCAGCTCGCCGGCGAGGGCGCGCCGGTTCAAGGACTCGATGTCGCCGAGCTCATGCACGTAGCGACGCTCACCGGTGTCGATCCTCCCGGCGGCGAGCGCCCAGAACATGAACGCGTCGTCCGCGTCGGGACTGTGCGCCAGATGGATCGTCTGCGGGCCCTTAGCTGCCACGCGTCGCCTTCACGGCGGTCGCCGCGGTCGCCTGCCCGTGAAACGCGTCGAGATTCTCCGCGTGCTCGCTGTACTCGGGCCGCTGGCGCGTGCGCTCCGCCGCCTCGTGCGTGAGGAAGTCGCGATACGCGCGTCGTGCTCCCGCGCTGTCCCGCTCGAGCTCGAGCGCGCGCGCCCGCAACATGAACGCGAAGAGATGCGTGGCGACGGTTCGGCGGATGGTGTCCGCCTGGGCCAGTGCCGCCGCCGGGTTGCCGCCGGTCAGGTCGAGCACCCCGATGTGGTAGCGGGCGTCCACGTCCAGCGCCGGCAACATCGCGTACGCCTGAAGCGCCATGGGCAGGAAGAATTCCGCGCTGTCCGGCTTGCCCTGCGTGTGCAGCATCATGACCCGGTTGTAGAGGCGGGTGGCGCGCTCCTCGGGAGACATCTGCGAAATATCGGGGGGCGGGACACGGGAGGCGGGAGCGTTTTCGTCTCGCGCCTCCCGACTCCCGTCTCCCGAAGAGCTGCCGGGCCGGAGCGCGACCACGGTTAGCAGCGCCCCCAGCGCCGCACCTGCCACGCCCCAGGGGAGGCCGGCCCGCCACCCGGACGCTTGCCCGCCGCCGCCACGCCCCAGGGGAGGCCGGCCCGCCACCCGGACGCTTGCCCGCCGCCCACCTGGGCACCGCACTTGTGACAGAATCGCGCCGTGGAGGTGAGCGCAGCGCCGCACGCATGACAGTTCATGGACGAGGGAATCTAACTGGCAGGAATAGTGCGGAGAGCGTACTCTATCCCGAATGAGCGCTGCCTTTCCGGGACAGGACCGCGCCAGGCACATGGGCGAGTTGAAGCGCGGCGATGAACGGTGGGACGTGTTCGTCGAGATGCAGCCCGACGTCGAGGTCGGCGCCGTGCGGGGGCGGGTGCATTTCGTGAACGGCGAGCGCCACCGCACCACGAGCTGGATTTTCCTCGAGCTGTCGGAGCGCGAGATCCAGGAGCGCTTCGGGGAATTTTCGGCAGTCGAATTGTGGCACTTCGTGGCGGCGTTGGATGGCTGACGCGATGTGTGGAGAATCTTGCAGGTTGTGCACATTTCTGCTTGCATCCATGCGGCACGCGCGCAGTTGGAGGACGGCGACGAGTCACTCTGTTGCGCTGGCGACACGAAACGGTTGACACCCTGCAACGGCGCCAGTACCTTCCCGCATGCCGGAAGTCGCGTTTCCCCTGTGTTCATCGAGCGCCCGCCGTCCGAGAGCCCGGGTCGGGCCCTCTCGGTTCGTGGCATCGTCTGTGCACTCCCCGCTTAAGGACCGTTCTAGGAGACCGATTTTATGACTGCGACGTTGGGGCCAACCACAGCCGCCTCCGGGGCGAAGGCCGCGGCCGGCGCCTCGCCCGCGGACGTGGTGCGGAAGGCGAAGGAGGCCGGGGTGCAGGTGGTGGACTTGAGGTTCACCGACCTGCCGGGCACGTGGCAACACTTTTCGATCCCGCTGAAGGAGCTGACCGAAGCCCTGTTTGCCGAGGGGATCGGGTTCGACGGCTCCTCGATTCGCGGGTTCCAGGCGATCAACGAGAGCGACATGCTGCTGTTCCCGGATCCGGCGAGTGCTTTCGTCGATCCGTGCCTCGAAGTGCCGACGCTATCGCTCACGTGTGATGTGTCCGACCCCGTGACGGGCCAGCGCTACTCGCGCGACCCGCGCTACGTCGCGCAGAAAGCGGAGCAATACCTCATCAAGACGGGGATCGCCACGACCGCGTACTACGGGCCCGAGGCGGAGTTTTACATCTTCAACTCGGTACGCTTCGACCAGAACGCGCACGAGGGCTACTACCACATCGACTCCGAGGAGGGGATCTGGAACTCGGGGGCGAACGGCAGCCCGAACATGGGACACCGGCCGCGGCACAAGGAGGGCTACTTCCCCGTGCCGCCGGTGGACCGGCTGCAGGATCTGCGCTCCAAGATCATGCTCGCGTTGATGGCGTCGGGTGTCGACGTCGAGGTGCACCACCACGAGGTGGGGACGGCGGGGCAGACCGAGATCGACATGCGGTTCACGACGCTCGGGCGCATGGCCGACCAGTTGATGATGTACAAATACATCGTGAAGAACGTGTGCCACCAGCACGGCTACACGGCGACGTTCATGCCCAAGCCGATGTTCGGTGATAACGGGTCGGGGATGCACGTGCATATGAGCCTGTGGAAGGACGGCACGAACCTGTTCTTCGACCCCAAGGGGTATGCCCTGCTATCGGACGCGGCGCGCTGGTACATCGGCGGACTGATCAAGCACGCCCCGGCGCTGCTGGCGTTCGCGGCGCCGACGACCAACAGCTACCGGCGGCTGGTGCCGGGCTACGAGGCGCCGATCAACCTGATCTACTCGCAGCGCAACCGTTCGGCGATCTGTCGCATCCCGGTGTATTCCAAATCGCCGAAGGCGAAGCGCATCGAGTTCCGGGCGCCCGACCCGTCATCGAACCCGTACCTCACGTTCGCGGCGCTGCTGATGGCGGGCTTGGACGGGATCAAGCAGAAGACCGAGCCGCCGAAGCCGATGGACGTGGACCTGTACGACCTCGAGCCCGAGGAGCGCAAGCACGTGAAGAACACACCGGGCTCCCTGAACGAGTCGCTCGCGGCGCTCGAGGCGGACCATGCCTTCTTGCTCGAGGGCGGAGTGTTCACGCCGGATCTGATCGAGACGTGGCTCGCCTACAAGCGCGCCAAGGAAGTCGATCCGGTGGCGCTGCGGCCGCATCCATACGAGTTCTTCCTGTACTACGACGTGTGACGGTAGAAGGCGGTAATGGGCGGTAACGGGCGGTAAGGGCTGTACAAGACCCCTACCGCCCTTTACCGTCTCTACCGCCCATTACCGTCGGATTGCCATGCCCGCCACCGCTGCCGAGACCCGCGACATCCTCGACGAGCTGAAGAAGCGCCATGTGCGATTCCTGCTGCTTCAGTTCACCGACTTGTTGGGCGTCAATAAAGCCGTGGAGGTCCCCTCCTCCCAGTTCGAGCGGGCATTGGGGGGCGAGGTGACGTTCGACGGCTCGGCGCTCGAGGGGTTCGCCCGGGTGGAGGAAGCGGACGCCCTGCTCGTGCCCGATCTCGAAACGTTCCGTCTATTCCCGTGGGAGAGCGGCGCGGCCGAAGCCAGAAACGGGGAAGCGGACGGTGCGGTCGCGCGACTGATCTGCGACATCCGCTATCCGGACGGCCGGTCGTTCGAGGGGTGCCCTCGGACCACCCTGAAGCGTCAGGTCGAACGGGCCGCGAAGCTGGGCTTCACGATGCGCGTGGGCTGTGAGGTGGAGTTCTTCATCTTCGAGCAGAGCGAGCGCGGCGAGCCCATGACCCGGACGCTCGACGCCGGCAGCTACTTCGATCTGGTCCCCGTGGACCGGGGAGAGCAGGCGCGCCGGGCGATTGTGGCGGCACTCGAGCACATGAAGCTCAGCGTCGAGGCGTCTCATCACGAGGTCGCGCCCGGCCAGCACGAGATTGACCTGAGCTACGCCGAGCCGTTGACGATGGCCGACCAATGGGCCACCCTCCGCTTCATCGCCCGGACCATCGCGGTCCGGCACGGTCTGGTCGCGACCTTCATGCCGAAGCCGATCTACGGCCGCAACGGCTCGGGGATGCACACGCACCAGTCATTATTCGCCAAAGGGAAGAACGCGTTCTTCCACGCCGAAGGGCCGATCCACCTCTCCGAGGTGGGCCGTTGGTACATCGGCGGGCTGCTCCGACACGCTCGGGGCTACTGTGCGGTGACCAATCCGCTGGTGAATTCATACAAGCGGCTGGTGCCGGGTTTCGAGGCCCCGGTGAACGTCTCGTGGTCCACGGAGAACGTGTCTCCCCTCATCCGGGTGCCGGCCCAACGCGGCGAAGCGACGCGCTGCGAGAATCGCATGCCCGACCCATGTGCGAATCCCTACCTCGCCATCGCCGTGCAGCTCGCCGCCGGTCTGGATGGCATCCACGAGCGGATCGATCCCGGCGAGCCCGTGAACAAGAACATCGCGCGCATGTCGTACCGCGAGCGACGCAAGTATCGCATCGATGATCTTCCCCGGGACCTGCATGAAGCGCTCGATTATCTGGAGAAGGATGCGGTGGTCCTTGAGGCGCTGGGCGAGCACATCTACGAGCGCTATCTGGATGCGAAGCGCGAGGAGTGGCAGGAGTACATCGGACAGGTTGGGGAATGGGAGTTGAATAGATATTTGGGGCAATACTAAAGGCGTAGCACAAGGACGTAACACAAAGGCGTAGCACAAAGAACGTCGCACGAACCGCGTCGTCATTTGTCCGGCGGCGGGTGAGCGATCAAGCGCCCGAGCGTCTTGATGACGAGCGCGACTCGACCCTCGATCTCGTGAATGCTGCGCGCATGGGCCGGGTCGAGCGCTGCCGCGACCCGCAACTGCGTCAGCGTCTCCTGAGCCGAACCCCTCGCATACTGCAGGAAGCGGCGGAACTCCGGGATGCTACCCCGGCCGCAGGCCTCCGCTATGTTTGAGCTGACGGAGAGCGCCGCACGGACGAGCTGATCGGCCCGCGACGCGGCTCCCGGTCCGGATAGCTTCCTGCTCATGCGAGCGATCTGGACGGAGACCTCCACGGCGACTTCATGTACCCACAATCGACGAGCATAGGCGCGCAGCGTCATGGCGAACCATAGGAGAGGACCTGCGTGAAGGCGTCACCCTTTTCACGCCTTTGCGGGACGTTTCTGTGCAACGTCTCCGCGCGACGCCTCTGCTTGACGGTGTTCTTGCTGTCCGCGTGCGACGGCGTTTCTCGCTCCGACGACACCCTGGGCCTCCAGAGCGCGGCCCGCTGGGAATGGCACGGACGCCTGGTCGTGGAAGGCGACTCCGCGCTCACGCTGGTTCGGATGGCGATCGACACGACGCACGGCGGCGGCGACGTGGGCCTGGCGCGATTCGACTTCAATCCCGCCGTCGGTGAGGGAGACGAGTACTCGCTCACCCTCGGGTTGGACCTGGGGAACGTGCGTGACCTGCGACAGAACGTCCCGTACGCGCTCGGCCCCCCGCCGGGGCGCCTCCCCGCCTACGCGACGGTGACCTGCCTGTGCCGCCCCCTGAAGCCCGACTCGGTGCGGGGCACGTTCACGCTCGCGACGCGCGGGCTGCGGCAGATCACCGGGCGCGTGGACGCGACCCTGTATTTTACGGAATGGGACGACGCCGCCCGCCACGTGACCTATTCGCTGCACCAACGCATTGACTTGGTCAAATAGACTGACGATCGGGGCGGCGGCAGCACTCTTGACCGCCGGTCTGCCCGTCGGCCTGTCCGGCCAGTCCTCCGCCACCACGATCGACACGATCATCGTGGTGAACCGCAACGTGTTCGACCTCCAGGAGGCCGACGCGCCCGGGTTCATCGCGCGGCTCGCGAACCGGCTGCACGCGCGCACGCGTGCGGGGGTCATTCGCGCCACCCTGCTGGTCAATCCCGGGGACCGTTACGACTCGGCGCGCGTCGCCGAGAGCGAGCGGGCGTTGCGCAACCTGAGCGTCTTCAGTCGCGTGCGGATCGATACCACGCGACTCGACGGCCGCCTGGCGCTCCGCGTCGCCACCACCGACGGGTGGAGCACGAAGCCTCAGCTCGGCTACTCGTCCGCGGGCGGGGACGTCACCTGGATGGTCGGTCTTGTAGAGGACAACCTCTTGGGCTCCGCGACGTCCCTCACCGCCGTGTACAGCAAGACGCCCGACCGCCGCGTCTTCGATCTCGGGCACGTGAACCCCCACTTCTTCTCGCGGCGTGGTTGGCTGCAGGCCAAGTACAGTAACAAGTCGGATGGCGACCGCGGCACCTGGCTGGTGGGCGTGCCGTTCTACGAGACGGCCGCGCGGCACGGGGTCACGACCGACGGCGAGGCGGCCTCCGAGCGGGTGCTGCTGTTCCGGGACGGCTTACCGGACACGACGCGTTTCCCGAAGGGTCGCGTGGAGCGTCGGGCGCTGCGCGTGAGTTTGGCGGCGGGGTTCGCGCTGCGGGCTACGACGGAGGACTACGTGCGCCTGTGGCTCGCCGGCCAATGGCGCCGCGAGAACTTCGATTCAGTGGGCTCGACCACGTTCCCGCGCTCCGTGTTCGGTACGGTCGGCGCGGGAATGGACGTCGGGCGTGTGCGCTTCCAAGTGCTCGAGCGATTCAACTCCTACGCCCGGCGCGAGGACGTGGACGTGTCGCAGCTGTTCCATTTCGGCGTGTGGGCGGCGCCGCGCGCGTGGGGCTATCCGTCGGGCCAGGCGGGCATCGGGCCGGAGGTGAGCGCGCAGCTCGCCGCGCCTTGGCGCAGCGGCTTCGCCGTGCTGCAGGCGGGGGCGAACGGCGTCCTCACCACGGGCCTCCCGGACTCGGGGCGGGTGGCGGGCGCGCTGACCGTGGCGAGCCAGAATTTCCGGAACCAGACCCTGATTCTCCACGTCGAGGGTGCCCAGCTGCGGCGCGCGAAGCCCGGCAACGAGCTTGATCTATGGAACTCGCAGAACGGGCCGCGCGTCTTCGGCATCCACGAGTTCACCGGCACGCGCATGGCGTGGCTCGCGCTCGAGGATCGGCTACTCGTTACGGACGACCTGTGGGGCCTCATGGGAGTCGGCGTGGCGCCGTTCCTCGACTACGGCGGAGCGTGGTACGCAGACGAGCCGGCCCGTCTGGGCGGCGCGGTGGGCATGTCGCTGCGGATCGGGCCGACCCGCGCCGTGCGCGGCGATGTGGCGGAGTTCGCGGTCGGCTACCGCTTCGGAAAGGGGTTCACCGGCAGCCGCTGGGGCTTCGCGGTCCGCAAGGGCGTTCGCTACTGACCCGCCCGTTGCAACATCTCGGGCCCGATCGACGTTCTCCCGATCATGGGGACCGAGACGAAGCACCCGATCGTGAGCCGGCGCCGGGGGATGATCAGCGCTATTCTGGTCGTCGCCGGCCTGTGGACCTTGCTGCACGTGTACGTGGGGCAGCGCCTGCTTGGACAAACGCCGCTCGCTCCCGGGTGGCGCCTGCTCGGGTGGTCGGGCATCCTGCTCCTCGTCCTCGCGCCGTTCGTGGCGCTGGTCGCGGGGCGGACGGAGCGGCTGCCTGCGAGGCGAGGCCTCGAGGTGGCCGGGTTCACGGCCATGGGACTGTCGTCGCTGCTGATCGTGTTCGCGCTGGCGGGAGACGCGCTGCATGTGCGGGCCTGGCTCGGCGTCGGCGGCTTTCAGCTGGCGGTCGTGGGCGGTGCCTTCGTCGTTTTGGTGATGGGTCTGTGGCTGGCGCGGCGGCCCGCGATGGTGCGTGTGGTGGATGTCCCGATCACGGGCCTTCCCTCGGATCTCGAAGGCTTCCGGATCGCGCAGCTCTCCGACCTGCACGTCGGCCCGACGCTGAAACGGGATTTCGTCGAGCGCGTCGTGGACACGACCAACGGGCTCGAGCCCGACCTGATCGCCCTGACGGGGGACGTGGCGGACGGCTTCCCACCCGCGCTGCGCAACGAGGTGGCGCCGCTCGCCGGGCTCGTGGCGCCGCACGGGAAGTTCTTCGTCACGGGGAACCACGAGTACTACTGGGATGCGGCCGGCTGGGTGCGCGAGTTGCAGGGGCTCGGGTTCAGCGCACTCGTCAATGGGCACCAGGTGATCCGCCGGGGAGCCGGCCGGATCGTCCTCGCCGGGGTCACGGACCTCTCCAGCGGTGGCCTTCCGGGTCATATCTCCGATCCAGCGGCGGCGGTCGCCGGGGCGCCCGAGAGCGACGTCCGCGTGCTGCTGGCGCATCAGCCGAAGAGCGCGTTCGCGGCCCGCGCGGCCGGGTACGATCTGCAGCTGTCGGGGCACACGCACGGCGGCCAGTACTTCCCGTTCAACCTGCTGGTGCGGCTGTTCCAGCCGTTCGTCGCAGGACTGCACCGGCTGGAGGCGATGTGGCTGTACGTGAGCCGGGGCACAGGGTACTGGGGGCCACCGCTGCGACTGGGCGCACCTGCCGAGATCACCTTGATTCAGCTTGTCCGCGCGTGAGCGCGTCGGGCCCCCCCACCCGAATGGGTGGCACCCTCCGCATTGCGGTCTTGACGGTCGCGGGACCCACGCATATCGTCCGGGTTCTGTCGCACCGTAGCCGTACTGTTCCGATTTGGAGTGCCATCGACTCGTGATGCCGCTTGCGCTGGTTCTGCTGCTGGTCCTGGTCCTGCTGAGCATTAGCTCAGCACCGGGTCTGCGGCGCGCGCCAAACAAGCACATGAGCAGCTAGCGATACAAGAAGGACGCAGTGAGCGCCGCGGACCCAAGAAGGTCCGCGGCTTTTTTTTCACCATCCACGCGAGACGGGGAGCACGGGAGCCACTCATGGGGAGAGACGTCATCATCTTCGACACCACCCTGCGCGACGGCGAGCAGGCGCCCGGCAATTCGATGACGGCCGAGGAGAAGCTGCGTCTTGCCCGACAGCTGGACACGCTCGGGGTGGACGTGATCGAAGCGGGGTTCCCGAGTGCGTCGGAAGGCGACCGGCGGGGCGTCCGGGCGATCGCCGAGGCCGTGCGCCGTCCCGTGATCGCCGCGCTCGCGCGCTGCCACGACCGGGACATCGACTTGGCCGGTGAGGCCGTGCGACCGGCTGCGCGGCCCCGGGTGCACGTCGTCATCGCCACCTCCGACCTGCATCTCCAGTGCAAGCTCCGGCTCAGCCGCGACCAGTGCCTCGAGCGGGCACGCGAGGCCGTGCAACGCGCCCGCCGCTATACGGACGACGTGGAGTTCTCGGCCGAGGACGCGACGCGCAGCGATCTGGAGTTTCTGTGCCGCGTCGTGGAAGCGGCCATCGCCGCGGGCGCGACCACGATCAATCTTCCGGACACGGTGGGGTATGCCCTGCCGGTCGAGTACGCAGCGATGTTCCGCGCCGTGCGGGAGCGCGTTCCGAGCTCCGACCGCGTCGTATTCAGCGCGCATTGCCACGACGACCTCGGGCTGGCCGTGGCCAACTCGCTCGCCGCGATCGAAGCCGGGGCCGGTCAGGTCGAATGCACCGTCAACGGCATCGGCGAGCGCGCCGGCAACGCGGCCCTGGAAGAGATCGTCGTGGCGGGTCGGGTGCGGTCGAAAGCGGTCGCGTTCCACTGCGGGGTGAACCCTCAGGAGCTGTTCCGGACCAGCCAACTGCTGTCGCACGTGATCGGCGTCTTTCCCCAGCCCAACAAAGCCGTGGTCGGTCGCAATGCCTTCGCCCACGAGGCAGGGATCCACCAGCACGGCGTGCTGCAGAATGGTCTCACCTACGAGATCATCCGTCCGGAAGAGGTAGGGGTCGCGCGCTCGAGCCTGGTCCTGGGGAAGCACTCGGGTCGGCACGCGCTGGAGCGGCGCTACCGCGAGCTCGGCTACGAGGTGGACGACGCCACGCTGCAGAAGCTGTACGACGAGTTCACGACGCTGGCGGACAAGAAGCGCGAGATCCTGGACGAGGACCTGCTCACGCTGTTGCACGGCCGATTCCACGACGCCCCGGAGGCCTACCGGCTCACGCACCTTCAGGTGACCTGCGGCACGGTGTCCGCGACGGCCGAGGTGCGGATGGCGGGCCCCTGGAATGGAACGGAGCGGGGCGCGACCGCGGCCGGCAACGGGCCGATCGCCGCGACATTCGCGGCGATCGCGAAGGTCGTCGAGCGTCAGGTGGAAGTCTTGAACCTCACCGTCCAATCGGTCACTCCGGGGCGCGACAGCCTGGGGCAGGTGCTGGTGCAGGCGCGGATCGACGGGAAATCGCTGAGCGGGCATGGGGCCTCGACCGACATCGTCGAAGCGAGCGCTCGCGCCCTGGTGCTTGCCCTGAACAAGGTGAGCCACGCCGACCAGCTGGAGGACCAGTCGCTCAATGCCAGCTACTTCTGGGGAGTGTGAGCCCATGAGCGAGATGCTCTCGGGGGCGGAGATCCTGTGCCGCGCGCTGGTCGACGCCGGGGTCGACGTGATCTTTGGGTATCCTGGCGGCGCCATCATGCCGTTCTATCATGCGTTGCCGGACCACCCGCAGCTGCGACACATCCTGGTGCGGCACGAGCAGGCGGCCGCCCATGCGGCGGACGGCTACGCCCGGGCGAGCGGACGGGTGGGGGTGTGCGTCGCCACGTCCGGACCCGGAGCGACGAATCTCGTCACCGGGCTCGCCGCGGCGCACATGGACAACTCCCCGGTCGTGGCGATCACCGGTCAGGTATCGCGCCCGATGATCGGGCGCGACGCGTTCCAGGAGACCGACATCATCGGCATCACGCTGCCGATCACGAAGCAGAACTATCAGGTCCAGGACGTGACCGAGCTGGCGGATGTCGTGGCCGAAGCAATGGCCGTCGCAGTGGCGGGGCGGCCCGGGCCGGTGTTGATCGACGTCCCCAAGGACGTGCAGAACCAGAAGGTCGAATACCGCGGAGCGACCACCACTGCGGGCGCTACCCAGGTTCCCCGCGCAGGCGCGCGAGGTCAGTCACTGACCCCGGGCGCAAGCCCGGGGTCGGTAGAAGACGGCGTGCGGCAGGCCGCACGCCTCATCAAGGGCGCGGACCGCCCGCTGCTGATGGTCGGGCACGGCGTGATCCTCGCGGAAGCCTACGCCGAAGTGCGGGCCCTGGCGGAAAAGACCGGGATTCCGGTCATCACCACCCTGCTCGGCATCAGTGGGTTCCCCGACGGTCACCCGCTCCACCTCGGCATGCCCGGCATGCACGGTGAGGTGCACGTGAACCGTGCGATTCAGAACGCCGACGTCATCATCGGCATCGGTTTGCGATTCGACGACCGCGTCACGGGCAACACGGCGAGCTTCGCCCCGCAGGCCCGCATTATTCATATCGACCTCGACCGGGCGGAGATTGGGAAGAACGTCCCGGTTGCCGTCGGCATCGTGGGAGACGCGCGCGACGTCACGCGCCGCCTGGTGGCGGCCGTGGAGCCGCGCCGCTGCGAGCGCTGGGTCGAGCACATCCGTGGCTTCGTGCGCACGCGAACCGAGTCGTATCGCGGCGACCTGTCGCCCGAGGCGATCCTCGCGTCCATTTACGAGGCCAGCCACGGTGACTGCACCATCGTGACCGACGTGGGGCAACACCAGATGTGGGTCGCGAAGCTCTATCCCTACCAGCGTCCCAACACGCACATCACGTCGGGGGGACTGGGCGCCATGGGGTTCGCGGTGCCGGCCGCCATGGGCGTTCATCTGGCACGCCCGAACGGCACCGTGTGGGCGATCTCGGGCGACGGCGGCTTCCAGATGAACATGGCCGAGATGGCGACCATGGTGCAGGAAGGGCTCCCGGTGAAGATGGCGGTGTTCAACAACGGCTATCTCGGAATGGTGCGGCAGTGGCAGC
>WNGO01001124.1_pt1 | contig 24293 bp, 22 predicted proteins | sample 5400511 | NCBI WGS metagenome assembly WNGO01 (sample SAMN13153380, study PRJNA577476) | soil metagenome | isolation source: 20 cm soil or saprolite under Garry oak tree replicate 2 | place: USA:California | collected 2016-06-15 | reverse complement strand
GCCACGCGACCCGGCGTGCCAAGCATCTAGGTCGGGAGGCCGAGAAGTGGTTATTCAGCGATGACCCTAACTGGCTTTTCTCGTTTCTGTCCATTTGCGGTGCGCTCGACCTCTGTCCGCAATACATCCGCCAAGGACTCAAGCGCTGGCGCGGCGGCGACCAGAAATCGTCATACAAGAAATAGCCGCGCGAATCAGATCGCGGAACTTGGGCCGCGTGAACCCGACGGCATCTTGCGTCAGTTGGAGCGAGTGTTGACGTGAGAGATGGGCGCGGCCGAATAGCGCATCGAGGCAGTTTTTAACAATAGCCGGCGTCCTTCCAGGTGCAAGGTAGTCCATCCGAGTTCGACGTGTTCCGTCAACGGCCCGAAGACCCTTTGCATCTCTCCCCCGGCCATCATTCTTTTTAACAGTGTCCAATATTAGACAGCAATCTTTCCGCATCGGCGTATACTGAAAGGTTCAGATCAGGTGGCGCGAGAGAGATGTTAATTAGCTGCTTTTCGCGTTCACTGTCGGGCGATATTAGCGAGTGCAGCGGGTTCGTCCGAAAGTCTCGACGTGCAAAACAGACGGGAGGTGTAATTGATGGCCGAGCAAAATGTAACGGCTGAAGAAGTCCTATTGGATATCAAGATCGCTGACGCATCCAATCTCTACAAGTTTTATCTCAATCAGGAAAAAAAGATCTTGGGAGCCCTCGCGGTGATGCTTTTTCTTACTCTATGGGAGTTTATGGGTGGGGCATTGAGTGCTTACAATCCGATCCCGTTTTTGCGCATCAATCCAATGTTTATGAGCGCGCCGTCGCTGATTTGGAAAGCCGCTTTGGATCTCTTCGGCTCGGGAGATATTTACAACGATCTGTACGTCAGCGGCACCGAATTTTTCTGGGGATACTTTCTGTCCGTGGTGGTCGCGATTCCGTTCGGCATCGGCATGGGCTGGTATAAAAAGATGGCCTATGTCTTCGACCCTTTCGTCAATGCGATGAATGCCACGCCGCGGGTCGCCCTTTTGCCGCTGATCATCATCTGGTTGGGTATCGGCATTCCGTCCAAGGTCGGCATCATCTTTCTCGGTGCCGTTTTCCCTATGCTCATCAATGCGCGGGACGGCGTGAAGACGACACCGCAAAATCTTCTCAACGCTGCCAAAAGTTTTGGCGCGTCGGAATGGCAGATTTTTAGGAGCGTGGTGTTTCCTTCCACGGTGCCGTTCATTCTTACTGGATTGAGGCTTGGAGTGGGCAGAGCCCTCGTCGGCGTTCTGGTCGGCGAGTTATACGCCGCCACCGCGGGAATCGGCTTTATGATCACGGTGGCGGGCGCGACTTTTCAGACTGACAAGGTTTTCGTCGGCATCCTGATATTTGCCACGTCCGGGGTGATTTTGACCACGATATTGGACCGCGCGGAGCACCGCTTCGATAAATGGCGTCCCAAAGTAGGAGCCACTGCGTAACATTCACGCGCGAATATACCGAGGAGGTAACAGTGACGGCGATTTCTATCGATAAAGATTTGGAGCCGACTCATTTTCCGGCGGCAGATTCGCTTGGCCGCCTTGCCAACCTACTGAAAGATCTCGCCACGAAGATTGAGGTTCATGAGGACAGGACAAGCTACTGGCAGGCAATTTTCTTGCAGAGCAAGGCGAATGGCTGCTCATACCGCGGCGAGGATCTACCACATTCGAATTGGCAATGGCCCAAGGACACGTGGTTTCAGGAACAGGTGCGTCATCATCTCCGAGGTGTCGCATTTACCGCACAACAAGCGAGGAACTGAACCTGCGCGCGATTGGCGGGCCGTCGGGTGCAGCGCCATAGCCGCCTTAACCTACCCGGAGGGCACGGGGATCATGAGTGACTCTTTTTAAAACCGTCCAATATTAGACAGCAATCCCGCACCGGTCGGGATAGACTAACAAGATTTAACGGCGCAGGGTGTCCGTTCCGCGGGTACTTGAAATTCTTCAAGTAAGCCTACCATCTTCAACCCTCTAACCGATCCAACCAGGGAGGCTGAAATGTATAGCCGAAACGTGAGTTTTAAACTCAAGGCGAAGAGCGCGGCGGAGTTCACGAAGATCCTTGAGGGAGAGGTCATTCCCTTGCTCAGAAGGCAAAGAGGATTTGATGATGCGATCAGCTTCATTGCTCCGGATCGCAATGAGGCAGTTGCGATCAGTCTGTGGGATAAAAAAGAAGACGCGGAGGCCCACAACCAGAAGACGTACCCTGAAATTTTGAGAGCCCTGTCAAGGGTGATTGAAGGCACTCCTAAAGTGGAGACCTTTGAGGTCGGCAACTCGACCTCGCACCAGATCGCTGCCAGCGCGGTTGGCTAGATAGTTTTTGCCAATTCGGAGCCGTGGGCGCAGCCATGCCTCTCTTGAGCGCCGCCATGGTCTCCGGGTTGGCGGCGTGGGCGGGCGGTGCGGGTGTGACGGTGCATGGTGCAGTGGCCATGGGACTGACCGCCGGGCTCGGACCAGCCGCGTAAGTGAGAGATCGAATCAGCTAGAGCGCCTGCCCACACTGCCACGAACATTCTAATATTTCTCGAAAATCGTCCAATATTAGACAGATTTCTCGCCGTTGACTCCACGATAATAGCCTCTTGAACCTCGGTACATCGATCTGGCGGGGTTCGTTAAACAGCGTACCGGCGAGAAAGGGGGTCCTGCAGTGGACGAGACGGACAAAGTCGTAAGGAGCAACGGAGAGAGTTTGCGGGCTTCCGAGGTTCGCTACCGCCGACTCTTCGAGACGGCCAAGGACGGCATATTTCTGTTGGATGGGGATACCGGCCGGATCACCGACGTCAACCCATTCCTGGAAGATATGTTGGGTTATTCTCATACCGAGTTGATCGGCAAGGCACTCTGGGAGATCGGCCCGATCAAAGATATCGCCGCGAGCCAGGACGCCATGCGCCAGTTGCAGAAAAAGGAATACGTCCGTTACGAGAATCTGCCGTTGGAAACCAAAGCAGGACAACAAATCCAGGTGGAGTTCGTCAGCAATGTCTATCGAGTCGATAACGAGCGCGTAATCCAATGCAACGTCCGTGATATTACTGCCCGCAAACAGGCCGAGGAGACGCTACAGAAGGTCAATGATGGGTTATTGGCTTCGATGGCTGAACTGCAAAGACGCGACGAGGAAATGAAGTCGCTCATCCGCCTAAACGATCTGTTTCAATCCTGCACGACCCAGGCCGAGGCCTACCAGGTGGTTGCTCACGTAGCCATCGAACTATTCGCTGGGCAGAGTGGTTGTTTAGCCATTTTGTCTGCGCAGCATTTGGAGACGGTTGGGCGATGGGGCGGTGAGACACCGCTAAAGTCCAGCTTTTCATTGGAGGACTGTTGGGCGTTACGGCGCGGTCAATTGCATGAAGTCATCGATCCACGGACGGATTTGCTGTGCCATCACTTTGTCCATCGACCGCAGGCAGGCTATTTGTGTGTGCCTCTGATAGTCCAGAGCGGAACAATCGGACTGTTGTGTCTCACCGGCGCGGCGGGAAAAGTTATAGGTTCGATCACCAGGCAACAACTGGCTGTGGAGGTGGGCGAAACGATCAAGCTGTCTTTGTCTAATTTAAAACTACGGGAGGAACTGCGCGAACAGGCCATCCATGATCCGCTGACCGGGCTGTGCAACCGACGCTTTTTGGAAGAGAATCTACGGCGCGAGCTGCATCGAGCGCGGCGTGGCAATTCACCGCTCTGTGTCGTAATGCTCGATCTCGACAACTTTAAGCTATTCAACGATACCTTCGGTCACGATGCCGGCGATGCACTGTTACGCGAGTTGGCACAGGTGATGCGCGACAAGCTGCGCAAGAGCGATATCTGTTGCCGCTATGGCGGGGATGAGTTTGTCCTCGTGCTGCCCGATTCATCGTTGGCGGATACCCTGCAACGTGTGGAACAAATCTGCGCTGTGATGAAAGAAACGCAGATTCGGCCAGACACGATAACAGTATCGGCCGGCATTGCCGCAGCGTCTGAAAAAGGTTCCACCACTGCCGAATTGTTGCAAGCGGCTGACACGGCCATGTACGCTGCCAAGCAGGCCGGGAGAAACCGCGTCGTTGCATACCAGGCGAAGGAGTCATAATGATTCGAAAAGAGCTCGCCGTGCCACTAGTGGATGGAGGATGAGATGCACACCAAACGCAAAGCGGCTCACCAGAGCCGATTACCTCAGCCAACTTCAGCACACCGTGACGCCTGGTATGAGGCGCCGTCGTACGACAGAGCGATGACTCTCGCTGGCGCATCTCCTTCCTGCCCGTCTGTAATGCGCTCGGTTGAGTCGCGGTTCCATACGGATGAAGCTGAGGCATTGGAGCCAATCCCGCCTGGAGTCTGCTCAGGGAAAGTTGTAGATTGGCATCAGTATTCCAGCTTATCGCCCGAGCAACAATAACTGAGGAAGCCCGAGAATTAGACTGCTATTCTGATCCTATCATCGTGGGCTTCGATTGGAGACACGATGGCGATTCAAGAGACGCTCCAAGCAGACGAGTTCAAGCAACAATTGCGCGATTCGTTACAGCGCGAGACGCGCAATACACGCGCGATCAAGATTGCCCGACATGACAACGTGTACATCAGCGGCGATCAAGCCGATATGGTCTATTTCATCGAGAGTGGCCAGGTCAAGCTGCTGATGCTCTCCTCCGATGGTAAAGAGTGCCTCCTAGCCATCCATGGCAGTGGGGAGCTCAAGATTTCCCACGAAGAATTGTCCGAGATGGTGGGCACGACGCGGCCAAGGATCAGCTTGTTCATGCAGCGCTTCCACAATCTTGGATTGATCGAGACCAATAGAGATCGCTTTCTAGTCATCAAAGAAAATAGACTCACCGATTATCTTGCGCAGATCGCCTAATTCGGTCGCGGCGTTTTGTGGCGTTAATTCTTTTCATGATCGTCCAATATTGGACAGCAGGCCCTCTTGAGTCTGCATATGATTAGACGAATTCAAGACAGGCTTTTCACTCGGCAGTTTCCTGAAATCCTGCGGCCTGATTTGACTTTCCGACGCAGTCCGAACGGAGGATTGCAACAAAGTGGCCGTATCGCGGCTCGCTCAATGCAGACATCTATGATCGGTTTGGTATTCATGAAATCCACTATTCGATCAAGAACAAAACGACTAGTCAACTCCAAGCCGCCGAATCCGAATTGATCCCGAGGACGGTGAGCACGCCAATCAGCAAAATTCGGATCAGGCTCCAAACTAGTGTGTAGGATGAGTAATCCCACGACGCCCTTAAACCAAAAGCAGCGCAAGAATAATCCAAAACATCTTTCAGCTCCTCTCCAGTCAATAAACGTAGACTCGCATACGTCTTCCGCGTAAATTTTCTCCGCTCTAGTCTAGTGTTGATCGGCCGCTTTTGAACCTCCCTATCAACCCGTCACGCATAGCCGCGAGAAGGTTCGGCGCGCGTCTGGCTTTCATGTAGCTATTAAAGACTTCCGCTTTGCTGCCGGTAGTCGATAACGCGGCTTGGCGCTCGCAGCCGGACGCATCACGGCTTAGGCTATTCGTACTCTGGCTTTCATTGGGTAAAGGGCTCCTGCTGTCATAGTGTCCGGATGAGTATGGACGCGGCGGGCGCAACCCGCCAAAAGCATCGATGAACGCCGCCTCTGCCCGGACTCAATTAACGACTTTCAGGTCAGCTCCGTCATAGCAGGCGACGATCAGAGCATCGTAAGCCCGCCGCGAGGCGACATTTTTTTCAAGAATTGTCTAATATTAGACAGAAATGTCATTGTAACCGCTTTAAACTGCCGTTATACTATCGCGGCGGTCAAAGAGAGAACATCGAGGCACAGCAATAAAAAACGACACGAGTCTATCCCGGACGCTTAAAGTCGATGAAAATCCTTGCCGACATTTCAGTCAAAACACGGCAAGAAAGGTAACAGTTTCACAAATGAATGGATCGCTGACATTAATAAAAATACTCAAAACATGGATCGTATTGAACAACAAAGGTGAAGCAATCATGTGGACCGACGATCCACCAGAAGCCAAAGCTCTGGCTGTAACGATTGGTAAAATAGCTAGTAAAATAGCGATTCCAGTTGAACCAAAGCCGATGCCAAGACCTGTTCGAGTCAGGGCTCGATATGGAAAGCTTCCGAAGTGGCGGCAACAGGAGATCGATGAAGCGCAGGTGCATTCGAGGTAGACGCTTTGCTGACTGGCAATCTCGCGCCGGTATACTTGCTGAGTGCTGTACGAATTGTTAATTGTCCCCACTGTTTCAATAGCTTACCTACTTGGCTTGAGCCGCTTTGTTCAGCTGCAAATGCCTCCTGCAGTTGCATTTACCTCAGCGTCTCGCTGATCTTGATCTCCGAAATGATTCCACGCCAGTTGTGCTGATCCTGGGCGCACGGGAGGCTGAGGCTTGGTTTTGCAGCGATGACTCTCGCTGGCTTTTTCTCCTTCCTGCCCATCTGCGATGCGCTCGGGCTGGAGCCGCGCTACATTCGATTAAAGCTCAAGCATTGGAGTCCGGTGCCAACTAGACATGATGCCTGCCACGAGGTAAAGTTGATCGCCAGAGTCAACCGCGGAGGTTTTGCGACCCAACAATAAATGATCGACCGAGCCCTCAGGGAAGTCGACTTTTGTTTAGTCATCGTGGGCTTCGAAAGGAGACATGATGGCGATTCAAGAGACGCCCCAAGCAGAAGAATTCAAGCGACAGTTACGTGATGCGTTAGTACGCCAGACCATAAATTCTCGCGCCGTCAAGATCGCTCGACACGCGAACGTCTACTCCTGCGGCGATCAAGACGATATGGTCTATTTCATCGAGAGCGGTCAGATCAAACTGTTGATGCTTTCCTCCGACGGCAGAGAGTGCCTCCTGGCCATCCATAGTGGCGGAGATATCTTCGGCGAGTTGTCTTTGTCCGGTTTAGGCGCGCGCTTGGAAACGGCCACGGCGATGAAAGCAACGACCTTAAAACAAATACCCTGCGCTCATTTTTTTGCGTGTCTCAATCGCGACTCGCTCTTTGAGGGGTTTGTCCGCTACCTCGCCGTCCGGATTGCCGACCAGCAGCAGGTGATCGCCAATCTGGTGACCGTCGACAGCGAGCAGCGGCTGGGGAGCTCAAGATTTCCCACGAAGAATTGTCCGAGATGGTGGGCACGACGCGGCCAAGGATCAGCTTGTTCATGCAGCGCTTCCACAATCTTGGATTGATCGAGACCAATAGAGATCGCTTTCTAGTCATCAAAGAAAATAAACTCACCGATTATCTCGCGCAGATCGCCTAGTTCGGCCGCGCAGTTTCGTGCCCGGCGCGCGACGTTCAGCTCGTGGCGCTTCCGTGGGACGAGCCCGACGGAATCCCGCGACGGTTGGAACAGGAGAGCAATTAAGCTCCGCGCAACAATCACCCAAGACGCAAGCGGTTGAGTGATGCGCAGGCGGTGCCACCGCTTATGTCCGGAATGATACTCAGTTCCAGCGCGGTCAACCCGGCGAGCTCGACGGTGTAATCCTCGCGTTCGCTGGTCGTCTCGGGAGGGCTGAAGTTATACTGTTGACGCACGATCTCGCGGTAAGACCGGCCAGCGTCCGCGGACCAGCGCAGCACAAACTGCTGCGTTCGCTGCCGTTCATTCTCCAGAAAGAGTAAATCCATTCGCTTGATGCTCTGTGGCTCGTGGAACAAAAGGCGCACGGTTTGCTCCCCTGGCTGTTCCGCTCGCCAGCCCGATCCGGCTCCCGGTATCAATGCGGACTCAATCGGATGTGCTGCAGACTCTGACGTTACTTCTACATCGGCGAGAGCTTCGAGATTTAACCACGGTTGATTCGGGGGTGAAACGTCGGGAGTCTCATGACTGATCAGCTGCTTACGCATAACCTTACCTCCTTCCATAGGATGACAAGCTGGTAAGCCAATTTCAATGTCGACCCTAACGGGTTCAAAAGGGGGACAGCCGGGGTATCTTTCTGAACCTGCTCTGTTATAGTGATATTGCTTTAAACGTTAGCATCCCGCAGGTCAATCAGCACATGCTCGGTCCAATTTTTGACCGGGCTCTTGCAGGGCGGTTCCCAAGAGACCGTCTTTTTGGGTTTTAAACAAACCACCTAACCGAGGAGGAAATTATGGAAACGTTCAAAAAACGGCAAAAGGCCTGGGCGCGGAAAGAAAAGCAGCAAAAAAAGGCAGCGCGCAAAATCGAGCGACGTAACGAAAAAACTAAATTGGCCGATGATAAGCTACAGGATGTCAATTCTCCGACCAACAATGAGTCTGAGGATCAAGCGGCACCGACGATTTAGCTGGGCACGATTTGGCATGTGACAGAGGTAACCGCTGCGGCCGTTATTGAATCAGGTCTCGCTTAATTAAAAAAAGCAAAGTGTACGTAATATGAGACATGATACTCCGTATAAAGACTATCTGATCCGCGGCGAATCCTTCCAGCGCGAAAAAAATGGCGCCTGGGTGCCGCAATACAGCGTGATTCGGCAAAATAGCGCAACGACAAAGATTGATTTTCCCTCGCATCAATACCAATTCAATCACACTTGCCCCACGGAAGGCGAAGCGGACGAGTTCGCCGTGCAAAGCGCGCAGGCGTGGATTGATAAGAACTGATTTTAAACCCGCGACTGAGCCGCGCCTTAAGAACTAAGCGCCGATGGCGGTAATTCGCCATCGGCGCTGCCCGGAATATCAGTTCGGCGCGCGTCTGGCTTTCATGCAGCTATTGAAGGCTTCCGCTTTGCTGCCGGCAGTCGATAACGCGGCTTGGCGCTCGCAGTCGGACGCGTCACGGCTCAGGCTATTCGTACTCTGGCTTTCATTGGGTAAAGGGCTCCTGCTGTCGTACGGTCCGGATGAGTATGGACGCGGCGGAGCGCAACCCGCCAAAAGCATCATTGCGACAAGCATTTTAGTTTTCATATACGACCCTCTTCCCGCGATGCCGCCGGACAAGAGCGAGCTTGATTTTCATTGTGAACAGTTTTGGTTCGCGGCGCTAGATGCAACGAGCAATAAGAAAAAAAGGGCAACCGAATCAGTTGCCCTTTTTTTTGGGAAAGCCGTGGTGAATTAGGTCGCCATGTGCGGGGTTTGGCTTACGCTCCCAGCGCTTTGCGCAACTGGACGTACGCCACCAGTTGTCCCTGGTTGATCGAGATCTGGCTATCTTGCGCTTGATACAGGCTACGCTGAGTTTCGAGCAATGTCAGATAGTCAATGGCGCCCGCATCAAAACGCGCTTTGGCGATGTCATAAGCGTTCTGTGATTCCTTGACCGACTCGATGGCGAGCGCGGCCTGCTCGTTGTTGCTCTTGAGCGCGGCGAGCGAGTCTTCCACTTCCTGGAAGGCGACGAGCACGGTTTTCTGGTACTGGGCCGCCAATTCCTTCTGACGCGCCGTCACTCCCTCCAAGTTACCGGTGAGCCGGCCGCCGGTGAAAATCGGTGCGAGTAGGCTCGATGCGATCGAGCTGGCTGCGGCGGCTGGTCCGCCGAAGCCAGCCGCGATCACGGTATCGGCGCTGATCGTGAGGGATGGAAAGAAGGCGGCTCGCGCTACGCCGATGTCGGCATTGGCGCTGCGCAATCCTGCCTCGGCGCTCTGGATATCCGGGCGGGCGGTCAGCAAAGTTGCCGGCGGCGTCAGATTCACTTGCGGCATCTTCAGCGACGCGAGCGGCGCCGTCGGCGCCGACAAATTCTGCGGCGCTTTTCCGAGCAATATCGCCAGGGCATTGCCGCTGGTGGTGCGCTGCTCGTTGAGCGCCGCCAACGTCGTACGGAAGCCGTTCACGGCTACGCGCTGTTGCGAGACTTCGAGCCCGGAGACGCCACCTTGAGCGAAGCGCGCTTCGATGATGCGCAGGATCTCTTCGGCATTTTTCAGATTGAATTCGGCGATGCGAACGCGATCGTTGAGGCTCAAAATCTGGGTATAAAAATCGGTCACGTCGGCAGTGATCACGAGGCGCAACGCTTCGCGGTCAAATTGGCTTGCGTCGACGATATAGTCAGCAGATTTGGCTTGATTGCGGTTCTTGCCCCACAAGTCAACTTCATAGCTGATGCTGCCGCCGCCGCGCACGGAATTGGTGTCTTTCTGGTCTTGAAAGGTTCGCGATGCCGAGCCGCTGGCGCTCACCGTCGGATAAAGCGGCGATGACGCGACTTTTGCTTGGCCACGCGCTTGCTCAATGCGGTGCAGAGCCGCTTCCAGGTCGAGATTTTGCGCGAGCGCGGTGTCGATCAAATTATTCAGATCCGCATTGCCAAACTCCTGCCAAAAAGGTGTGCTGCTGGGTTGCGCAGCGACGCCGACTCCCGCCACGTCCGACCAGCCGGTGGGGACCGCCATTTGCGGCCGTTGATAATTGGGCGCAAGGCTACAGGCTGACAGCGCCAATGAAAGCGCGATTGTAGTTTTTATTGGATGGTTACGCATAATTCACCTCACTCCGAAGCTAAAGCGATGACTGGATCGAGCTGCGCTGCTTTGCGCGCCGGTAAATAACCGAAGATCAATCCCGTGGCCGACGCGCAGGCGAATGCCAGCACGGCGGGCGTTACGGAAAAAATCACCGACATGCCGCTATATCGTAGAACCATGCCGGCGGCGATGCCGATGAGAATTCCCAAAATGCCACCGGCGGCGCAGACCACGGCGGCTTCGATGTTGAACTGAAGCAAGATGTCGCGCATGCGTGCGCCGGTCGCCATGCGGATGCCGATCTCGCGGGTGCGCTCGACGACGCTGACCAACATGATGTTCATCACGCCGATGCCGCCGACCAAAAGAGAAATCGCCGCCACGGTGCCCAAGAGCAAGGTGAACGTATCCTGGGTTTCCATTGCTGCCTGGAGAAACGACGCCATATTGCGCACGCTGAAGTCTTCGGTCTTGTGGCGCTCTTTCAAAAGCGTTTCGACGTTTGTCTGGGTCGCTTCGATGTCGGCGGAGTCGGTCACTTTAATGGTGATGCTGCTCAAATAATTTTTGCCGAAGAGCCGCACCAAGCCGGTGGTGATCGGCACAAAGATCACATCGTCCTGGTCGCTGCCGTTGGGTGAGGCGCCTTTTTCGGTCATGACGCCGGTGACCAAAAACGGCACGTTTTTCAGTAGGACGTATTTTCCCACCGGGTTAGCGCCGTCGGGGAAAAGCGTTTTCGACACGGTGCGGCCAAGGACGACAACCGCAGCGTAGTGCTTCATGTCATCGATGTTGAAAAATTGTCCTTCGGCAACCGGCCAATCGCGCGCTGAAGGAAAATCTTCGCCGGTGCCTTGGACCGAAGTCTGGTAGTCGATGTTGCCGAGACGCACTGTGGCGCGGCCGCTACGCTCGGGTAAAGCAGCGGCGATATTGGGCAGCGCTTTGATCGCTGCGGCGTCCTCCGGCACGAGCGTGGCGATATCGCCGGTGTTTCTAATGCCGGCGGCGCCGGGGCGAATCAGCATGAGATTGGTGCCGAAAGAACTGATCCGGTCGAGTACTTTCTGCCGGCTGCCTTCACCGACCGCCAGCATGGCAACCACGGCCGAGACGCCGATGATGATCCCAAGCAGAGTGAGAATCGTCCGGAAGATGTTCACGCGCAACGACCGCCATGCCGTGACCAGCGCTTCCTGCATGCTGGCCAACAAACTGACGGCGCTTTCGAAGCTTCGGTTGTCCGCGGCGAGGTTCTCGGCGGGTTGATCGTTGACCCTTCCGGTGTCTTCAATAATCCGTCCGTCCTGGATACGCACGATGCGGCCGGCGTGTTGGGCGACATTTTCCGCATGGGTGATCAAGATGATCGTGCGTCCTTCGGCATGGAGGCTCTTGAGCAACGCCAGCACTTCATCGCCGCTTTTGCTGTCGAGGGCGCCGGTGGGCTCATCGGCGAGAATCACCGGCGGGTTATTGACCAAGGCGCGGGCGATCGCGACGCGCTGCTGTTGGCCGCCGGAAAGTTCCGAAGGCCGGTGATCGGTGCGATCGCCGAGTCCAAGCCGTTGCAACAGCTCATGGGCGTGCGTCGTTCGTTTATGTTTAGGCAGGCCGGCGTACACCGATGGTATGGCGACATTCTCGCCGGCCGTCGCCGTGGCGAGCAGATTGTAGCGCTGAAAGACAAAGCCGAAGGTTTCCCGGCGTAACGACGCCAGCTCGTCGGGCGAGAGATTCGCCGCTTCTCTGCCGAGCACCCTGTAGCTGCCGGAAGTCGGGCGATCGAGACAGCCGATGATGTTCATCAAGGTCGACTTGCCGGAGCCCGATTGACCCATGATCGCGACGAACTCACCGCGCTGGATCGTCAGCGATACTCCGTCGAGAGCGCGGACCGTCGTGTCGCCATTGGTGTAGTGTTTCTGAACGTCCGTGAGTTCTAAGATTGTCGGGTTCATAACTGCGGTCCTCGGTTCAAGCGCTGCGCGTTGGCGCGGTTGTTGTTGGTCTGCTGAGCATTGCCGTTGGTGTTCGGATTGCCTGCCGGGCGGCTGACGTAGATGTTTTCGCCTTCCTTCAAGCCGTCGGTGACTTCGGCCTGGGTGCGCGTCTGCAGGCCGACGTGAATCACGCGCTGTTCGCGACCAGTGTCGGTGGCAACGGCGACCCGGTAGGCTTTGCCTTTATCGTTGTCCTCTTTGCCGGCGCGCCGGGTCAGCACTTCCGCCGGCACGATCACCGCGTTCTCGGCTTTGCCGAGGATAAAAAAGACCTGCGTCGTCATACCGGTTTTCAGCTGTCGCCCGTCGTTTTTCACATCGATCAGGACGTCATAGAGGACCACGTCGTTGACGATTTCCGGCGAGGGCTGAATTTGCCGCACCGTGCCCTGCCAACGATGCTCGCTGTTGCCGAGGGTGGTGAAATAGGCCGGCATGTTTTCTTTCAAACGGTTGACATCCGCCTCGGCAACCTGGGCGCGCACGGTCATCAGATCCAAATTCGCTACTTGCAAGATCGTCGGCGCGCTCTGATTGGCGTTGAGCGTTTGCCCTTCTTTGGTCGGCAATGTGGTTACGGTGCCGGCGACCGGCGCGTAGATTTTGGTGAAGCCGAGATTGGCGCGGCTCGCTTTGAGATTGGACTCGGTTTCTTGCATCTGCGCGGCGATCGAGTCGACTTGCGCTTTAGCGACGGCCGCTTGCGATTCCGTTTCCTGCAGTGCCTGCTTGCTCACGGCGTTGACCGCGATCAGATTTTGGTTGCGCTGGAGATTTTGATCGGCGAGCACCGCCTCGGCTTTCTGCTGAATTAACTGAGCGCGCAAGCTGTTCAGCTTGGCTTCACCCGCTTCCACTTGAGCCTGATAAACGCGCGGATCGATCTCCGCGAGAAGCTGGCCTTGCTTTACCGCATCACCGATGTCGACGTAGATTTTCTTGAGCTGTCCCGATACCTGGGTGCCGACGTCGACGTATTGCTTCGGCTCCAGTTTGCCCTGGGAGGTGACCACTTCTTCGATCGTGCCGCGGGTGACGGCCACCGGTCGAAGCGTGGCGCTCTGGGGGTCTTGAGCGGCCGCGCTGTACCAGTACCAGCCGCCTGCGGCGATTGCCGCAACCACAAAGACCCCGATGAGTTTCTTTCGCTGCCCCATTACTAATTTAATATTCCATTTCATCTTCATATCCCTTCGCCCCTTCCCAGCGTTGTCACCACTTAATACGACTAAGGAGCCACCAGTCTTCGCTCCAGTGACACCAAAAAAAAGCGCCGGGATTACCGGCGCTTAGACAATGGGGACCGTTCTGCCCGGGGCCCCTGCGGGGGTAGATTTGGCTGCTTTTACCCGGGAGGAGGCGGGCGGCGCAGCAGGTCGGCGAACATGCGGCGCTCTTCGGGGGAAAGCTCTTTAACGGTTTGCTTGATCACTTGGCCCATGCGCTTGAACATCTCTTCGCGCAATTCATCGATTTTCTTTACCTGCTGATCATAGGCGGCTTCATCAAACGGCTCGGTGCTGAGTAAACGCAGCGCCTCGTCGCGCGCGGCGTCCATTTGCTGGCGCACCGGATCGCCGGCGGCGCGAATTTGCTGAAACTTTTCGCGAAAACGGGCTTCGATGGGATCGGGCAGTTTCTGCAGCGATTGTTCCATCTGTTGCCGGCGCGACGGTGTGCTCTCAAGACTGCGCGGCAAGTGGCCGACGATCACGCCGAGCAAAACGATATTCAAGACGAGCGAAGCGAGAAATACCAATTTGAACCTCTTGGTCATAACAGCGCCTCATCCGTAGAGAAAACGTTTTGCGCGCTCACGCTCGAGACGCTGTCGTTGGCGACCGGAGTCGTGTCCGGCGGCGTGCTGAAGCCGATCACCAGCCCGAAGATGAGCGCCGTCGCGAGGACATAGGCGGGCTTGGGCAGATGAAATTCGACGCACAGCTCGCGCAGCCACTGCCACAGCGAAAACGTTTTGTTTTGTGGTCGCTGCCGCGCCTGCAAAATAATCCGCTGGGCCAGGTCTGGAGTGGCAGATTCGACTCGCCGCGAACGCAGCAGCAGATCGAGTTTTTCATCGCGGTTATCATCCATAACTACCTCACAAAATGGCTTTCATTCGTTCTTTCAGCGTCGTCTTGGCGCGCATGATCAATGACTGCAGCGCCTTGAGATTGAGTCCCATGATCTCGGCCGCCTCCCGGTTGCTCAAACCCTCGTCGAAACAAAGATTCAACGCGGTCTGCTGACGCTCCGGCAGAGCGGCGATTTCTTTCTCCAATATCTTTTGTTCTTGAGCCCGCATCATCGTCTCATCGACCGGCTCGCGCTCATCGACCAACTGGATCTCGTCATCCAGCGCTACCTGCCGTTTCCTCTTTCGCATATCCAGGCATAAATTCACCACGACCCGGTAAAACCACGTGGTAAACTTGCTGTTCCGCTCCGGCTGCCAGAGCGCCGGGTTCTCCCATATCTTGACGAAAGCATCCTGAACCACATCTTCGGCCGCTGCTTTGCTTTGGAGATAACGATAAGCCAGGCGATAGAAACGGTTGGTGTGGCGCTCAACGAGAACGGCAAAGGCTTGGCCATTGCCGTCTTGAATGAGCGCGAGCAATTCGTGGTCGTCTTTGTCCGGCCAAGCTGTCGCCATAGTGTTGAAGTGCGCGAATTGACGGTGCGACTTGCGAAATTGATCATACAACCACCGGGCTCGGAAGATAAGGCCAGATACACTGCCGTTCAATGATTGGTACGAGCCGCCAAGCAAAAGTCTTCGCCAACTCGCAACTCTTTTATTGTTTTAGCGATTTCCTGGTGGCAACGGGCTTTCGAGGAACCCAAGAAACTGATTCCGATGCGGCTCAGACGCGGCACTGAGGGAGCACCACGGATAGGTGCCGGCGTAAAGCCGCATCGTCGGGCTGAAGCCGTGCACCGTCGGCACCAGATCGCGCAGCGTGTCGTACCAGGCGCGCCGTTCGTCGCGGTCGACGGGCCGGTCATCCTCGGCGCTGATCTCGCGGCATAACTCCCGCCATTGCGACGGCGAGAAACCCAGCTTCAAATCGTCTGGATAGAGCGAGAGCGTGATGAGCCGCGGCCGGGTAAAGTGTTGGCTCTCGTCGAATTCTAAGATAAAAGGCGGGTTTGAAACGAAGTAATCGCAGGGCGGCATCTGCATGCTTTTGATAAAGTCGCGATGGCCGCGGAAATTTCCAAGTTCTGATTGAATTCGTTCCAGTAGGCTGCCGATGGAAGCGTTCGCGTAGTCCTGCGGCAAGGCGGACCAAGGGAATGAATGGTTTACTTGGCAATTGCCATAGAGCGTTGTCAGCAGCTCGCGCACGCGCTCTTTGCAAGTGAGGCAGTGAAGTGAGTGTTGAGAATCCACAATTCCTGTGTCGGTCGTTTTAGGTTTATCTCGAGCATAACATAATTGGAGCGGAGGAGAATTCGACATGGCAGGATCATCATCGATCATCGGCGCGGCGGTGGGGCGCGTGGAGGGCGCGGATAAAGTCAGCGGACAGGCGATTTACGGCGCGGACGTGCATTTTCCCGATACTCTTTGGGGCAAGATTCTGCGCAGTCCGTATGCGCATGCGCGCATCGTCAAGATCGACACGTCAAAAGCCTGGCAGGTGCCGGGTGTCAAAGCGATCGTCACCGGCAAGGATGAGCCCAATCATTACCAGGGCAAAAGCATCCGTGACATCCCGGTGCTGTGTTGGGACAAAGTGCGTTACATCGGCGATAAAGTTGCAGCCGTCGCCGCGGAAAGCCGGGATGCGGCGGAAGAGGCTATTAGCTTAATCGAAGTCGAGTACGAAGAACTGCCGGCGGTTTTCGACGTGCTCGACGCAATGAAGCCCGATGCGCCTGTCTTGCATGACAATGCGCCCGGTTACGATGGCGCTCCGGCGGATATCATGGGTCCGGCGGGTGGCAACGTTGTGAACAAACTAAGCTGGGGCAAGGGCGACGTCGACAAGGGTTTTCGTGACGCAGACTTGGTGATCGAACACACCTTCCGTATGCCGATCCATCATCAAGGATACCTCGAGCCGCAATCGTTTCTCGTCAAAATCGAAGATGACGGCAAGGTCAATGCATGGGCTTCGACCAAAGGTCCTTTCGGGACGCGCGCGCAGTTTGCCAAAGCAGCCGGTATTCCGGCCAATCAGATTCGCCTGCAGGCGGTTCACGTCGGCGCTGACTTCGGTGGCAAGAGCGGCGCAGGTGAGTTGCCGATCTGTTACTTTCTTGCCAAGCAAGCAAAGCGGCCGGTGAAAATTATTCTGACGCACACCGAAGAACTGACAGCGATGAACCCCGATCATTACACCGTGATCAAAGTGAAGACCGGCGTGAGGCGCGACGGGCGAATGACCGCGCGCTACCTGCAAGCGATTCATGGCACCGGCGCCTACGCGGGTATGAAACCCGGCCGCGCCAGCATCGGCGGCGCTGGTTCGGCGACGCCCTACCGCATCGACAACAGCTATATGGAAGCGCTGCAGGTGTACACGAACACCGTGCCCTGCGGTTTCTGGCGCGCGCCCGGCGCGATCCAAGCGGTGTTTGCGTCTGAATCGCACATGGATCTTATCGCCAGAGAATTGAAAATGGATCCGGCGAAATTTCGCATGATGAATCTCATCGGCGAGGGCGAAGAAAATGCCCTGGGCAAATCTTGGATCGGCGTGAAGGCGAAAGAAACATTGAAGGCCGCGCTCGATGCGGCCGCCTGGAAATCGCCCAAGCGACCCAACGTCGGCCGCGGCGTGGCGATGTACGAACGGGGCACGGGCGCGGGCAAAGTGTGGGTGAATCTGACCGCCGAAGCCGACGGTACGCTTACCGTGTTCACCGTCGCCGGCGATCAGGGCACGGGGTTGCAGACTGTCTTGTGCCAAACCGTCGCCGCCGAGATGCAGGTGCCCTACGAACAAGTGCGCTGCCGGATCGGTAATACCGCGGATGTTTCCTACAGTGTCGACGTCGGCTTCGGCGGCAGCCGTTCGACGAATATTAACAGCGCCGCGGCGTTTCAAGCGAGCGCCGAGCTGCGCAAAAAGCTCAACGCGCAGGCGGCCAAACTGTTCGGCTGCGCCGAAGATCAAGTTATTTACAAGTCTGGAAAGTTTTCCGCCAAGGGCGGCAAGGCAAAACCGCTTACATTGATCGACGTCGTCAAGGCGAACGAAGGACCGGTGATGGTCAGCGTGGAAACCGAAGTGCCGCGTAAAGGCTCGTCGACTTCATTCATCGCTCAGGTAGCCGAGGTCGAGGTCGATCGGGAAACGGGGAGAGTGAAATTAAATAAATTCGTCACAGCCCACGACGTCGGCACGATCATCAATCCTCTCGGTCATCAGGGACAGATCGACGGTGAGGCGATTATGGCGATCGGCACCGGATTGATGGAAGAATTGATCGATGATCAAGGTAAAATTACCACGACGAATCTCGGCGAGTACAAAATCCCCAATATCCTCGATATTCCCAAGCTCAAAACCGTGTTGGTGCAAGGCAACAACGGCCCCGGGCCGTATGAAGCCAAAGGCATCGGCGAGCATGCCAACGTGACGCCGCCGGCGGCGATCGCCAATGCCGTTCACGATGCTTGCGGTGTGCGGCTGTTTGACGTGCCGGTTACGGCGGAGAAGGTTTACAAAGCGCTGCAGGAGAAAGGGCAATCGCAATAGGGATAGTAGGGGCGCAGCATGCTGCGCCCCCAACGGAAAATCGGCAAAGACGAGGGACTTATGAACCATAGAAGTAAAAGTTTTAGAAAATTTCTTTGGTCATTGTTGTTTCTGATTGTCGTTTGGCCGGTGCACGCGCAAGCGCAAGATAAGATCAAAATTGCTTACAGCTCGACGGACACGCTCAATCAGATCTGGACGATTGCGCAGGATGGCGGCTTTTTCAAAAAGAACGGGCTGGACGTGGATATGGTTTACATCGGCAGCACAACCGTCGGCATCACGGCGATCGTGGCGCAGGATATTCAAATCGGCAACGCGGCGGGGAGCGGCGTCGCCAATGCGGCTGTGCGCGGCGCCGACACGGTCAGTATCGGCTGTACGATTAACGTTCTGGCGTATGAATTGGTCGTGCTCGACAGCATCAAGAGTCCGGAAGACTTAAAGGGAAAATCCATCGGCATCAGCCGTTTCGGCAGCGTATCGGACGTGGCCGCGCGCGAGCTGCTCAAAGGCTTGGGACTGAGGCCGCAGGAAGATGTGAAGATCTTGCAGGTCGGCGGCGCCTCTGAGCGGGCGGCCGGGTTCAGTCGCGGTGTGATCGCCGGATTTCCGTCGCCGCCGGGGAATGTGAATCTGATTCCCGGCGGGTTGCCGCACCGCATCCTGGCAGACATGGCCGATCTCAAAAAACCCTATCCGCTACCATTCATCTGCGCCGTGACGACTAAGAGCTATCTGGCGAAGAATCGCTCAGTCGTTAAAAGAGTCATGATGGCGCTGATCGAAGCGTCGCACTATTTCAAGACCAATAAAGAAGGCGCACAAAAGATCGTCGCCAAATACCTGCGCGGCGCCAACAAGGCATATCTCGATAGCTCCTACGATTCGACCGTCAAAATTATCGAACGAGTCCCCTACACGACTCGCGAAGGAATGAAAATCCAGCTCGACGATGCGTTGAAACAAGCGCCCGGCAGCAAAGTTACGGTGGACAGCCTGATCGACGACAGCATCGTGCGCGAGCTGGAAAAAGAAGGGTTCATTGATCGGATTTACGGAAGGCAATAGGCAGCGGCACTAGGCATTGGAAAACTACAAGATTAGCGCCGACGGTTTGAGATCGATGATCAACAACTATAAGGACCTTCTTGTTTGGTGTCGGCGGCTTAATTATTTGGTAGAAGAGGAGATTGCTTCTGTCCTGAGTGAAATTACGGAGATCAGTAAAATGCTCGGTTCCTTGGTTTCTAAACTGACTTAACTATTGCCTACTGCCTAATGGCTATTGCCTAACTGGAGGTTCTCATGATTGATCTTTACTATTGGACGACGCCGAACGGACACAAGATCACGATTTTTCTTGAAGAGACGGGACTACTCTATACGATCAAACCGGTCAATATCGGCAAGGGTGAGCAGTTCCAGCCGGAGTTTTTGAAGATCTCACCGAACAATCGGATTCCGGCGATCGTCGATCATGAGCCGGCGGACGAGGGTGAACCGCTCAGCATTTTTGAATCCGGCGCGATCCTCGAATATCTCGCGATGAAAACTGCTGCGTATTTGCCGAGTGACGTGCGCGGGCGCACGGAAGTGATGCAATGGCTGTTCTGGCAGATGGGCGGGCTCGGTCCGATGCTCGGGCAGAATCATCACTTCAGGAATTACAGCGCTGAGAAAATTACCTACGCGATCGAACGCTACACGAAAGAGACCGAACGGCTTTACGGCGTGCTGGATGAGCGGCTCACCGACCGCGAATTCGTCGCGGGTGATTACTCGATCGCCGATATGGCTTGTTATCCATGGATCGTGCTGCACGAGCGCCAAGGTCAGGATTTAAATGACTTTCCCAATCTCAAGCGCTGGTTCAAAACAATTCAAATGAGGCCCGCTGTCGAACGCGCCTATGCGATAGCGCGGCAGGTCAATCCTGACACTCGCGGTATGACCGAGGAGGCAAAGAAAATACTTTTCGGACAGGGACGGCGGGTTAAGTAACGGGTTCAAGCCGTTCAAATAGTTCAAGAGGTTTAGAAGCCGGCGGGCATGCATGAAAGGTCGATGGTTGGCGGCGATTTTTTCTTGTTGCCTTTGGGCGGGCGGCGCGCACGCCGCTCAAGCGCCGACAAAGTTCCTGTTTGCCTACGGTGCCATCGGCGGCAACGCGATGCCGCTCTGGATTGCCAAGGAACAAGGAATTTTCCGCAAGTACAACCTCGAGCCACAGTTGATCTACATCATCGCCGGGCGGGCGATGCAGTCCATGCTCGCCGGCGATATTCAGTTCGGTTTGCTCGGCGCCACTCATGTCATCAACGCTGTTACTGCGGGCGGCGACATGACGATGCTCCTCGGTATGGAAGAAAAGCTAAACTACTTTTTGAACGCGCGCCCGGGGATCAAAAGTGCCGAAGATTTGAAGGGTAAGAAAATCGGCATCGGCACGCCGTCCGGCTCGCTCGCGCTGGCGACTTACACCGGTCTGGATCATTTGGGTCTGGTGCCGCGGCGCGACCGCATCACGCTCTTGAACACCGGCAGCACGCCGGAACGCATGTCCGCTTTGTTCGCTGGCGGCATCGACGCCGCGTTTTTCAATCCGGAGGTTGAGCAAATCGTACTGCAACAAGGCTATCCGGCACTGTTCGATCTGGGCAAAGCGAATGTGCCGTTTCAATCGTCGGGCTTGGTCACATCGCGCAAATATATTCGCGCCAATTCCCGAGTCGTCGAGAATCTCGCCAAAGCGGTCATCGAAGGCATCGCCTTTGTGCAAAATCCTGGGAATAGGAAAATGGTCGTCGACAGTATCGCGCGCAATTTACGTATCGATCGCGCCGATCGTTTGGAACGCGCCTATCAGACGATTGCCGAATCCTTTCCACGCAAACCCTGTCCAAGCTTCCCGGGCATCGCCTCTGTTTTGAAATTGATGGCGCAGCATGGCTTGAATCCGAAGGCGATTGAGCTCAAGCCCGAGGACATCGCCGATATGAGCGTGTGCAAAAAATTGGATGAGGCGGGTTATTTCGATCGCGTTTCGCCGGGTTAAGAGCATTCGCGTACTAGCGTATACATCCGTTAGTCACTTCGCGGTGTGGCTTGGGGGAAGGTTTATGCTGATTTGCCATACGGAGCGGCGGCAACAGCCGCCGCTCCGTATGGGGTCGGTTGAATTCCGTTGTTGAGCTCTCCAACCTAGGGCAATCACCCCGACATTTCCTAATTGCCCTGTCCGTTGCCGAAATTGAACATGTCGAATAGGTCGCCAATGGCCGGCATATTCGACGGCACGTACGGATTGTCTTGCTGCCCTACAGGATTGGGCAGGTTGTCACGGCTGCGCTCAGTAAGCGGCGCGAGACGCCAATTGCGCTCGATGAACTTCAGAATCGAGACGTGATCCGTGTAGGTATGATTGATCTTGCCACCACGCGAGAACTGCGAGACGACGAGGAATGGGATGCGCGGGCCGTCGCCGAAAAAATCAACGGGCTGGATAAAGCCGGAGTCGTAATAGCCGCCGGTCTCATCGAAGGCGACGAAGATGGCGGTCTTCGCTCTTAGTTTGGGATTATTGTCCAACTTGGCGAGGATGTTTTTCAGATAAGCTTCGAACAAACCAAGCTTCGATGATTGCGGATGGCCATCGAGCAATCCGTCCGGCTTGGCGAACGACACCGCCGGCAGTGTGTCGTTTTCGATGTCACTGAACAGATCGGCGGTGTCTTTGATATGCTCTGAACGCTCTGCCGGATCGCCCATGATCGACTTGGCGTATTGAAAAGGATTGCAGATCTGGCAATAGGCCACGCCGATGGCGTCCGCCGGATTGGTGGAGCCATTGGCGAGATTCGCGGCGGCATTGAACGCGCCGCCGAAATAAGCCCAGGAGATATTTTTTTCCTTCAGCGCGTCACCGATGGTGCGGACGCTCGATGGCGGCACGAAGGCTCCGCTCGTGCGCAACTGACCGTTGGGCAAAAAGGCAGGGTTGACGTTGTTGAGCAGATAGAAATGGTTGGAAGCGCAGTTTGCATTCGCTTCGTAGGGCAGAGAATCGAGATAATTTACGATCGGCGCGATGCCGGGCTGAGCGAGATCGGCGCAGTTGCTCCAATTGCCGTCCGCTATGTAAATATTATTAGTGCTTGGTTTGGGATTCGGATTGGCGATGACGATATTCGCCGGCGGTGTGATCGCGTTGCCGTTGCCGTCGCTGAAGAAGTAAGCATCGCCGGTGCCGAGCATGACATGGTTGACCGCCGTCCCGCCCATTACTGACTGGTGAAAATTGTCGCTCGACGCAAACTCGTCGGCGAGTTGCTTCAGCAACGGGATGTCGCCGTCGTTGACGTTGAAAAAGGCCATTGGATTGCCGACGCCGTTATCGCTGGTCGAAAAACTGATGTTGACGAAGGGGTAAAGATCGCTCAGGCAGCCGGTTGGATTGTCGCGGGTCGCGTTGCTCAGCGCGCAGTTCGATTGCTGCCACATTTGATAAAAGCGATGGATCGTGTCACCGGTATACGCGTCATAGGGCATCGTCGGCCCGGTCAATTTAAACGGGCCATTGGGAAGGCTCGTTGCGTTGGTAACGCGCGCATCGACGACTCGCGCGGATAGGGCGCTGGCGCCGGTGGTCAACAGTGCGAGATCGTCGGGCGCGAGATCTTTTTCCGCAGCAGCTTCCTGCAAGGTTTTGAACGGCGGCGCGGTGTCTGTCTGCGCCGTCGGTGCGCCGAGAGTATCAGATGGCGGAAGGATCGCATACGGAGTTTTGCTCGCCGCGCTGATGTAATAAGCCGACTGGGGCGCGACGGTGAATTGCGCGGCCAGAGCGAAATTCGGACCCGACGTGCCGTCGGCGTTGACGACGCCTTTCGACAGCAAATTTGAAATCGTCTGGCCGTTTTTCGGCTTGTACGTGCCGAAGGTGTGATCGAAGCTCCGGTTCTCGGCGATGAGAATCAGAACATGCTTGATCGGGCTCTCGGTATCCGGCTCTTTTTCTTGCTTGGTCTGTGTTTTCGCGCCGCCGGCGTCCTGCGCCGCGTACGAGAGTGGCATCCCAAACTGACCGACCATCATCGCCCACAGAGCGATGCCGGCGGTAAATCTCTGTCGATGGGGTTTGTCCATAAAAATACCTCCGTGAAATAATTTCACCCCGAGATTATGGGTTCTCGGTTGCGCGCGGGTAACGATGCAGTTAAAGCGCAATTAAATTTTGCGGACGTAAATGAAGCGATAAAAATGATGCGATAATGAACTATCGCGCGTACCAATGGATAAAGTATCGGCGAATCATGAATGTTGGGAGATTTAAAACAAAACGCGGGCTGGCAGCATCGCTATTTGTTCTCGGCGTTGTGAACATTTTTCTCGCTGACTTGGCGGAATCGCAAGAACGAAAGAAGATCGTCGCCGCGTACGTCGCGGCGAGCGAGCAAATGATCGTCCCGACCTTGGCGCAGGAAACTGGAATTTTCCGCAAGCAGGGTTTGGATGCGCAGATTGTTTTAGTGAGCGGTAGCCCGCGGAATGTTCAATCACTGATCGCAGGCAATTTCGATTATACGATGGCGGGAGTAACGCCGCTGGTTCGGGCCAGGCTGAGTGGCGCCGATCCGGTGATTCTTGGGGCGATCGCGAACTACTCCAGCCAAAGGATCCTCGTCGCGCCCCAGATGAGAATCCACAAACTCGAAGAACTTCGGGGAAAGATCGTTGGCGTGACGCAGTATGGTTCTGAGGGAGACACTTTCCTACGCATCGCGCTCAAAAGCGCCGGCTTGAGGCCGGACATCGACGTGACAATTTTTCAGACCGGCGGCGGCGCGAATACGGTGCAGGCGCTGGCAGCCGGAAAAATCCAAGCCGGGGCGACCGGCGGCGCCAACGCGTTGCAGGCCAAGCAGTTCGGTGCCGTGGAGGTCGCTTCGGGCGAAGAAATGAAAATCCTGGCACTCGCCGGGACGGTGGCGACGACTCGGCGCCATATCGCGCGCGACCGCCACGAGGTGCTGAGTTTTATGCGCGGCTTCGTCGAAGCGATTCATTTTTTTAAAACCAACCGC